>Ga0209491_10001236_pt1 | contig 50716 bp, 46 predicted proteins | sample BON02_FD_187213 | JGI IMG/M metagenome (GOLD analysis project Ga0209491, IMG submission 187213) | Freshwater microbial communities from Lake Bonney liftoff mats and glacier meltwater in Antarctica - BON-02 (SPAdes) (version 2) | ecosystem: Environmental > Aquatic > Freshwater > Ice > Glacier...
CTTGCTTAAAGTGAAGCCTACAAGTAGTTTCATCACCAAAATGTGCTGTAAAAGTGAAAAGATTCATTGGTTATCTATTTAATTATTAAGTGAATATACAAAATTATAGGTGATTACGGATATACAGAAAAATTATTTTTAATTGCTGCTATTGCAGTTTTAACGTGCATTACTGGTCAAGCTCAAGATTTTCGTTTTGGTGCTAAAGCCGGAGCCAACTTTGCTTCATTAAATGGAGATGATGCAGATGGTTTAGATGGAAGAACTAGTTTCCATGTTGATGCAGTAGGGAGATTGGGAATTACTGAATTATTCAGTATTCAGCCAGAACTTGTTTACTCAAGTCAGGGATATTCTTACGATATTGGCGGTGATAAAGTTAACGGCCGACTTAGTTATATTAATCTTCCTATTATGGCAGATTTTACTATAGCAGAAGGACTTAGTTTACAAGGAGGACCGCAAATTGGTTTTAATATTTCTGCCGATGAAGAATTTGATGGAGAAACTGAAGATTTTGGTGATGATGTAGAAACTTTAGATCTTGGAGTAGGTATTGGTGCACAGTATATTTTACCTATGAACCTTTTTGTTCAGGCAAGATATGTAATAGGATTTAGTGATATTGTTAAAGATTCAAATGCTAAAAACTCTGTTATTAGCCTTTCGGTAGGTTATTTCTTTAATTAATATTTAACTATAAAGTTTAAAAAAAACGGAAGTATATGCTTCCGTTTTTTTATTTTCTATATTTGAAGTATGAAAATTATTATCGTTAACGGCCCTAACTTAAATCTTCTCGGTAAACGTGAAAATGATATTTATGGCGATGAATCCTTTCAAGAATTCTTCAGCAAATTACAATTTAAGTTCAAGGATTTAGAACTTTCGTATTTTCAATCTAATATTGAAGGAGAAATTATTGATAAACTCCAAGAAGTAGGGTATAGCTTTGATGGTATTGTGTTAAATGCTGCTGGATATACGCACACTTCCGTTGGAATTGGAGACACGGTAAAAGCCATTACTACTCCTGTAGTAGAAGTACATATTTCCAATACTTTTTCTCGCGAAGAGTTTAGACACAAATCATTTATATCTCCCAACGCTAAAGGAGTCATTTTAGGTTTTGGATTACAAAGTTATGATTTAGCGGTACAGAGTTTTTTATAAATATTTCAGCATAAAAAAAGTTCCAAACTCAATTTTAAGTTTGGAACTTTTTTACTTATAGCTTATAGCTTTTTGCTTACAAATGTATCACTTCTCCATAAGCATCTGCAACGGCTTCCATTACAGCTTCACTCATCGTTGGATGCGGATGAATTGCTTTTAGTACTTCGTGTCCTGTTGTTTCCAGTTTTCTTCCTAAAACGGCTTCTGCGATCATATCGGTCACACCGGCTCCAATCATATGGCAACCTAACCATTCGCCGTATTTGGCGTCAAAGATAACTTTTACAAAACCATCTTTTTCTCCTGAAGCGCTTGCTTTTCCGCTGGCCGAAAACGGGAATTTCCCAACCTTCAATTCATAACCTGCTTCTTTAGCTTGTTTTTCAGTCATACCTACACTTGCAATTTCGGGAGTAGCATATGTACATCCAGGTATATTTCCGTAGTCGATTGCTTCTACATTCATGCCAGCAATTTTTTCAACACAAGTAATTCCTTCTGCAGAAGCGACGTGGGCTAAAGCAGGACCGGGAACTATATCTCCAATGGCGTAATATCCCGGAATGTTGGTTTGGTACCAATCATTGACCATGACTTTATTTTTGTCGGTAACGATACCTACTTCTTCTAAGCCTATATTTTCAAGATTAGCTGCAATACCAACGGCAGAAAGTACAATTTCTGCTTCTAGGGTTTCTTCCCCTTTTTGAGTCTTAACAGTGGCTTTTACTAATTTTCCTGAAGTATCTAATTTCTCTACTGAAGAATTGGTCATAACTTTAATTCCAGCTTTTTTGAAGGAACGCTCAAATTGTTTTGAAACATCCTCATCTTCTAAAGGAACTAAATTTGGTAAAAACTCAACTATAGTAACATCTGTTCCCATAGCTTTATAAAAATGTGCAAACTCTACACCTATGGCGCCACTTCCCACCACGATCATGCTTTTGGGTTGTTTTTTAAGCGTCATGGCTTCTCGATAACCAATTACTTTTTTTCCGTCTTGCTTCAGGTTTGGCAATTCACGAGTACGTGCGCCAGTAGCAATAATAATATGGTCTGCTGTATATTCTTTTCCGTCAACATCAACCTTTTTACCAGGTTTTAATTTCCCGAAACCATTAATAACATCAATCTTATTTTTCTTCATTAAAAACTGAACACCTTTGCTCATTCCGTCTGCAATATTACGGCTGCGTTCTATAACTTTTCCAAAGTCTTTATCGGCTCCTTTTAAAGTTAACCCGTAGTCTTCAGCGTGTTTTAAATAATTAAAAACCTGTGCGCTTTTAAGAAGTGCTTTTGTAGGGATACATCCCCAGTTTAAGCAAACCCCGCCCAAACTTTCCTTTTCAATAATGGCAGTTTTAAAACCTAATTGTGACGCTCTAATGGCAGTTACATACCCTCCGGGACCACTTCCTAAAACAATGATGTCGTATTTACTCATTTCAATAAAATTAATGTCAATTATTAATGTTGCGAAATTACAAAACTACTGCTTATTATTAAATGTAAAGATGTTTTTATTTGGGCGTGCCCTTCCGGTCGCGCTTTTTGCTATATCTTTTTATTTAAAAAAATAAAAAGGATGTCGCTCCAATTGCTCACGCAAATAAATTCAAAATTTATTTTTATATATTTATAAAAATTAAACGTATGAATTTCAAGATCCTAACAATAACTGCATTGCTTACATTTACTTTTGGTTGTAAGAACGAACCAAAACACGAACAACCTACTGCAACTGTTCTAAAAGGTGAGGTATTCAATCGCCCGGAAAGTGATACATTGGTTTTGGCAAAGCTCACTCAAGATTTTAGGGAAGAGAATCTTGTTGAAATTCCTATAACAAATGGGAAATTTGAGTATACGTTTGTTGCTGATGAAACCGAAATGTATCAACTTGCATCAAAGAAGGAAATTAATAATGGTATGTATTTGCCTATAAGATTTATTTCAGATAAAGGTACGGTTCATTTAAAAATATATAATAGCGAAAATTATATTGAAAACACGATTTCCGGAACGGAAGGTAATGATGCGCTTCAAAATTATCTGAATTCCATTTTCGAGCCTTTTGTAAAAGAATCAGAGGAATTAAGCAAGGAATATGAAGGTTTTGCGTTTAACGATTTTTATACCGAAGCCTATAATAAATTAAGTGAAAAAATAAGTGAATCAGAAACACAGGAAGAAAAAGTTGTTCTATATAAAGAAGTGGAAAATTTAAAGGAAGCAGGATTAGCGATGAACGAATTAGGTAAAGATCGTGATGCAAAACGCAAGGTAAAATATGATGATTTTATAGCTAAAAAATATGATTACCTTAATAAAAATGAAACTGAGACCTCTTACGCTTTGCTTATAGACGATATGATAGCTTTATCTTACAATCCGTCAATTATCAATAATATTCAACCTACTTTCAAAAAGTTTAAAGAAAAATTTCCTAATCATTCGTACACAGAAATAGGTGAAAATTTATTGAATGGTGCAAAATTAAAATCAGGAGGACAGTATGTAGATTTCTCTGCACCCGATAAGAATGGAGATCAGGTAGCTTTAAATCAAGTACTTGCCCAAAACAAAGTTGTACTTTTAGATCTTTGGGCGACTTGGTGTGGTCCTTGTATCGCAAAAAGTAGATTGGCAAAACCTGTTTACGAAAAGTATAAAGATAATGGCTTTACAATTTTAGGCGTTGCAGGCGAACGTAGTAATACTGATGCTCTTGAAAAGTTTCTAGAAAAGGAACAATGGCCTTGGCAAAATTTAATAGAACTGGATAACGAAAATAAAATTTGGCAAAAATACAACGTAATGAACGGCGGTGGTGGAATGTTTCTAATAGCAAGTTCGGGCGAAATATTGGCTGTTGATCCAAATGCAAATGAATTGGAAGCAATATTAGCAGAAAAGCTTTAAAATTTATTAAAATTACTCGTTTTCAAAATCCACTGAAAGTGAATTCACACAAAAACGTTGTCCGGTTTCTGTTGGACCATCATTAAATACGTGACCTAAATGACTTCCGCAATTGGCGCATAAAACTTCAGTTCTAATCATTCCCAGCGTGGTGTCACTAATAGATTCTACAGCACCTTCAATAGCTTCATCGAAAGAGGGCCAACCACAGCTACTTTCAAATTTACTGTCGCCTTTAAAAAGAGAGGTTTTACAAGCTCCACATTTATAAGTTCCGTCTTCAAAAGTGAGGTTGTATTTTCCAGTAAATGGACGTTCAGTTCCTTTTTCGCGGAGGATTCTGTACTTTTCATCCCCAAGTTCATTTCGCCATTCGGTTTCAGTCTTTTCTAAGGGATATTTTTTATTTTCCATCGTTAGGTATAAAATCTAATGCTGCGCCATTAATACAATGTCTTTTTCCAGTTGTTTCCTGTGGACCATCGTTAAAAACGTGCCCTAAGTGACCACCGCAAACGGCACAATGTTCTTCGGTACGGGTATATCCTAAATTATTATCTGTTGAAAAAGCAACATTACCTTCTATTTCTCGGTCAAAGCTTGGCCATCCTGTACCACTATCAAATTTGTTCGTGCTTTTAAAAACTGGAGTTTGGCAAGCTGCGCAGTCATAGGTGCCTGCTTTATAATTTTTATTGAGTTCGCTTGAAAAAGCACGTTCGGTGCCTTCTTCTCGAAGAATATTGTATTCTAAAGGAGTAAGATCGGCTTTCCATTGAGCTTCAGTTTTTTTAACCTTAAACTCACCTTTTTTACTATCATTCTGAGCCTTAGAATTACAGCTAAAGAGTATAAAAGTTAAAAATAATAGGGTTAATTTTTTCATATATTAATTTGAAATGTTTTGGACATTTAGAACTTCAATTTCCGGATTGGCCATTAATTGTTCCATAGTTAAATCTGCCGTTGCATATTCTGAAGGTACTACTGCTATTCTAAAAATCTGATTGTTTGTGAAAGCTGTACCTAAAGTAGAAAGATCGAAATTACCATCGATCACAAATTGAATATCTACAAAAGTATGGTTGAAAGTATATTGGAATATATCTCCTGTTCCATCTTGAAAGAAAATATTTTGAGGAAGTTGTGTCCAAATATCAGCAGTTTCATTATTGCCTATATTAGTTGGTCCTTCATATCTATAAACAAGTATTACATCACTTTCATAAACTACTACATCGCTGGGAAATGAAATTACATTAGATGAAAAAGTATTTTCTCCTGAATTGAACTGAAAATTTATATTTTCTTCAAAAACCTGTCCAAGTATATTGATTCCAGGTTGTCCTTCAGGTCCCGGAGGTCCCGGATCACCTTGGCAAGAAGTAAATAAAATTGTTGAAGATAGGGCAAGGAATAAAAGTATGTTTCTCATGATATTTGTTTTTTTTTTAATAATAATCAAAAGGCGTTCCATTTTTTTTATTAAGGTAAATTTCAATCGTAAAATTAAGAACTATCCTTGGGTATGGATACTAATTATTCTATAAAGTTTATGTTAATATTTTTAAAGAAAATATTTTGTTTTATAAAAACTTTAATAAAAAGCTATGTTTATATGTTTAATTTTAGGAATTAAATTTTCTAAAAAAAGAACAGATGAAATATAAAAAAATAACTTCGATATTTACCCTTTTAGTTTTGGTAATAGGATGTAATACGAACCCTTTTACCGGTAAGCAAACGTTAGCCTTGGTGCCAAATTCCCAAATACTCCCAATGGCTTTTCAACAATATGATGCATTTTTATCAGACAATAAAGTTGTTACCGGTACAGCTGATGCAAGGATGGTACAAACAGTAGGACAAAAAATTGCAACTGCTTCAGAGCGTTATTTAACGGCAAATGGTTATGCAGGTTACTTAAGTGAATATGAATGGGAATACCATTTAGTTGATAGCCCCGAAGTAAATGCTTGGTGTATGCCGGGTGGAAAAATCGTGTTTTATAGCGGTATTATGCCCATTGCTCAAAATGAAGCAGGTGTAGCCGCCATTATGGGACATGAGGTTGCACACGCTTTAGCAAACCACGGGCAGCAACGTATGAGTGCAGATCAACTGCAACAATTAGGAGCCGTAGGAGTGGGAGTGGCAACAGCAAACTCAAAAAACCAAGCAATATTTAGCACAGCTTATGGATTAGGTAGTCAATTTGGATTAATGCTTCCTTTTAGCAGAAATCATGAAACTGAAGCCGATAAAATAGGACTTACCTTAATGGCTATTGCAGGATATGACCCTATTGTGGCTGCCCAATTGTGGGAACGTATGAAGCAACAAGGTGGAGGCGCACCTCCAGAGTTTTTAAGTACACACCCGTCTAGTGATACTCGAATAGCCAATATTAAAGCTTGGGCTCCAGCCGCAAGAGCTGAAGCTGCAAAATTTGGTGTTACCAATTTTAAAAAGTAAACCCTAAAAACAATATTATTTTATTACTTTAGAATCCCGCTTTTTGCGGGATTTTTTTAATTTCAGAAATTCAAAAGATACCTGATGATAAACTTACCAAAAGGAAGTAAAAAATTATTAAATGCTTGGGCTTTTTATGATTGGGCAAATTCTGTTTATAGCTTAGTAATCGCATCGGCGGTTTTTCCTATTTATTATCAAGCACTTTTTAAATCTGCTGATGTTACAACTGTTTCTATATTAGGCGGAAACATACGCAGTACTCCTTTAATAAGTTATACCACTGCTGCAGCCTTTTTATTGGTTGCTTTTATTTCGCCATTACTTTCTGGAATTGCCGACTATGTGGGTAACAAGAAAGATTTCATGAAATTTTTCTGCTATTTGGGCGCACTTTCTTGTGTGGGGCTTTATTTTTTTAGTATTGAAAATATACATATTAGTCTTTTATTTTACTTTTTTGGACTTGTGGGATTTTGGGGAAGTCTAGTTTTTTATAATTCATATTTACCAGATGTTGCATTTCCTGAACAACAAGATAAATTGAGTGCCAAAGGATATTCCTTAGGGTATATTGGAAGTGTGGTATTATTGATTTTCAATTTAGGGATGGTTATGTTTCCTCAGTATTTTGGTTTTGGAGAAGGAGGGGATGCCAGTATGCAAGCTATGAGATGGTCCTTCGTTACCGTTGGAATTTGGTGGATTCTTTTTAGCCAATATTCTTTTTATTTTTTACCTAAAGGAAATAAAAGTGGAAAAAAAGTAACTACTAAAATACTATTGAATGGTTTCAGAGAATTAAGAAGTGTTTACAATTCACTATCAGAAAATATACAATTAAAGAGATATTTAGCAGCTTTTTTTGTTTATAGTATGGCTGTACAAACGGTTATGCTTGTTGCAACTTATTTTGGGGAACAGGAAATTGCTTGGGGCGGTGATGATGCAAAAACGCTTGGATTAATTTTGAGCATTTTGATAATTCAATTAGTAGCAGTTGGAGGTGCTATATTGACATCCCGTGCTTCAGAAAAATTTGGAAATATCCCAGTTCTAATTGTTATAAACCTGATATGGGTTTGCATTTGTATAGTTGCATTTTTTATAGAATCACCAATTCAGTTTTACACTACTGCAGGAGTAGTGGGCTTGGTAATGGGAGGAATACAGTCTCTTTCTCGTTCCACCTATTCAAAGTTTTTGCCCGAAACAAAAGACACTACTTCCTATTTTAGTTTTTATGATGTTGCAGAAAAAATTGGTATCGTTATAGGAATGTTGATTTATGGTATTATCGATCAAATAACTGGAAGTATGAGAAACTCTATATTGTTTCTTGTATTATTTTTTATTGTTGGCGCAATTTTATTATTTAGAGTCCCTAGAAATATTAAATAATTTACAATTTTTCTTTATGTTTGCTGTTATTACCTATAGTAAAATCCTACTAATGAAAAAACAAAGACTCCTCAATTATTTATTACTTGCTTTTTTAGCTGTTCAATTTAGCGCGTGTACAAACGAACCTTTAGAAGGTGAATTTATTCAGGAAGATGATTCTCCTGCAGCAGATGGACAATTTATAGCAACAATAGATAATCAGGGATTTACTGCAGATACAGCCCTTGCAACTTTATATGCTTTAAATAACAGGCTTGTAATTTCGGGAATAAAAGCAAACAGTGGTGAAATTATTACCCTTTCGGTTCAAACTGCAGAAGAAGGCAGCTATAGCCTTGTTAGTGGTGGTGCAAACCAAAATTCTGCAGTTTATTTAAACTCCAATTCTTTATTAAACCCTTATATAACGTCAACAGAATTAGGTGGTTCTGGACAATTGGTAATAACATCATTAGATAGTATAACCCAATCTGTTTCTGGAACATTTAGCTTTATTGGCGCAAGAGTTGAATTAGACGATGAAGGAAATGTTGTTTTAGATGCTGAAGGAAATCAAATTATAGAAACAGTTGATATCACCGATGGCGCATTTAGTACTATTCCATATGTAATAGATGAAACGGGAGATGGCACTGAAGGAGACGGTATACCAGATGATGAATTTCTTGCATTGGTTGATGAGATGGAGTTTGTTACAGATTCTATTTCTTCAGAATTAAGAATTATTGGCGGAATTCCTGTAATTAAAATTGAAGCCCGAAATAATATAGGTTCACTTATACGTATTGATATTCCGGAATCATTGGGTATTGGAACTTTTGAAATGGATCAAATGATCTCAGATGGAACACAGCTTATCGCTTTGTATAATGATGGGCTAGGGGGAGAAAATCTTACTTCCAATCCTGGAACTATTACTATTACCGAACTAAATACAGATACAGGCAGGCTTGTTGCTACATTCAGTTTTACAGGAACAAATCCGTTGGACCCTGAAGACACTACTGTTGTTGAAGTTACAGAAGGTAGTTTTTCAGTAGATTATATTGAATGATTAAAAAACACATTATAAAAAAACCCGCTTTATAGCGGTTTTTTTATTTTATATACCTACTCTTTTATAACTATTTAATAGAACCAGACCCCTGTAATTTTTGCGTGCTTTGAATAGGATTTCTACTATAACGAATATCTCCCAATCCATTTACACGGGCATTTAAATTATTTTTCAGGACTGGCATAACAATTGAATTAATAGTATAGAAAATGATTGTTAACTACTGTTTTTCAGTCTTTTTTATAAATTGTAAATAAAATTTTAAAAAATAAATACATTGTGATTCATATTTATGGTGACACAATGTCTTAAACGTATATATGGCTAAATCAAAATTAACATCAATAGACAGTTTGTCATTGCAAGAATTGCAGGAAGATGCAGAATTAATTCCTTTAATGACAGCAGAAGATGAAGACGAAATGAACAAGGAAGACCTCCCCGAAATTCTACCTATTTTACCTTTAAGAAACACAGTTTTATTTCCAGGAGTTGTAATTCCTATTACAGCTGGAAGGGATAAATCCATTAAGCTTATTAATGAAACCAATAAAGGGAATAAGGTAATTGGGGTAGTTTCTCAGAAAGATGAAAGCAAGGAAGAGCCTGGAATTAGTGATATTAATACTATTGGAACAGTAGCTAAGATCTTGCGTGTTTTAAAAATGCCTGATGGAAATACAACGGTAATCATTCAAGGAAAAAAACGCTTTGAAGTTGCAGAAGTCATTACCACAGTTCCTTATATGACTGCAACCATTCGTGAAGTTGACGAAGCACGTCCAGCAGCGAAGAATGAAGAATTTACAGCTATAATCGAGTCTATAAAGGAACTAGCACTTAAGATCATTAAGGAGAGTCCAAATATTCCTTCGGAAGCTGCCTTTGCAATAAAAAATATTGAAAGTAATTCCTTTCTTATAAATTTTGTGTCTTCAAATTTGAGTATTTCAGTAGAAGAAAAACAAAAATTACTTGAAATAAACGATTTAAAAGATCGTGCGTTGGAAACGTTGAAATATATGAATGTTGAAATACAGAAGTTGTCACTTCGTAATGATATTCAATCAAAAGTACAACACGACATAAATCAGCAGCAACGTGAATATTTTTTAAATCAGCAGTTAAAAACCATTCAAGAGGAATTAGGAGGAAATTCAGGAGAAGAGGAAATTGAGGAAATGCGCAAACGCGCAAAGACCAAAAAATGGAAAGAACCTGTTTTAAAACATTTTAAAAAGGAATTGTCAAAACTGCATCGTATGAATCCCCAGGTTGCAGAATACAGTATTCAACGAAATTATTTAGACCTCTTGCTGGAACTTCCTTGGGAAAAATTTAGTAAAGATAAATTCGACCTAAACCGTGCTCGTAAAATTCTCGATAGGGATCACTATGGCTTGGATGAAGTAAAAACCAGAATTATTGAATACTTAGCTGTATTGAAACTGCGGAACGATATGAAATCTCCTATTTTATGTCTGTATGGACCTCCCGGTGTAGGTAAAACATCTTTAGGGAAATCTATTGCCGAGGCGTTAGGAAGAAAATATGTGCGTATGTCTTTAGGAGGATTACGCGATGAAGCCGAAATAAGAGGACATCGAAAAACATATATTGGGGCGATGCCTGGAAGAATTATTCAAAGTATTAAAAAGGCAGGCACTAGTAACCCGGTTTTTGTATTGGATGAAATTGATAAAATTTCAATTAGCAATCAAGGAGATCCTTCCTCAGCAATGCTGGAAGTTTTGGATCCAGAGCAAAACAGTACTTTTTATGATAATTTTTTAGAACTGGGTTACGACCTCTCCAAGGTTATGTTCATTGCTACTTCAAATAGTTTGAGTACCATCCAACCAGCCTTGCGCGATCGTATGGAGATTATTAATGTTTCCGGATATACTATTGAAGAAAAAGTTGAAATAGCAAAACGGCATTTACTTCCAAAGCAATTAAAAGAACACGGTCTTACAAAAGAACATTTAAAAATTGCAAAACCACAGTTGGAAAAAATTGTAGAAGGCTATACGCGTGAAAGTGGTGTGAGAAGCTTGGAAAAACAAATTGCTAAAATGGTTCGTTATGCAGCAATGAAGATTGCTATGGAGGAGGAGTATGAAGTAAAAATAACCAATGAAGTTATTCTTGAAGTATTAAAAGCTCCAAGAATGGAACGTGATAAATATGAAAATAATGATGTTGCCGGAGTGGTAACAGGTTTAGCGTGGACTCGTGTTGGAGGTGACATTTTATTTATTGAATCGGCACTTTCAAAAGGGAAAGGAACATTGAATATGACCGGAAACCTGGGGAAAGTAATGAAAGAATCTGCGACCATTGCTTTGGAATATATTAAGTCGAACGCAGACGTCCTTGGTATTTCGCCCGATGTTTTTGAAAAATATAACGTCCATATTCACGTGCCTGAAGGAGCCACCCCAAAAGATGGTCCAAGTGCGGGAATTACCATGCTAACTTCATTAGTGTCTTTATTTACCCAAAGAAAGGTAAAGAAGAATTTGGCAATGACAGGCGAAATAACACTTCGTGGAAAAGTATTGCCCGTAGGTGGAATTAAAGAAAAAATATTGGCTGCAAAACGAGCTCGTATTAAAGAAATTCTGCTTTGTGAAGATAATAAAAGGGATATTGAAGAAATTAAACCCGAATACTTAAAAGGACTTACTTTTCACTATGTAAAAGAGATGAGTGATGTTCTTACTTTGGCTTTGACAAAGGAGAAAGTAAAAAACGCAAAAGAGCTATAGTTTCATGGAAAGCTTCTTTTCAGGTTTAATGAGAAGAAGCTTTTTTTTTTAACATGAAAATAAATTATACTTGCATTCGTTTAACTTTCAGGAAAAGGAACCTCTTTTGATGAACCCAAAGGTTATCATTTTATTTTCACTTTTAATTTCTTCTGTCACATTTGCACAAGTGGGAGGCAGGAGCATTTACCAGTTTTTAAATTTATCGAATTCTCCAAGACAAGCAGCTTTGGGAGGAAAGACGGTGACAAACTATGATTACGATCCTACGCAAGGGCTCTTTAATCCAGCAAGTATTAATCCTGAAATGGACAATCAACTTTCCCTTAATTACTCAAATTACATTGGCGATATAAACTATGGAACAGTAGCTTATGCCTATCTTTGGGATAGAAGAACACAAGTTTTACACGCAGGGGTTACTTATATAAACTACGGAAAGTTTGATGGTTACGATGAAAGTGGAAACCCTACCGCTAGTTTTAGTGGAGGAGAAGTGGCACTTTCGGTTGGACATGCGCGAAATATTGCTTTTACCAATTTTCATATTGGAGGAAATCTAAAATTAATATCTTCCAAGCTTGAGCAATATTCCTCTTTTGGAATTGCACTTGATATAGGAGTGATGTATGTTTATGAAGACTGGGACCTTCAAATCACCGGCGTTGCAAGAAATGTGGGAACACAAATAAAACCATATGAGGATACATATGAAAAGTTGCCATTGGAATTGATTTTTGGTATTTCCCAAACATTAGAAAATATCCCTATTCGTTGGCATTTTACGTTAGAAAACATGCAACATTGGAAAGTAGCATTTGCCAATCCAAATAGAAGCGAAACAGATTTGGAAGGTAATGTAAAAGAAGAAAAGATAAACTTTATAGATAATGCTTTTAGGCATATGATTGTTGGGGTAGAGCTTTTTCCGGAAAGTGGATTCAACATCAGGCTGGGCTATAATTTACGCCGAGGTGAAGAACTTAGAATAGTTGACAGACGAGCTTTTTCGGGTTTAAGCGCAGGTTTTTCAATTAAACTTAATAAATTACGGCTAAGTTATTCTTACTCAAAATATAGTACAGCTGCAGCTACAAGCCTTTTTGGTTTGAATATCAACCTTCAATAACAATCTATGAGAAAAATTACCATTGCCATAGACGGCTATTCGTCTACTGGAAAAAGCACAGTAGCTAAGCAATTGGCAGATTGGCTAAATTACGTGTATGTAGATACCGGTGCGATGTACCGTGCAGTAACACTGTATGCAATGGAAAACAATTTTATTTCTGAAACTCATTTCGATACTGAAAAACTTATTGCAGCACTTCCTGAAATTTCATTGGATTTCAGAAAAAAAGGTGCTTCCAGTAAAGCCGAAATCCATTTAAACGGAAAGAATGTTGAAGATGATATTCGGAATTTACACGTTTCAGAATTTGTAAGCCCTGTAGCAACAGTTCACGAAGTACGTGTAAAATTGGTGCATCAGCAACAATTAATGGGGCAAGACAAAGGAGTGGTTATGGATGGCCGTGATATTGGTACCGTTGTTTTTCCTGAAGCCGAATTAAAAATATTTATGAATGCTTCTGCTGCACAACGTGCCCAACGCCGTTATAAGGAATTGCTAGAAAGGGGAGAGCAAGTTACTTTTAATGAAGTGCATGAAAACGTAGTAGAAAGGGATCATATAGATAGTACACGTGAAGATTCACCTTTACGAAAAGCCCAAGATGCCATTGAAATTGACAATTCTGAAATGAACCAAGAAGATCAATTTCATATGATACTTCAACTTGCAAAAGACAGAATTGCAGGTCGGGTATAACATTATTATGTTATTGTCTTCATCGATATATAGTTACGTTATCAAACCTCTTTCAGAATAAAATATAAAAAATCTTAATTTCTTCAGGTAAAAGCTTTTGGAAATCAAAAGAAAAATATTATTTTTGCACCCCTTTTAGCGACGAATCAAGAATAAAAGGAAATAAACAAAAACAAAACAAACCCTTCTGTGGGATAGTCGCATTAAAATCTTGTAACATCGCAGAATACAAACATTTGATTTCGGTATTTTATTTTCTGAATCTGAAATCAATTTCTACAAACACATGGCTGATAAAGCAAACAAAGACGTAGCTGAAGATAAAGTTACCGAAACAAAAAAAGAAGCAACTACCGTTGCTGCAAAAAAAACTCCTAAACCAGTAGCTGAAGATAAAGCTGCCGAAAAAAAAGAAGAAGCAACTACCGTTGCTGCAAAAAAAACTCCTAAACCAGTAGCTGAAGATAAAGCTGCCGAAAAAAAAGAAGAAGCAACTACCGTTGCTACAAAAAAAACTCCTAAACCAGTAGCTGAAGATAAAGCTACCGAAACAAATGAAGAAGCAACTACCGTTGCTGCAAAAAAAATTCCTAAGCCAAGAACAAAATCTACACTTCCTGAAGATGAAGCCGTAGAAGAGGGAAAAGAAGAAGCTGCAAAACCTAAAAAGGAAGTTTCTTTAAAAGAAAGTAACCCTAAAAAATTCTTGGAAGATTTCAACTGGCATAACTACGAAGAAGGAATTGATCCTATCGACGATGGTAAGCTGGAAGAGTTTGAGAAATTAGTAGCTAAAAACTTTGTTGATACATTAGATGACGAAGTTGTAGATGGTACTGTTGTATATCTTTCAGATCGTGATGCTATTATAGACATCAATGCAAAAAGTGAAGGTGTAGTATCTTTAAATGAATTTCGTTATAACCCAGACCTTAAGGTTGGGGATAAAGTGGAAGTTTTAATTGATGTACGTGAAGACAGTACAGGACAATTAATTCTTAGCCACCGTAAAGCAAGAACTATTAAAGCTTGGGAGCGCGTAAATGCTGCTCACGACGAAGCTACTATCGTTAACGGTTTTGTAAAATGCCGTACGAAAGGTGGTATGATCGTAGATGTATTTGGTATTGAAGCTTTCTTACCAGGATCACAAATAGATGTGAAACCTATTCGCGATTATGATGCTTATGTTGGTAAAACAATGGAATTTAAAGTTGTAAAAATCAACCATGAATTCAAAAACGTTGTAGTATCTCACAAAGCTCTTATTGAAGCTGATATTGAAGAACAGAAAAAAGAAATTATTGGCCAACTAGAAAAAGGACAAGTATTAGAAGGTATTGTTAAAAACATTACTTCTTATGGTGTGTTCGTTGATCTTGGTGGTGTTGATGGATTGGTTCACATTACAGACCTTTCTTGGTCTCGAATTAACCATCCAAATGAAATCGTTGAATTAGATCAAAAACTAAACGTTGTAATCCTTGATTTTGATGAGGATAAAACACGTATCCAATTAGGTCTTAAACAATTAAGTGCTCATCCATGGGATGCACTTGGTGATGGACTTAAAGTAGGTGATAAAGTAAAAGGTAAAGTTGTTGTAATCGCTGATTATGGTGCATTTATCGAAGTTGCCGAAGGTGTTGAAGGTCTTATCCACGTTAGCGAAATGTCTTGGTCTACACACTTACGTAGCGCACAGGATTTCGTAAATGTTGGTGATGAAATAGAAGCTCAAATCCTTACGCTAGATCGTGAAGATCGTAAAATGTCACTTGGTATTAAGCAATTATCACAAGACCCTTGGACAGACATTACTAAAAAATACCCGGTTGGTTCTAAGCACTCAGGTATCGTTCGTAACTTTACAAACTTTGGTGTATTTGTTGAATTGGAAGAAGGTATTGACGGTCTTATATATATTAGCGACCTATCTTGGACCAAGAAGATCAAGCATCCTAGCGAATTTACCAACATTGGTGATAAACTAGATGTAGTTGTATTAGAATTGGATGTTGAAGGACGTAAATTAAGTTTAGGTCACAAACAAACCGAAGATAATCCTTGGGATAAATATGAAGCTGAGTTTGCTTTAGGAACTAAGCATACTGGAGCTATTGACGAGATTGTAGACAAAGGAGCTGTTATCAACTTTAACGAAGATATTTCAGCCTTTGTTCCAACACGTCACTTAGAGAAAGAAGATGGTACAAACCTTAAAAAAGGTGAAGAAGCAGAATTCCAAATTATTGAATTCAATAAAGAATTCAAAAAAGTGGTAGCTTCTCATATGGCCATCCATAAAGAAGAAGAAGCTAAGATTGTAAAGCAGGCTGCTAAAAAGCAGACTACTGCATCTGAGGAAGCAAAAACCACTTTTGGTGATGCTAACTCCAAGCTTCAGGAACTTAAAGACAAAATGGACGGAAAGAAATAAGAACAATCCCTGCGTAAGCAGGAATCTAATCCTAATTTTTAAGCCCTTTCAGCAATGAAGGGCTTTTTTTTTGGGGTGTCTGCCTCTGGCAGAGCGGGCTTTCAGCAGTCGCTTTTCGCTTAAAAGCAAAAGAGCTCCAACAAAGCCTCAATCCCTCACCCAAAACGTAAGGTCTTATTCAAAAAAAGTACTACTTTTGTATCCTGAATATAATTCAGCTTCTTCTATGAGCCAAAAAGTGTTATTAAACGCAACCGAAGTACATATAGCGCTTCAACGACTGGCTTGTCAATTAATAGAAAAACACGATACCTTTTCAAATACGGTTCTTATTGGCATTCAACCTCGCGGAATATATCTTGCCGAGAGAATTAAAAATATTCTTGAAACCGACTATAACATTAAAAACGTACAGTTAGGATACTTGGATATTACGTTTTACCGAGATGATTTCAGAAGAAGTGACAAACCACTGGAGGCCAATAAAACAAATATTAACTTTGTTGTAGAAGATAAAAAGGTTGTTTTTATTGATGATGTCTTGTTCACAGGAAGAAGCATTCGTTCAGCACTCACAGCAGTTCAGTCTTTTGGCCGCCCGCTGGAAATAGAACTCCTTACATTAATAGATAGACGTTTTAGCAGGCATTTGCCCATTCAGCCAGATTATAGAGGAAGGCAAGTAGATGTTATAAATAATGAAAAAGTAAAAGTGTGTTGGAAAGAAAATGATGGAGAAGACGCTGTATATTTGATAAAGAACTAAAATATTATGAGCGAATTAAGTGTAAATCACTTACTAGGAATTAAATATATCAACGAAGCTGATATTCAACTCATCTTCGAAACTGCAGATCATTTTAAGGAAGTCATAAATCGTTCAATTAAAAAGGTTCCCTCGCTACGAGACATTACTATCGCAAATCTCTTTTTTGAAAACAGTACGAGAACACGCCTCTCTTTTGAACTTGCTGAAAAACGCCTTTCAGCAGATGTGATTAACTTTTCAGCAGCATCTTCTTCGGTAAATAAAGGTGAAACCCTTATCGATACCGTAAACAACATACTTTCAATGAAAGTAGATATGGTAGTGATGCGCCATCCTAATCCTGGAGCAGGAGTATTTTTATCAAAACATATAAATGCAAGTATTATTAATGCTGGAGATGGAGCACATGAGCATCCAACACAAGCTTTATTGGATTGCTATTCAATCAAAGAAAAATTAGGCGATGTAGCTGGAAAAAAGGTTGTTATCATAGGAGATATACTTCATAGTAGGGTTGCGCTATCTAATATATTTGCACTACAAAAACTAGGAGCAATTGTTAAGGTTTGTGGGCCTAAAACTTTAATCCCTAAGCACATAGAAAAACTAAACGTTGCATACGAGCCCAATCTTAAAGCAGCTTTGCAATGGTGTGATGTGGCAAATATGCTTCGGGTACAAAACGAACGTATGGAAATTAATTATTTCCCTTCTACACGCGAGTATACACAACAGTATGGGGTAAACAAAACGATATTGGATTCGTTAGACAAAGAGATTGTTGTAATGCACCCCGGCCCAATTAACAGAGGGGTCGAAATTACCAGCGATGTTGCTGATAGCAAACAATCTATAATTTTAAATCAAGTACAAAACGGAGTAGCAATACGTATGGCGGTATTGTATTTATTAGCTTCAAAAATAAAACATAATGAAAATTGAAAACCACGATAATTTTGTGGTATTAACCGACGAGAAAGACGATATCACAGTTTTTGTGTCTTTTCTTGAATACCAGATCCCAAATAAATTTAAAGGTCAAAATGTAGTGATAAATCTTCTAGATTATAATAAACTGCATCTTAAACAATTATTGCTCTTTTTAAAAGTTTCTAATATACATCGAAAGACCAAACAATCCTTTGTGATTGTTAACAATGCAATTCCTTCCGATGATATCCCTGTTGAAATAATAGTTGTTCCTACAATTCAAGAAGCTAATGATATTATTGAAATGGAAGATATTGAACGCGATCTGGGCTTTTAAATAATTAAACTGTTTTTTATGAAACTTACAATTTTGGGATGTCATTCTGCTACACCCCGATATACTGCCCACCCAACCTCTCAGATACTAGAGATGAAGGGACATCTTTTTTTAATAGATTGTGGCGAAGGAACTCAGGTGCAAATGCGTAGGTTGAAAGTTAAATTTCCAAGAATTAAACATATTTTTATTTCACACTTACACGGGGACCATTTTTTTGGACTTGTAGGACTTATATCAACATTTCGTCTCTTAGGGCGTGAAGCCGAATTACATGTGTATGGTCCAAAAGGTATTAAAGAAGCTATTACATTGCAACTTAAATTAGGGAATTCGTGGACAAATTTTCCGCTGTATTTTCATGAATTGGAAAGTAAAGAATCCCAGCTGATCTTTGAAGATGAAAAATTGACAGTAACCACGATTCCACTAGATCATAGAGTTTATACAAACGGATTTCTATTTCAGGAAAAACCAGGCGAACGTAAATTAAATGTTGAAGCAGCTCGACGATTAAAAATAGACATGAGCTATTATGAAAAGATAAAACAAGGCGCAGATGTGGTTAATGAAGTAGGAGAAACTGTCCCGAATGAATCAGTTACATTCAATCCAGATTCGCCAAAATCTTATGCTTTTTGCAGCGACACTTCCTATAAACCTGAAATTGTTCCCCAACTTGAAAATGTAACTGTTTTATATCACGAATCCACATTTTTAGAAGAACACCAGTATTTGTGTAAAAAGACCAAGCACAGCACGGCAAAAGAAGCGGCTGTAATTGCAAAAAAAGCAAATGCAGGAACTCTTGTTTTGGGTCACTATTCTGGGCGTTACGGCGATTTGGAACTATTTAGGAAAGAAGCACAGGTAATTTTTCAAAATGTAAAGCTTGCACAAGATGGAAAATCTTTTACATTTTAAAAATATTTAATTATTATTTAAGGAAACTTGATTTTATAGGTTTGGTAAAACTTGTAACTTGCAATAAAACTTATTAAATGGAAGAAAACCTTCACGAATATAGAAAAGGGTACAGAAAGGGAAGACTTTCTCAAGAATCTGTTGCAAAAGACCCCATGGATCAGTTTCATATCTGGTTTCAGGAAGCAAAAAACCTCGGGGATTTTATAGAAGCAAATGCAATGACCATTTCTACTATTGGTCTTGACGGCTTTCCGAAAGGAAGGGTAGTGCTTTTAAAGAAATATTCCAGTACCGGATTTGACTTTTATACGAATTACGGTAGTGATAAAGGAAAATCAATTTCTCACAATAATAAGGTTTCCCTTTTGTTTTTCTGGTCAAATTTAGAACGACAGATTATTATTAAAGGAACTGCAGAAAAAACTTCAGAAGAAGAAGCCATTGAATATTTTCATTCGCGCCCAAAAGGCAGCCAATTAGGAGCGGTAGTATCGCAACAAAGCAGCGAAATTGAAAGTAGAAAAATTCTAGAAGACAATTTAAAATTGTTGGAAGAAGAATACATAAACAAAGAGATCCCAAAACCCGAAAATTGGGGAGGATATAAAGTGATTCCTATTTCGTTTGAATTTTGGCAAGGACGTGATAACCGTTTGCATGATAGAATTCAATACACCTTAGAAAAAGATAAATGGAAAATTAACCGATTAGCACCTTAATTTTTATGAAAACACTCTATTTGGTAAGACATGCCAAGTCCTCTTGGAAATACGATGTAATAGACCACCAGCGGCCGCTAAAGAAACGAGGCGAAAAAGATGGCAAGCTGGTTTCTGAAAAAGTGAAAAGTGAAGTAGAACCGCCACAAAAAATAATAAGCAGTGATGCCAATAGGGCACTTTCAACGGCTAAATTTTTTAAAGAGGCTTTTAAAATTTCAGAAGAAAATTTTGTTACAAATCATCAATTATATGATTTTAGCGGTCAAAATGTTATGAGCATTATTAAGAACCTAAACGATTCCCTAGACCGTGTGATGATTGTGGGCCATAATCATGCATTTACTTCTATTGCAAATATGTTAGGAAACGACTATATTGAGAATGTTCCAACCTGCGGATTTGTAATGATAGAGTTTAATGAAGACTCTTGGAACAAGATTACTACCGGAACTACTGTAAAAACAATTTTTCCTAGACATTTAAAATAATGACCGAAAAGATAGAGAAAGCCGCTAATGTTGAAAACCATTACCGAAACCGGGAGCTAAGCTGGCTTCAGTTTAATGCAAGGGTTCTTCAGGAAGCTGAGGATAAAACGGTACCTATAATCGAAAGACTTCGGTTCTTGGGTATTTTCTCTAACAATCTCGATGAATTTTTTAAAGTAAGGTATGCAACTATAAAACGAATTGTAGAAGCAGGAAAGGGTGGAAGAAGCTTTTTGGGTGGTATTTCTGCAAAAGATCTTTTAGAAGAAATTACACAAACAGTAATCAATCAACAATCTCAAAGTCTTCGTATTCTAAGTGATATTGAAAAAGAACTTCAGTCGGAAAATATCTTTATCATTGATGAAACTGAAGTAACTTCAGAACAAAGTAAATTTATTTCAGATTACTTTATCCGGAAGGTAAGTCCGGCGTTGGTTACCATAATGATCGGCGAACTTGAGCAATTTCCAACATTAAAGGATAGCGCAGCCTATTTGGCGATAAAAATGGTGATGACACAAGAGGACGATACTTTTGCAGCCAAACACAATTATGCTCTAATTGAAATTCCCAAAATGATTGATCGTTTTGTGGTTTTGCCACAAGAAGGTGACAAGCAATATATCATTATCCTTGATGACCTTATACGACACTGTTTAAAAAATATCTTCAACATTTTTAAGTATAAGACTATTTCGGCCCATATGATTAAGATTACCCGTGATGCTGAACTAGATCTCGATAGCGATTTAAGTAGAAGTTTTATTGATAAGATTTCAAAAAGTGTTAAAAACCGAATTACGGGCGATCCTGTGCGGTTTGTATATGATAAACGTATTGATAAGAAAACCCTTCAGTTTCTTCTAGACAAAATGGGTATAGATACAACCGATAGTCTTATTCCTGGAGGCCGATATCACAATAGAAGGGATTATATGGATTTCCCAAGTTTGGGAAGAAAAGATTTACTTTATGAAGTAATTGCACCGCTTCCTATTCCTGGTTTGAGTTTGCAAGGAAGTTTGCTTGATAAAATAGCATCAAAAGATTATTTATTGCACGCACCATATCAAACTTTTTCTTATGTGGTGAAGTTTTTAAGAGAAGCTGCATTAGACCCTAAAGTAAAAACTATAAAAATTACTATTTATCGACTTGCTCATATTTCACATATCGCGAGCTCTTTGATCAATGCTGCCAAAAACGGAAAAAATGTAACGGTACAAATAGAGTTGCAGGCACGTTTTGATGAAGAAGCAAACATTAGTTATGCCGAACAAATGCAAGGTGAAGGTGTGAAACTTATTTTTGGGGTTGCGGGCTTAAAAGTACATTGTAAAGCCTGTTTAATTGAACGCTTGGAAAATGAAAAAATAAAACGGTATGCCTTTATAAGTACCGGAAACTTTAATGAAGATACTGCGCGTATTTATATAGACTATACCTTGTTTACTTCAGATCAAGAAATATGTAAAGAAATTAATAAGGTCTTCGATTTTTTTGAAGTAAACTATAAAATTAAAAAATACTCACACCTTATTGTTTCACCTCATTACACTAGAAATGCTATCTATCATCTTATTGAGAATGAAATTAAAAATAAGAAAAAAGGGTTTTCCAATGGTATAAAATTAAAACTGAATAGTCTTTCAGATTTTAAAATGATCGATAAACTTTATGAAGCGAGTAGGGCTGGAGTGAAGATTAAACTTATAATCCGTGGGATTTGTTGTTTGATACCAGGAGTAAAGGGAATGAGTGAAAATATTGAAGTCATTAGTATTGTAGATAAATTTTTAGAACACCCTCGCCTTTTTATTTTTGAAAATGCTGGAAACCAAAAAATATATATTTCATCAGCAGATTTTATGGGAAGAAATCTTGACAACCGTGTAGAGATTTCTTGTCCTATATATGATGAAGACCTTAAAAAAGAAATAAACGATATCTATGAAATAAGCTGGAACGACAACGTAAAAGCACGTATTATTTCCAAAAGGCCTACCAACTCTTATGTGAGGAATACAAAACCCCCAGTAAGATCACAATTTAAAATTTATGAATTTTATAACGAAAAACTTCTAAAATAAATAGCTTGCTTAACATAGAAAAATACGGCGCAGTTGATATTGGTTCCAATGCTATTCGATTATTGGTAGCAACGGTAATTGAAAACCCCGGTAAAGAAACCCATTTTAAGAAAACCTCGCTGGTACGTGTTCCTATACGTTTGGGAGCAGACGTTTTTTTGGATGGGAAAATTTCTGAAGTTAATAAACTGAGAATGATAGATGCGATAAAAGCTTTTCAGTTATTAATGAAAACCCATAATATTGTTCGTTTTAGGGCATGTGCAACTTCTGCAATGAGAGAAGCTTCAAACGGAGTAGAAATTGCCTCACTTATTAAGAAAGAAACCGGCTTGGTAATAAATATTATAGATGGAAACGATGAAGCGGCTATTATCGCGTCTACAGATCTTAAATCCCTTATACAAAATGACAAAGCCTTTTTGTATGTTGATGTTGGGGGAGGAAGTACAGAATTTACGGTTTTTGCAAACGGAAAGACCACAAGTTCTAAATCATTTAAACTTGGAACCGTTCGATTAATAAATGATATGGTAGAAGATACCATGTGGGAACGCGTTGAAGAATGGATAAAAGAAAATACTAAAAACTTTTCAAAAATTTCAATGATAGGCTCTGGAGGAAATATAAACAGTATTCATAAACACAGTGGAAAAAAAATAGGTAAGCCTTTAACTTATATGTACTTGGCGTCCTACTATGATCTTATTCGGTCATACTCTTTCGAAGAGCGTATTTTTGAGATGGATATGAATCCAGACCGTGCAGATGTAATTATTCCTGCAACCCGTATTTACCTTTCGGCCATGAAATGGAGTAAATCCAAAAATGTGTTTGTACCTAAAATAGGATTAAGTGACGGTATTATAAAAAGCCTATATAATGAAAAGAATGCCGAAATGTTGGAAGTACATTAAAGAAATATTCAAGTTACTCTCCTACAACTACCAAAGATTCTGTCCGTTTTTCTTCCCTGCGCATTTCTTTTCTTATTTGCCTTATGGTTTGTGAACTCCCATCGTGGCTCCAGCCGGGTGGTGCAAAAGCATACATGAATTTATGGTACCAATTGGAAGATTTCTTCATATCCCTCCAAATATCTTTATATTCGTGTGTTAAGATCACTAAAATATTAAAAGAATCTGGTGGTTTTGTTACCCCGTATTCAATAGTAATATCTTCATCTAGCTCTTTCCAGGTTCCAAATATTTTATCGAATATATTAAGAAATCCACCATGGTTTTTATCCATATATTCTAAGTTTTTAGCGTGGTGTACTTGGTGCATGGTGTGAGTGTTGAATATTTTTTCTATAAAACCCATCTTCGGAATATAAACCGTATGTAGTTGAAACTGCCATAATGCTTCAATTCCTAAGCAAACAACGAGCATTTCCGGAGGGAAACCCACAGCGCAAATCCACATATAAAAGAAAGGCTTATATAAAATTGTAAACCAGCCATTTCGTATTGCAGTACCTAAATTAAAATTATTGGAAGAATGATGCACAATGTGTGCGGCCCATAAAAAGCGAATCATATGGTTTTGGCGATGAAACCAATAATAGGTAAAATCATCCAGAATTTGACAAATAATCCAAATATACCAGGCATATCCAAAAGATTCGTAGCCCATAATATTAGTGCGAACACCTTCCACAACTGGATTAAACAACTCATATACAAAATTAAAAAGGACGATTGCAGAAACGGTTTTTAGTAACGCAGCCAGAATTGTGGAACCTACTCCCATGGAAAAGCTTGATAAAAAGTCCTTCCAATGATAAAGGTTCTTTTTCTTTGTGTGTTTGCTATAGGTGAGTTCTAGTAGGATAAGTCCTAAAAAACAGGGAGCCCCATAAACCAAAGGGTTGGTAAAATCCATTTAATTCTTTTTGAAATTGATAAATTTTAGATAAGAAAATATGAAATCATAAGCTAGACTTTTTAAGGTTTCAAAAAATCGTTTTCGTAATATAATTAATTTAAAGAGTATTTGAAGCAACATTTTGTTTTAAAATATAAGAAACATCATTTTTTAAACAGAATTAAAGAAACAATGCTGTTAAAAAATATAAATGCATATTATTTAGCCATGAATTGTTTCCCCGGCACCTAGATTTTTTATTATTTTGGCTTCAAAATCTAATAAATCTTGCCATTTTTCATCAACTTCTTTTCGATCTCCGTATTTTCTTGCAAAACCTAAAAACATGGTGTAATGGTTTGCTTCACTTATCATTAATTTGCGGTAAAACTCTGCCAGTTCTTTATCTTCCAGTTGTTCGCTTAACAAACGAAAGCGTTCACAACTCCTAGCTTCAATGAGCGCGGCATAGAGAAGGCGATGTACTAATTGTGTGGTACGGCTGCCTCCTTTTGGAAAAAACTGTATAATTTGTTGTACATATTCATCTTTTCGGTCCCTTCCTAATACCCAACCTTTGTTAATAATTCTATCATGAACCATTTTAAAATGGCTTATCTCTTCTTTTACTAAAAAAATCATTTCCTGCACCAACTCGGTATATTCAGGAAAACTAACCATAAGGGATATTGCCGTAGAAGCAGCTTTTTGTTCACACCAAGCATGATCTGTTAAGATATCTTCAATATTCTTTTCAACGATATTTACCCAACGCGGATCAGTAGGAAGTTTTAAGCCTAGCATTATTTTAGGTTTTTATTTTTGTCATTATTATATATCCAAATCAAATTCCTTTCGAAGTTTTTCTATTAAAGGATTTTTTTCTTTCAGTTTTTCAAACTTTTCCTTTGGAGTATATGCGTAACGTTTTTCGGCGGTTTCATTAACTTCCATAGAAAGGTCTATGTCATAATTTTCAAGTTTTTCCCTTAAAAAATTTAAAAGATCAAACTTGGCGCGTTCCATTTCAACTTTTATAGTTTGATTGGGAAATTCTAAATGTATCGTAGTTCCTTCAAGCTTTGGAACTCCCATCGAAAGGTGGGAAAGAAGGTTAAACTTTCCTTTATTTTCAATAATACTAGCGTACTCTTTCCACACTTGTTGCATATTGACTTCAGTGAATTCTTTCGTAGGAAGATTTTCAGGACTGGGAGCATTTGCAACTAATTCCCTTTTTAACTCTTGCTTTTTTTGTACACTTTTTAAAGAAAGTGCAGATACTTTTTTTGCATTTCGCTCAGCAATAATTTGAGGGCGTTCAAATACTTTTTCTTCTTCCTTTTCTACAGAACCATTTTCTTCATTCTCAAAAGCAGGATTAGGCTCCATAACTACTTCCGTTTGAATTTCATCTGGAGTCTTTTCTGAAGTATCAATGGACTTAACACTTTTACTATCTTCATTTTTTTCAGAAGAAAAGTAGGAGGGAGGAATTACAAAGCGGGGGTGGGAATCAGGTTTTTTTTTTTCGTCCTTAGCAGTAAGGGAAGCAAGTTGTAGTAAACATAGTTCTATTAACAAACGTTGATTTCGACTACTTTTATATTTAAGATCACAGGTATTTGAGATTTCTATTGCTTCTATTAGGAATATATGTGCCGTTTTTTGAGATTGCTCAAAATACATTGTTTTTACCTGTTCGCCAACTTCGAGAAGCTCTATGGTCTCTTCATTTTTACATACTAAAAGGTCCCGGAAATGCGAAGCCAATCCCATTATAAAATGGTGCCCATCAAATCCTTTGGAAAGAATTTCATTAAATGCAAGTAAAACCTGTGGAATGTTATTTTCCAATAAAAGGTCTGTTATCTGAAAATAATAAGTGTAATCCAGCACATTTAGGTTTTCAGTAACTGCTTCACGTGTTAGTGTTTTTCCTGAAAAGCTTACTACTCTATCAAAGATAGAAAGAGCATCCCTAAGGGCTCCGTCGGCTTTTTGAGCAATAATATGCAACGCATCATCTTCGGCTTCAATACCTTCAGCCAAAGCTACTTCTGCAAGGTGTCCTTTAATATCCTGCACTGTAATCCTTCTAAAATCAAATATCTGACAACGCGAAAGAATGGTGGGGATAATTTTATGTTTCTCGGTTGTGGCAAGAATAAATATAGCGTGTTTTGGAGGCTCTTCCAAGGTCTTCAAAAAAGCATTAAATGCTGCTGAAGAAAGCATATGTACTTCATCTATAATATAAACCTTGTAATTGCCCACCTGAGGTGGGATTCTTACTTGGTCGATCAAGTTTCGAATATCATCTACCGAATTATTCGATGCGGCATCAAGCTCAAAAATATTGAAAGCAAAATCTTCATCGGTTTTTTCTGTACCGTCTTGGTTTATTTTTTTCGCCAAGATACGTGCACAGGTTGTTTTTCCAACCCCTCGCGGACCGGTAAATAAAAGTGCTTGTGCCAAATGATCATTTTCAATGGCATTATCCAATGTGTTGGTAATAGCTTGTTGGCCTACTACGTCTTTAAAACGTGTAGGTCTGTACTTTCGGGCTGATACTATAAAATGTTCCATAGAAGTAATAAACAAATATAAAGATGTCCTTTTAGTTATTGAAAAATAGGCATTCTTATTTTACGGTATTTATTAACATTAGGTTACATTTGCCGCTGCAGGCCGCCTTATCGATCCGTAATATTATTTACGGGTAGGAAAGTCCGGACACCGTAGGGAAGCATAGCGGCTAACGGCCGTCATCTCGAATTATTTTGGGAGAGGACAAGTGCAACAGAAAGGATGTACAGGTAATGCTGTAGTGAAATCATGTAAACTCTATGCGGTGAAATGCCACGTATACCTGTTTTTAAGGGTTCCCGCCCGATGCAGGAGGGTAGGCAGATAGAGTGTATTGGTAACAATGCACCCAGATAAATGATAAGGTCCGCATTTATGTGGAACAGAATCCGGCTTATAGGCCTGCTTTTTCTTTATAATGTGAAATTTGATTTAAAATCCACTTTTCACAATCTCCCACCTTATAAAATACGTTAAAAGGACCATTGAAAAATGCTTTTTCAAAAGTCGCTATTTTAAAGGAACTTTCAGAATAACAAACAACAGTCATTCCTACCAAGTGTTCAAAATCTGTAGATTTTAGGTAGATACTAGGATTAACAGTATAATCAAATTTTCTATTTGAAATATATCCAAAAGACCTGTATGGGTAATAAGTATTAAAAATACTATAAATTATTTTTTGCTCTTCTGAGTCAAATAACACCCCTTCCTTTATGGTCGAAATAACATAATCTTCATAAAGTGAAATTGTAGCAAAATCCAATTCTATAGTTTTTAAAAAAGGTGAAAGCATAGCAGTTTTTATATATATAACAGTTGTTTCCTAAAATACCCTACTTTGAAATTAAGATAACAACCAATAATGTTTAATTGATTCAATAATAACAAATATTTATATTTCTACAAATAAATTTTGAAAGAAACTTCCTACTTATAAGACATGTTTATTATTGAAAAAAAGAAAACACAGAACCTCCATATTTTCTAGAATCTGTAATACGGGAAAGGGCAGAAAGGTCACGATGTTTTGAATGTTCTATAATAATCATTCCTTCAGCCTTTAATAAATTATTATCAAAGATTGTATTGATTATTTTTTCAAATTCAGGAAGGTCATATTCGTATGGTGGATCGGCAAAAATAACATCGAAGGAAGTACGAGAAGAGTTTAAGTATTTAATTACATCGGCTTTTACAGCGGTAATTGGAAATGTAAGTTCTTCAGTTATCTTTTGAATATACTTTACACAACCCATATGTAAATCTACACTTGTAATTTCTTGTGTACCTCGGGAAGCAAATTCGAAACTAATATTTCCCGTTCCTGAAAACAGATCTAATAAAGAGATTTCTTCAAAATCAACTTTATGGTTTAATATATTGAACAACGCTTCTTTTGCAAAATCGGTGGTAGGGCGTACGGGCAAGTTTTTTGGAGCCATAAGCCGTTTTCCTTTATAAGTACCTGAGATAATTCGCATTAAATTAAATTTTTAATTAAGAATTGCTCGTGTGGGGTTTCGTTTTCGAGGATCTTAATATTACTGTTATAATTATCTAAAAAAGAAATATTCCGAATATATTTATACGCAATTTGATAGTAATCATCCTCTTCTTTAATAGCTCCACATAATAAAGTTTGAACGGTATCTGGATTGAGTTTTAATTGCTCTATAGCAAATAGAACGTAGTAAATAAAATCTTCCGGAGTTTTATAAGAATATGTATTGCATAGTTGTAAAGCTCCATTTTTAATTATGATACAATCAAAAAAATCATCTTGTAAGTGCAGATAAATTTTTGGCTCTTGGCTATGTTTTTCAGTATTTAAAAAAGATTTCAATAAAACAGAAGTCGAATGAAAATAATGAAAAGAACCATATTGTTCAAAAAAGTAGTTGTTAATGTTTATAAAAGGCACATAAACAACAACGATATCATAATTTTCTATCACTTCATGGGCAACAAAATCATTTGCCAATATTTTAGCATTAAATTTCAGGTATTCACTGGCCTTGTTTTCATCGAATAAGGACTCAGGAACCAACGTATATAGGTTTGTTGAATATACTAGAGAAACTTCCTTAAAGGTACCTTGTAAATTTTGATTATTTGAAATCACCTTTTGTAGTTCCAAAAGGGTTTCTTCAGGAGAAAGATTGGAATCAAGTTTCTTTTCAGAAAAGAACAATTTGTCTCTTGAATCGATATTTGTAACTAAAAAAGAAAGTCCGGTCAATGTTACTTGAACGGACAGTCTGTTTTCTGAATTTATTTGAATGTTATTAATCGTTGGGTGAGTCATAAAATTTTGGCCAGTTTCCGGTCGTATTAACATCGTCCATAGCTCCTACTTTTATATATTCACCATTAACAGCATCTACAGAGATTGCCTGTTTTTCCTGAAATAATAAATCTTTATTGAGACCTGATAAAACTACCTCTTTTGAAACTCTTGCTTCAAAAACAGAATAGGAGGCATCATTTTTTTGTAGTTTCCCAGCTTTTAATTCAAACTTTGCGTCTGTATTTTCCAAAGGCACATTCATCATTGTTTTATAACGATCTGTTCCATTATAAAGAGAATCTCTTACCGGAGTAAAACCTAATGTATCAATAATGGATTTTTCTAAATAATATCCACCTGTTTGAGGGTCAAGTCCAAAAGCTTTATTTTTTGCAACATCAATAATGCTTGTATCTCTTCTTATTGTATTAGCAAATTTTGCAGTATCAATAAACCTTACCAAACTATCAAAACTACCGGTAAAATTACCTGTAACTTCTTGATACGCTAATTCACCTACTCTTATATCTTTTAAGTTTTTTATTACTTTTGCGTAACGTGCTTCTTTTTCATCATTAAATTTAACGGGTCCTACTACTGAACTATACAGTTGATAGCCTAAAAAAATGATGACAATCCAAAGAACTAACTGAATTATTAATTTCATTATACGATAGTTTAAGTTTTTTAAGTGTATTTAATAAAAGGTCTATCGCAAATCTACAATTTTTTTTTGTTCGTAAAAGTATATTCCGAAAAAATCATAGCTATCTTTAAACCCTCATAGTTAATGAAGATAATGGACGTTTCACAATTTTATTCCCTTTTAAAAACCGATTTTCCCCACAGCACAACTACAAAACAGGACATTACGCTACATTTGTTAGCTAAGTTTTCACTTAGCGAAAAAAAGAATGAAGTTTTTTTGTTGAAAGGATATGCAGGAACTGGTAAAACCACTATTATAGGAACCTTAGTGAAAAATTTAGGGAAAATTAAACAATCTCCAGTATTACTAGCTCCTACGGGTCGGGCCGCTAAAGTGATAAGTAATTATTCCAACAAGGAATCCTTTACAATCCATAAAAAAATATATTATCCCAAAAGTCAAAAGAATGGAGGGGTTTCATTTACACTTCAAGCCAATAAGCACCGAAATACCATATTTATTGTAGATGAAGCTTCTATGATCCCCGATATAAATCAAGATGCCAAGTTGTTTGAAAATGGCTCTTTACTTGACGATCTTATGCAATATGTTTACAGCGGTCATAATTGTAAATTATTGTTGATGGGAGACACAGCACAATTGCCTCCAATAAAACTTGATATCAGTCCCGCTTTAGATGCCCGCACCTTAGAAAACCATTACAATAAAGAAGTTATTACAATTGAACTGGATGAAGTAGTTAGACAACAACAGGATAGTGGAATCTTGTTAAATGCAACTAGATTACGAGAACATCTTGACGATGGTTTTTACGAGGATTTTAAATTTTCAGAGCTTTCCTTTCCTGATGTTATAAGGCCTTTGGACGGCAATGAATTATTAGAAGCAATAAGTGATTCTTACAATACTTTGGGTAATGAAGAAACTGTAATTATTGTTCGTTCAAACAAACGCGCAAATTTATACAATCAAAATATTCGAAACCGTATCCTTTTTCAGGAGGAAGAATTGTCGGCAGGAGATTATTTAATGGTAGTGAAAAATAATTATTTCTGGGTAAAACCCAATTCCGAAGCCGGATTTATAGCCAATGGTGATATAGTGGAGGTATTGGAGATTTTTGCTTTTAAAGAATTATACGGTTTTCGGTTTGCAGAAGTTAACATCCAAATGGTTGATTATCCAAAAATGAAGCCGTTTGAAACTGTATTACTCCTCGATACCTTAACTTCTGAAACACCTTCGCTTCCTTATGAAGATTCAAATAAATTGTACCAAGAGGTTATGAAAGATTACGCTTCCGAAAAATCCAAATATAAAAAGTTTCTTGCGGTAAAAAACAATAAATACTTTAACGCTTTACAAGTTAAATTTTCCTACGCTATTACCTGCCATAAATCTCAAGGAGGTCAATGGAACACAGTATTTGTAGAACAACCGTATTTGCCAAATGGGGTTGATAAAGAATATCTAAGATGGCTTTACACCGCTATTACAAGAGCCAAAGAAAAGCTATATCTTATCGGGTTTAAAGATGAGTTTTTTGTAGATTCGTAAATAGTAAAGGAAAATTAAACGTATTTTTTATTTTTTGAAATACTTCAGAAAAAGACTATTCCAAAGAATATTATCTTTTTAATTTTTTCATTTATTTTAGCCTAAAATATACCATCTTGAAAATAATAGCTATGATTCCCGCGCGATATGGCGCATCCAGATTTCCAGGAAAATTAATGCAAGATCTAGGCGGTAAGCCTGTGATTGTTCGTACTTACGAGGCAGCAAAAGCAACTGAGCTTTTTGATGAAGTTTATGTAGTGACCGATAGTGAAATTATCTTTCAGGAGATTGAAACTTATGGTGGGAAGGCAATTATGAGCATTAAAGAACACGAATGCGGAAGCGACCGTATTGCCGAAGCCGTTGAAGATATGGACGTGGATATTGTGGTAAATGTTCAGGGAGATGAACCTTTTACCAGTAGGGAAGGTCTAGAAAAGGTACTGAGTGTTTTTAAGGGTCCTGATGCCGCTAAAATTGATCTGGCCTCACTTATGACCGAAATCTATGATTGGAAGGAAATAAGCGACCCCAACTGTGTAAAGGTGATTGTAGATAAAGATAATTTTGCACAATATTTTTCGCGTTCTCCCATCCCATATCCCAGAGATAAAAATGTAGCTGTACAATACTATAAACATAAAGGAATATACGCGTTTAGAAAGCAAGCTATTTTAGACTTTTATAGATTACCAATGCGCTCTTTGGAAGCCGCCGAAAAAATTGAATGTATTCGTTATCTTGAATATGGCAGAAATATAAAAATGGCAATTTCCAATACAAAAGGAATTGAAATTGACACTCCTGAAGATCTCGTCCGGGCCAATAAACTTTTAAAGGAAGAAGATAAAACTGAGGTAAATAAAAAATACAGAAACTTTCCTATGGTGCCAAAAGTAGTATTCGGACAAGGATGTTTCGATCAGCTTTCTTCAATTATAGAACCAGAACGAAAAGATAAAACACCTTTTATATTTTTGGTGGATGATGTTTTTAAAAACAATCACCAACTACCAACAAGGATCAATCTTCGGTTTAATGATAAATTAATTTTTGTTTCCGCAGATGAAGAACCCAAAACACAACAAGTTGATACGATTGTAAAAGATATAAGAACTGAATTTACTAATAACCCTTCAGGAATTATTGGTATAGGTGGAGGTACAATCCTTGATCTTGCAAAAGCGGTTTCCATAATGATCACCAATATAGGAAGTGCTGCAGATTATCAAGGATGGGATTTGGTAAAGAACAAAGCAATATATCATGTGGGAATCCCAACTATTTCCGGAACAGGAGCAGAAGTTTCCCGAACAACCGTTTTAACTGGACCTGAGCGTAAATTAGGTATCAACAGCGATTTTACACCTTTTGATCAGGTTGTATTGGATCCCGATTTAACGATGGGTATTCCAAAAAACCAATGGTTTTACACAGGTATGGACTGTTTTATACATTGTGTAGAATCCTTAAATGGAACTTTTATAAATGCTTTTAGTCAAAGCTATGGCGAAAAAGCCTACGACCTTTGCAATGAAATCTTTTTATCCGAAAATTTATCTGAAGAAGAGTCGAGAGCAAAATTGATAATGGCTTCTTGGCACGGCGGAATGAGTATTGCGTATTCTCAAGTTGGGGTTGCCCACGCAATGAGTTATGGTCTTTCCTATGTACTTGGCACCAAACATGGAATAGGAAATTGCATCGTTTTCGATCATCTCGAAGAATTTTATCCTAAAGATGTTGCATTGTTTAAAAAAATGGTGAAAAAATATAACGTTGAAATTCCTAAAAATCTTTGTAAAAATTTAACCGAAGAACAACTGAATACTATGATTGATATTTCCTTAAGTATGACACCTTTATGGGAAAATGCATTAGGAGAAAAGTGGGAAGAAATTATGACCCGTGAAAAATTGAAAGAATTGTATTTAAAAATGTAGTGCTTTTAGGCATTACAATTTTATGGGAATAACAAAATTACTTTATCAAAATGTATTCGGTTGGAAAATTGAAGGCGATTTTGATAGATCTATTAAAAAAGCAGTCCTTGTTTGTGCACCCCATACGAGTTTTCAGGATTTTTTTATTTCTATTGCCGCAAGACGTATTTTAAAGGTTGAAATTAATTTTGTTGGAAAAAAAGAATTATTCAATGGACCTTTTGGATGGTATTTTAAATGGATGGGTGGCGCGCCATTAAACAGAAATAAAGCTGAAAATAAAGTAGAGGCTATTGCCAATATTATTAAAAATAAAGAAGAATTCAGGCTCGCAATTGCACCGGAAGGCACCCGAAAAAAAGTAGAAAAATGGAAAACAGGCTATTATTACATCGCCCTAAAAGCAGCAGTTCCCATAATTCCTGTGGGTTTTGATTATCCAAATAAAACGATACGTATAGGACAAGCTTTTTATCCTACGGGTGATCTTGAAAAAGATGAGATTTCTCTTCGTGCATTTTATAAAAACATTATCGGAAAAAACCCCGAATATTCATAAAAAAGTGCCTTACAATACGTAAGGCATTCTCTTTTGTTTAAAGTAAAGTTTTATTCTTCAGAAGATTCTTCCATGGTGTGATATACGTTTTGTACATCATCATCTTCTTCCAATTTCTCCAAAAGTTTTTCTACATCTGCCGAATCTTCTTCAGAAAGAGTTTTTGTAACCTGTGGAATACGTTCAAAACCTGACGATATGATTTCAATATTATTTTCTTCCAAATAGGATTGGATTGCCCCAAAACTTTCAAAAGGCGCATAAATTAAAACCCCATCCTCATCTTCAAAAATTTCCTCGACACCGTGATCTATTAATTCTAGTTCCAATTCTTCAAGGTCCATTCCTTCACCTTTTATCTGAAAATTACACGTATGGTCAAACATAAATACAACAGAACCAGATGTGCCCAAACTTCCATCACATTTATTAAAATATGAACGCACGTTTGCGACGGTACGTGTATTGTTATCCGTTGCAGTTTCAATAAGTACCGCAATACCATGAGGCGCATAGCCTTCAAATAACACTTCTTTGTAATCACCAAGGCTTTTGTCACTTGCCCGTTTTATGGCTCGCTCAACATTGTCCTTAGGCATATTTACTGCCTTGGCATTTTGGATTACTGCACGTAATCGGGAATTTGCATCGGGATCTGGACCGCCTTCTTTTACTGCCATTACGATGTCTTTCCCTATACGCGTAAACGCTTTGGACATTGCAGACCATCGTTTCATTTTCCTTGCTTTTCTAAACTCGAAAGCTCTTCCCATAATTTAATAGTGTTTTGTGTGTATTTAAGACAAATTTAAAAAAACAAAGTAAAAATTAACTTACCAATTCATCTATAATTTTTGCAAGTTTAAAATCCTTTTCAGTCACACCGTCGGCATCATGGGTTGATAAAGTGATATTTAATTTGTTATAAACATTTGACCAATCTGGATGGTGCTCCATTTTTTCTGCTTCAAATGCAATACGCGTCATAACGGTAAAAGCATCTTTAAAATTTTTAAATTCTAAAGTGGTATGTATGGCATCATCTTCATAAAGCCATCCATCAATAGTGGTCATTTTTTCGTAAATTTCTTTTTCTGAAAGTGCTTTCATATCGATTGATTTTTATAAGTTGAAATTTCTTCATTTAATGTAATCTCTTCAATAACATCTGCTACTGAAATAGAGTATGTTTCCGGTAGTTTGTTTTTTTTCGGAAGAATTGCCAAATAGGTATCTTCATTTCTTCTGAAAACACTTTTAAAGATAGGAATTTTATCTCCTATTTTTGAAGCAATTTCCTGAAAAAGATCTTCATGATGGGTCATATCTTTACTTGAAAGATGATAGATGCCGGTTAATTTTTTATTTATAATATAATGTACTTGTTGTGCTATTTTATTGGCTGTAGTAACACTTATTATTAAGTTTGGGGATACTTCAAAAACTGCATTGTTCTTTATGGCTTGTCTTAACTGAACAATTCTTGGGGAATGCACACCAAGAACCATAGGTAATCTTAAAATCGCAGTTTGTGCAGGAACATTATCAAAGAATATTTTTTCTACCGAAATTTTAAATTTTCCGTACTCTGTTTCAGAAAAAGGTTTGTCATTTTCGTAAGAAGGAAGTCTAAATTTACCGTCAAACACACTTGCTGAAGACATATACAGTAAGCTCGAATTATGGTTTTCTTCTAAATATGTGCAAAGTTGACGGTGAGCCTTTAGTTGATTTTTAAAATCACCCCTAAGTGCCGATATAATAATATTAGGTTTTACCTCTTCGAGAATTTTTAACAGATTGTCTTCTTCAACACAATATTGAAAAAATACGTGATTTTCAGAATAAAACTTATTTTTTCTGCAATACGTTCCATAGACATCAAAATATGAAAGGAGTTCTTTATAAAGAGCATTGCCAATAAATCCGCTTGCTCCCAGTATTAAAATAGTATTATTGCCTATTCTTTTTGTCATAGTATCATCATCAATTAGGTAATTTTTTTAAAAAATAGACAGTTTTGTCTTTGTTGTGAATTGTTCCAGAGCTTTCATGCCTAGTAATGAGTTTCCCTTTTCATTTAAGCCAGGAGCCCAAGTAGCAATTGTAAAAACATTGGGTAATAACGCTACAATTCCACCACCTACACCACTTTTTCCGGGGAGTCCAACTTCAAAAGCAAATTCGCCAGCTTCATCATAAAATCCGCATGTAAGCATAATGGCATTAATCCGTTTTACCTGATTAAGGGTAAGATGAGAATGATTTTCCCTGCATTTTCCGCGATTTGCAAAAAGATAAAATGCATTTGAAAGCTGTCTACAATTCATCGTTATTGAACATTGGTGAAAGTAAAAATCAAGTACTTCTTCTACATCGTTTTGTAAATTGTCAAACGATTTTAAAAGGTTTGCAGCAGCATAATTGTTAAAACCGGATTCCTGCTCAGAAAGGGCAATTTTTTTACTGTAGTTTATGGAAGGATCATGGGAAATGGTACGAACATAATTTAGAAAATCTTCTTTAGGGTTTTTAAGATGACTTACTAAAATATCGGAAACTACAATTGCACCGGAATTGATAAGCGGGTTTCTGGGAATCCCGTTTTCAAGTTCAAGTAATGACATATGATTAAAGGGGTTTCCTGAAGGCTCTACATCTATTCGGGCCCAAATTTCATCTCCAATCAATGAAAATGCTTTTGCAAGTGCAAAAACCTTTGAAATACTTTGTATTGAAAAAGGAATTTCAGAATCTCCTACAGAATAATCCTCTCCGTTAATAAAATTTAAATACATCCCGAATTTTTCAGGATCTACATTTTCAAGTTCAGGAATGTAAGAAGCGACCTTTCCTTTTGCTTCACAATTTTTTGTTGAAGTATAAATGCTATCTAATATCGCTTGAAATCCTTCCATTATTATCCCTTGTAAAATGGTAATTTAACCACCGTTGCAGCAATGTTATTTTTTCTGATCTTTATAAAAATATCACTTCCAATTTTACTTAATTCCGAAGGTACATAACCCAATCCAATTCCTTTATTTAAAGATGGCGACATTGTTCCACTAGTTACAATTCCTTTTTCGTTTCCTTCCGCATCAACAATCTCATAATCGTGACGGGGAATACCGCGCTCATTTAATTCAAAAGCGATAAGTTTTCTTTTGGGACCTTCTTCTTTTTCTTTTTTTAGATTTTCAGAATTTATAAAATCCTTAGTAAATTTTGTTATCCATCCCAATCCGGCCTCAATAGGGGAAGTTGTGTCATTTATATCATTTCCGTAAAGGCAATAACCCATTTCTAAACGAAGTGTATCACGGGCCGCTAATCCAACAGGTTTAATGCCAAAACTCTCTCCAGCTTCCATAACTTTATTCCAAACCTGCTCCACTTCACTGTTTTTACAATAAATTTCAAAACCACCACTTCCAGTATATCCTGTGGCGCTTATAATTACATGTTCAATTCCAGCAAAATCGGCTACGCTAAAAGTGTAAAATTTGAGTTCACTTAAATTTACAGAAGTTATTGATTGCATAGCTTCAATAGCCTTAGGACCTTGAATTGCCAATAGCGAATAATCATCGGAAAGATTTTGCATTTCTGCGTTCATTGTATTTTGCTTACGTATCCAATTCCAGTCTTTCTCAATGTTTGAAGCATTTACAACCAACAGCCATTTTTCAGAATCGAACCTATAAATAATTAGATCATCTACGATTCCATTATTTTCGTTTGGCAAACAACTATACTGTGCTTGATTATCCTCTAACTTTGATGCATCATTACTACAAACTTTTTGAATAAGCTCTAAAGCGTTAGGTCCGGTAATTAAAAATTCACCCATATGAGACACGTCAAAAACTCCAACTGCATTACGTACAGTGTCGTGTTCTGCTTTTACGCCTTCATAAGAAACGGGCATAATGTAACCTGCAAAAGGCACTAATTTAGCTCCTAGTTGCTCATGAATATGTGTAAGTGCTGTATTTTTCATTCTATAAAATATTTACGCAAATGTATTATAATCTATAAAAGGTAACGCAGTATTTATTTGATTGTTTTCAACAAGCGCAGTAACTTGCAGTAAAGAATTTTGACTATGAAAATATTTTCTTCAGAACAATTATACGAAGCAGATAAAATAACTACCGAAAAACAAGAAACATCTTCTATAGACCTTATGGAACGGGCAGGGGAACAGGTTTTTAATTGGTTGCACAAACGCATGCAAGGCGCACAGGTACCCATTCATATTTTTTGTGGTATTGGAAATAACGGAGGTGATGGGCTAGTAGTTGGCAGGTTATTGATAGAAAGCGGCTATAATGTTAAAATGTTTGTGGTTAATTATAGCGATAAACGGTCCAAATGTTTTTTGATCAATTATGACAGGATTAAAGAAGTGACAAAAAAATGGCCTGTTTTAATGACTTCGGAAGAGGATTTCCCAGAAATAAATGCTGAAGATATTATAATTGACGCCATGTTTGGTATTGGTATCAATCGGCCACCGGAAGGTTGGGTGAAAAAATTAATTCAATACCTAAATGAACAAAAAGCATTTAAACTGGCAATAGATCTTCCCAGCGGATTATATGCTAATTCTCCTTTGGATGATGAGAAAGCTGTTATATATGCTAACCACACACTTACATTTCAAGCTCCAAAACTTGCATTCTTCCTGCCGGAAACAGGGAAATTCGTTCCTTATTTTGAAGTTCTGGATATTGGTTTGGATAAAACATATTTATCTGAAACGGAAGCTATTGCACAACTTATAGCAAAACCCGAAGCACAAAAATTTTATAAACAACGCAATAAATACGATCATAAAGGAACCTTTGGTCATGCTTTGATTGTTGCAGGGAGTTATGGAAAAATTGGGGCAGCCATATTATCTTCAAAAACAACCCTTAGAATAGGAGCTGGGATGGTTTCTGCTTTTATTCCTGAATGTGGGTACGAGATTTTACAAACCGCTTTGCCTGAAGCCATGGTGTTTACAGATGATGAGGATAATTTTATAACTAATATTTCAGTAGATTTTGAACCTTCAGCTATTGGAGTTGGTATGGGAATAGGAACCAAAAAAGAAACTGTTGATGCTTTGCGAAAATTATTTTCAGAAACAAAATCCCCATTAGTAATTGATGCAGACGCACTTAATTGTATTTCTGAAAATAAGGAATTGTTGAAACTTCTTCCAAAGAAATCAATTTTAACACCGCATCCTGGGGAACTTAAAAGACTTATAGGCGATTGGAAAAATGATTATGATAAGCTGGAAAAAGCCAAAAAATTTGCCAAAAAACACAAGGTCGTCCTATTGATAAAAGGAGCAAATACCATTGTGATTTTTAAAAAAAAAATATACATAAACACAACTGGAAATCCGGGTATGGCAACAGCCGGAAGTGGCGATGTTTTGAGTGGTGTACTTACAGGACTGCTTTCACAGGGATATGACCCTTTAATGGCATCGGTGTTTGGAGTTTATCTTCACGGAAGCGCAGGAAATATTGCTTCTCAGGAAAAAGGATATGAAACTGTTATGGCAAACGATATAATTGAGAATTTAGGCAATGCTTACCTTATTCTATTTGAAAACGACGATTCCCAAGAACAATCTGCTACTGAATAAAAGAAGCCCCTAAAAGGAGCTTCTTAAAAATTTGAAATTTATAAAATATTACATCAAGTTATCGAACATAGTTCGAAGTTTTGGATCTGAAGGCCTAGGTGCATCTGCAGAAACTATATTTCCTTGTGGACCTATTATAATAAATCTTGGAATACTGTTGATATTATATTCCTGAGCAAACTGAGACTTCCAGTTGGCATCTGCAAAAAGTTGAATACCGCCCAATTCTTTTTCAGAAATCATTGTTTTCCATTTCTCATGATCTTTTTGTTCATCGATAGAAATACTTACAAACTGAATATTTTTATTTTTATAATCTTCTTCAACTTCTTTTAAAGAAGGTATTTCCTTTATACAAGGGCCACACCAAGTTGCCCAAACATCAACATATACATATTTTCCTTTAAGATCTTCCAGGCTTGTAGTTCCACCCTTATTGTTTTCATAATTGAAAACAGGCGAAGGATTTCCGGCGGTTAGATTTTTTAATACGTTATAGTTCTTGGTAATCACAGCAAGGTTCTTAGGATTAGGATTACTGTTTTTATAGATAGTAAATGCTTCTTCTATAGATTCATCAGGGGTAAGGCCATATTGAAGATAATTGAACATTAAATTGTCTTTGGCGTAACCGTCTGGATAGGTTTCGTTCACTTTTTTAAGATAAGCTAATGTTTTATTATAATCTTCGTTTTTACTTTCTTCACTTATTACTCTAGCCAAATGAGCGTTTACCATTTGGCGGTATGTTAAAGAACTTCTAAAAGAGGTAGTATCTGAATAGGATATTTTCTGTAGGTCATCAAAAAAATTGGAGGAAATTTGAAAATCCTCATTTCCAGAATAATAACCGTGATATACAGGATAATTTTCAATCAGGGATGCACGATTATATATAAGTTCATTTCTCTCCAACGCCATAAAAGCTTCATCATTTATTTGCTGTGCGGTCAACAAACTATCATAACTTTGATGTTGTTTATCGAGGGAAGCTTTAAATTCTGCTTCGGGAAGGGAGTACAACTTTTTCATATCTCCATTCTGTTCAGAAAGTAAATATTTTGCAGCTAAATAATTATTTTCAGGAGCGCCGTCACCTTCATAAGAGAGAGACTCGTCAAATTCTTTTGCGTCTACTTTAACAGAAAGATTTTCACCTTTTTCAAGATAGATTGCAGTGCGCTCTCTTCCTATATATAGATTGTAAAATCCATTTTTTTCTATTTGAAGGGTATCAGTAAAGGTTCCGTTTTCTGAAATAGGGATTTTGACTTCAAAATCATGTCCATTTATCATAGCCGTATCAGAATCGTTGTTTGTAACAGTTCCGTTAATTATAACATAATCTGGTTTATTTTCTTCTTTACAAGAAAAAAGGGAGATAATTATTCCCAATAAAAGCAATTTTCTCATTATTTAAATTATTTTAATTTTAAGTAAAAATACATAATAATTAGCATGAAAGCATATTTACTTACTTGCTTTAATAGAATTTGGTATTTTTGCATTACAAATAACCTAACTCATGCCAGAAATTCATTATATAAGTAGCGATATACTTGATTTACCTACAATCAAAAACATAACTGAATCTCATGCAGAATTAGCATTATCTGAAGAGGCAATCCTTAATATAAACAAATCCCACAACTATTTAATTTCTAAAATTAAGGATAATGATACAGCAGTATACGGAATTAATACAGGTTTTGGTTCCTTGTGTAATGTAAAAATTTCAACGGAAAACCTTTCAAAGCTTCAGGAAAATTTGGTAATGTCGCATGCCTGTGGTACAGGAGAATATGTGCCGAAACCCATTATCAAGTTAATGCTTTTGCTGAAAATACAATCATTGAGTTACGGTTATAGCGGGGTTCAATTGGAAACCGTACAGCGTTTAATCGATTTTTATAATAATGATATTTTACCTGTTATATATAATCAAGGTAGTTTAGGAGCATCCGGCGATTTGGCACCTTTAGCACATTTAGCGTTGCCATTGCTTGGAAAAGGGGAAGTCTATAATGGAAAGAAAATAGTTTCATCTGATACAATTCTGAAAAAACACAATTGGGAACCCATTGTATTACAAGCAAAAGAGGGATTGGCCTTATTAAACGGCACTCAATTTATGAGCGCCTACGGAATTTATTGCCTTTTGAAGAGTTATAAATTATCTTATATGGCTGACACAATTGCAGCACTTTCCATCGATGCTTTTGACTGTAATATGAGCCCTTACAATGCTTTGGTTCATTTAATACGTCCGCATAGAGGTCAAGTAAAAACAGCCGAACGTATCAACGAAATTTTAGAGGGTAGTGAAATTGGCCTTACTGAAAAGAAGAATGTACAGGATCCATACTCGTTTCGATGTGTACCGCAAGTTCATGGTGCCACAAAAGACACTTTAACTTTTATTAGAAATACGTTTAAGACTGAAATAAATTCGGTGACTGATAACCCAAATATCTTTGTTGAAGAAGACGTTATTATTTCGGCAGGGAATTTTCACGGGCAGCCTCTTGCTTTAGGACTAGATTATATGGGAATTGCCATGGCCGAATTAGGGAATATTTCTGAAAGGAGAACCTATCAATTGGTTTCAGGATTAAGAGGGCTTCCAGATTTCTTGGTGAATAATTCAGGTTTGAATAGTGGTTTTATGATTCCTCAATATACAGCTGCAAGTATTGTAAGCCAAAACAAACAACTTGCTACTCCTGCTTCTGTTGATTCTATAGTTTCCTCAAACGGACAGGAAGATCATGTAAGTATGGGGGCAAATGCAGCCACAAAATGTCTTCGGATTGTTGAAAATATAGAAACTATTTTAGCTATTGAATTGCTGAATGCTTCTCAGGCTATCGAATTTCGCAGACCAAAAAAAACCTCTCCTTTTTTAGAATCTTTGCTGGAAACATATAGAAAAGTTGCTCCTTTTGTTTCTGAAGATAGGGTGCTAGCAGATGATATTCATGCATCTGTTGCTTTTATACAAAGTTTTTCTATTGATAATGATTTGTTGTTTGAGTAAAACCTATGAGTTTGAATCCTCAACCTTTTCCTTTATCCATTTAATTGACTCTTCGAGATCAGTAAAATGTTTAAATGGTTTTTTAAGAAAAATTTTTTCAATTTCTGAAATTGAAATTTGAATAGGGTTCTTTGAAACAACTGCAAATGCAACTAGGTTTTCAATTTTTGAAGTTTCAATATAAATTTTGGGATCTATAGAATAGGAATTAATCCTGTTTGAGATATAGCCAAAATTCTTATTAGGAAATATTTCTTCAGCTATTCTCTTAAAACCCCTGTTGTGGAGTGGTTTTATAGTAACTCCTTCATTTACCGTTGTGATAGCATAGGAATCATAAATTTCAACCTTTCCGTATTCGTCTTTAAGGACTTTCATGAGATGATTTTAAAACTCGTTAAAAACCGTTTTTTGAAAGGTCAAAAATAACACCAATTTTAATGTTTAAAGGGGTTTTATTAGAATTATTAATAATGATTCGTCTCTATATAATATAGGGAGTTTATAAAAAAATATTCAAAAAAAAACAGCATCTTTTTGCAAGATGCCGTTTAAAGTTTATTATAGAAAGAATCTAAGATTCAGTCGTTTTTTTCTGCTTTTTAATTTTAATCGTCAATTCATTCGATTTTTCATCAAGGTCCATTATAATACTGTCACCTTCCTGTAATTTTGAATTAATGATTTCTTCAGCTAGAGCGTCTTCTATATATTTTTGAATAGCTCTTTTCAATGGTCTTGCTCCATAAGCCTTATCAAATCCTTTGTCGGCAATATAGTCTTTCGCTTTCTTTGTTAATTTCAAACTATAACCAAGGTCAATAATTCTAGTAAACAACATTGCAAGTTCAATATCTATTATTTTATGGATATCTTCTTTTTCAAGCGGATTGAATACCATAACATCATCAACACGATTTAAAAATTCAGGGGCAAATGCTTTTTTTAGGGCGTTTTCTATAACACCTTTTGCATTTGCTTCAGCTTGGCTTTCGCGGGCAGCAGTTCCAAAACCAACTCCTTGTCCAAAATCTTTTAGTTTTCTGGCTCCAATATTAGATGTCATTATAATTATTGTATTCCTGAAATCGATGGTTCTTCCTAGGCTGTCTGTTAAATATCCGTCATCCAAAACTTGTAATAACATATTAAAAACATCTGGATGAGCTTTTTCAATTTCATCCAAAAGTATTACTGCGTAAGGTTTCCGTCTAATTTTTTCGGTAAGTTGTCCACCTTCTTCATAACCCACATATCCTGGAGGCGCACCAATTAAACGTGAAATGGCGAATTTCTCCATATATTCACTCATATCTATTCTTACAAGTGCAGTGTCTGAATCAAATAGTTCTCGAGCAAGTACTTTTGCAAGCTGCGTTTTACCAACACCTGTTTGACCTAGAAAAATAAAAGATCCAATAGGTTTGTTAGGGTCTTTTAATCCGGCACGATTACGTTGAATGGCTTTTACTACTTTGGCAACAGCTTCATCTTGCCCAATCACTTTTCCTTTTATTCTGTCAGGAAGTGCAGCTAGTTTTGTGCTTTCAGTTTGTGCTATTCGATTTACAGGAACTCCTGTCATCATAGAAACAACTTCGGCTACATTTTCCTCATCAACAGTTTCTTTGTGTAATTTGGAATCGTTTTCCCATATTTCTTGCTCGGTAGCAAGTTCTTTTTCAAGATTTTTTTCGTCATCCCTCAATTTTGCAGCTTCTTCGTATTTCTGCTTTTTAACAACAGAATTTTTAAGCTCACGAACTTCTTCCAATTTTGCTTCTATTTCTAGAATTTTTTCAGGAACATGAATATTTGTGATATGAACTCGTGACCCTGCTTCGTCCAAAGCATCAATGGCTTTGTCGGGCAAAAACCGATTGGTCATATATCGGTTTGTGAGTTTTACACATGCATCTATAGCAGCATCAGTATAGGTTACATTGTGATGGCTTTCGTATTTATCTTTAATGTTTTTAAGTATTTCAATAGTTTCTTCTACAGTGGTAGGTTCTACAATCACTTTTTGAAATCTACGCTCCAAAGCTCCGTCTTTTTCAATATATTGACGGTATTCATCCAATGTAGTTGCTCCCACACATTGTATCTCACCTCTTGCCAAGGCGGGTTTAAACATGTTGGAAGCATCTAAGGAGCCAGTTGCCCCACCAGCGCCAACAATGGTATGGATTTCATCAATAAACAGAATAATATCATCATTCTTTTCAAGCTCGTTCATTACGGCTTTCATACGTTCTTCAAACTGTCCTCGATATTTTGTTCCCGCTACAAGACTTGCAAGATCCAGGGTTACAACACGTTTATCGTATAAGATTCTTGAAACTTTCCGCTGTACAATTCGTAAAGCTAAACCTTCAGCTATTGCAGATTTACCTACACCGGGTTCCCCAATTAAAAGAGGGTTATTTTTTTTTCTTCGGCTAAGGATTTGAGAAACACGTTGTATTTCGTTTTCTCGACCTACAACAGGATCTAATTTACCTTCTTCGGCTTGGGCGGTTAAATCCCTTCCAAAGTTATCTAAAACCGGAGTTTTAGATTTTTTGTTCGTTTTTGAGTTTCCTCCAGAAAATAAATTTTCTTTTCCAGCCTCTTCTGCGGCGGCTTCATCTTCATTTGAAAATTCAGCACTTGGAGTATCTATATAGTCGTCGTCGTTTGCAATCATAAGTTTAAATTGATCTTTGACACCTTCATAATCTACTTTCATTTTATTGAGTAACTTGGTAGTGGGGTCATTTTCATTACGAAGAATACACAACAATAAATGTGCAGTATTAATTGAAGAACTTTGAAATAATTTTGCTTCTAAAAAAGTTGTTTTTAAAGCTCTTTCTGCTTGACGAGTCAAGTGAAGATTTTTTTTGTCGTTTGTATTTGGCCCTGTACTTGGATTAGCGGGGCTTAAAATTTCTACCTTTCGGCGTAAGTGGTTAAGGTCTACATCTAGTGCATTCAGTATTGTAACTGCTTTACCACTACCGTCACGAAGCAGGCCAAGCATTAAATGCTCGGTGCCTATAAAATCGTGACCTAACCGCAAAGCTTCTTCTTTACTGTATGCAATTACGTCTTTAACTCTTGGGGAAAAATTATCATCCATAAATCTAAATCCTATCTTCTAAAAATACTAAAATTACCTATAATAAGACAAAAACTATACCTTATTTAAAGGAATAGAGGTAAAAGGACGAAAAATACATCGAAAATCAAAGCACAAACTGTGATAGTTATTAACGAAATAACCCTTAATATTTGTTAATAAATTCGTGAATAACGGTTCGTAAAAAAGCTTCGAAAACCCTCAAAATACTGTATCTTGCTTCATTAGATTTATAACTATAATTAAAGTATATATTTATGGCTGAAGGTGAAAAATTGATCCCTATCAACATTGAAGATGAAATGAAATCGGCTTACATTGATTATTCGATGTCGGTCATTGTGTCACGTGCATTGCCAGACGTTCGTGACGGTATGAAACCTGTTCACAGACGAGTTTTATTTGGAATGCACGAACTTGGAATTCGCGCTACGGGTGCACATAAAAAATCCGCGAGAATTGTCGGGGAAGTATTAGGTAAGTATCACCCTCACGGAGATACTTCAGTGTATGATGCAATGGTTCGGATGGCTCAAGAATGGAGTTTGCGTTATATGCTTGTGGATGGACAAGGTAACTTTGGATCTATTGATGGAGATAGTCCGGCAGCAATGCGTTATACAGAAGCACGTATGCAAAAAATATCTGAGGATATGCTTGCTGATATTGATAAAGAAACTGTTGATCATCAACTTAATTTCGATGACACATTAAAGGAGCCTACGGTATTACCTACACGGGTTCCAGGATTATTAATTAATGGTGCTTCAGGTATTGCAGTAGGGATGGCAACCAATATGCCTCCTCATAATTTAAGCGAAGTAATCGATGGAACAATTGCCTATATTGAAAATAACGACATCGATATAGATGAATTAATGCAGCATATTAAAGCTCCCGATTTTCCAACAGGAGGCGTTATTTATGGTTATGAAGGTGTAAGGGAAGCTTTTCATACTGGGAGAGGGCGTATCGTAATGCGTGCAAAAGCTCACTTTGAAGAAGTTCAAGGAAGAGAATGCATTATCGTTTCTGAAATACCTTATCAGGTAAATAAGGCAGATATGATCAAAAAAACTGCTGATTTGGTAAATGAAAAGAAAATTGAAGGGATATCAAACATCCGTGATGAGTCTGACCGAAATGGGATGCGTGTTGTTTATATTTTAAAACGAGATGCAATACCAAACATTGTGCTTAACATGCTTTATAAGTACACTGCACTTCAATCCAGCTTTAGTGTGAATAATATTGCCCTAGTTAAGGGTAGACCACAAATGCTGAACTTAAAACAACTTATTCATTATTTTGTTGAACACCGTCATGAAGTGGTGGTACGCAGAACTGAATATTTACTTCGAAAAGCTGAAGAACGGGCGCATATTTTAGAAGGATTAATTATTGCTTCCGATAATATTGATGAAGTAATTCGCTTAATTCGGGCTTCTTCTAATGCAGATGAAGCAAGAGCTGTCATTATGAAAACCTTCGACCTTTCTGAAATTCAGGCAAAGGCGATTGTGGAAATGCGTTTAAGACAATTAACAGGTCTGGAGCAAGATAAGCTTAGAAGTGAATATGAAGAGTTAATGAATACTATTACTGATTATAAAGACATTCTTGCAAATAAAGAACGCAGAATGGTAATCATTAAAGATGAATTACAAGAAGTAAAAACTAAATATGGAGACGAACGACGTTCTGTAATTGAATTTGCAGGAGGAGATGTAAGTATTACTGATTTGATTGCTGATGAACAAGTTGTAATTACAATCTCTCATGCAGGATATATTAAAAGAACTTCCCTTTCAGAATACAAAAAACAAAACAGGGGAGGAGTTGGACAAAAAGCATCTTCAACACGAAATGAAGACTTTTTAGAAGATCTTTTCGTAGGAACAAACCATCAATATTTATTGTTCTTTACTCAAAAAGGAAAATGTTTCTGGATGCGTGTTTTTGAAATTCCTGAAGGTAGCAAGACTTCAAAAGGAAGGGCTATTCAGAATTTAATAAACATAGAGCCGGACGATAAAGTGAATGCTTTTATTTGCACACAAGACCTTAAGGATGAAGAGTATATAAATAGCCATTATGTTATTATGGCGACTAAAAAGGGTCAAGTTAAAAAAACACCATTAGAACAGTATTCACGTCCGCGTACCAATGGTATTAATGCCATTACAATTAAAGATGACGATGTTTTATTGGAAGCAAAACTTACTACTGGTGATAGTCAAGTAATGTTGGCTTTAAAATCAGGGAAAGCAATACGCTTTGAGGAGATAAAAACCCGCCCTATGGGTAGAAATGCTTCTGGTGTAAGGGGAATTACTTTAGGAAGTAAAGATGACGAAGTAATAGGTATGATTGCCGTAGATGATAAAGCTTCCGATATTCTGGTAGTTTCAGAAAATGGGTATGGGAAACGTTCAGGAATAGATGATTACCGTATTACCAATAGAGGAGGAAAAGGTGTAAAAACCATTAATGTTACTGAAAAAACCGGTAAATTAGTAGCTATTAAAAATGTAATTGATACAGATGACCTTATGATTATCAATAAATCTGGAATTGCCATTCGTATGGCAGTGGCAAATTTACGTGTAATGGGTCGTGCCACTCAAGGTGTTCGATTAATTAAAGTAAAAGGGGATGATGCCATTGCAGCCGTTGCCAAAGTAATGAAGGATGAAGACGAAAATGAAGACGAGCTTGATGAAAACGGCGATATTATTGAAAATAATGAAGAAGGCACAACTCTTGATAATGATGAACCTCAATCTGAAAATAAAGAATAAATTTTAAAAAACGTAAAAATGAAAAAACAGATTTTATCAATTGTGATTTTATTGATTGCAACTGTGACATTTGCTCAAAAAAAAGAAATTAAAAAAGCAGGAAAAGCCTTTGATGGAGGTGATTATACCGAAGCGATGAACTATCTTAATCAAGCAGAAGCAGATTTAGCTTCGGCAGATGATGATGAAAAAGCTTTGTATTACCTATATAGAGGTCATGTACTTTCTAAAACTGCAAAAAAGGATTTAGAAAAACTAAAGCTTGCAGCACAAGCGTATCTGGAAGCAAAGAAAATTAACTCATCAGATATTAGTGATCAACTTGAAACCGGAATGCAAAATCTAAAATCACTTTTGGTTAATAGTGCAATTGATGATCAAACTGTAAAAAAATATGACATAGCTTCCCAAAAATTGTATCAAAGTTATCTTATAAGCCCTCAAGACACTTCATATTTATACTATTCAGCGGCAAACGCATTAAATGATCAAAACTACGATACAGCTTTAGAATATTTAATAAAATTGAACGAATTAGGGTTTACGGGTATTACAACTGAATACACAGCAATAGATGTTGAAACCAAAGAAGTTATAGCTTTTACTTCATTAAGTCAAAGGGATTTAAGTGTGAAAAGCGAGGTTTATAGTAATCCTTCTGTGCGGGTAACACCATCATTAAGAGGAGAAATTTTGCGATATATGACCTTGATCTATAAAGAACAAGGAAATGAAGATAAGGCAATGGAACTTATTAAAGATGCTCGTGAAGAAAACCCGGATGATGTTTCCCTTATTCATGCGGAAGCAGACATGGCATACAATAAAGGTAATTTAGAAAAATACACCGAATTAATGAACCTTATTATAGCATCAGATCCACAAAACCCAGATTTGTATTTTAATCTTGGGGTGTCCAGTAACGAACTGGGGGATTATTCAAAAGCTAAAAAATATTATAAAAAAGTGTTAGAATTAGATCCTAAATATACTTCAGCCCAAATCAATATGGCCTCTATTATTCTAAAAGATGAGGGCGTAATAATTGATGAAATGAATAGTTTGGGAACTTCTGTTGCAGATAATAAGCGTTATGATGAGCTAAAACAAGAAAGAAAAGCTTTATATATTGAGGTTGCTAAGTTTTTGGAACCAGCATATAAAAACGACCCAAATAATATAGAAGTAGTTAGAACTTTAATGAACATTTACAGCCAAACAGGCGATGATGCAAAGTTTAAAATAATGAAAGCAAAAGTTGAGGAATTAGAAGACAATTAAAAAAAATGCATTGAATACAAAAGCAGCCTAGTTGGCTGCTTTTTTTATACTACACGTTTAATAACCCTAAGTTTATGGGTGTGTTTATTTAATTCGTAATTAAATATTCCGCTATGGTCAATCCTATCAATACGTACCTTCCCGTGTGCATGAATAATATAATTATCCTGCATAATAATACCTACGTGTGTAATATTGCCTTCTTCATTATCAAAAAAAGCTAAATCGCCAGGTTCACTTTCTTCAATAAAACTTAAAACCTCTCCTTGTGTAGCCTGCTCACTGGCATCGCGCAGTAACTTATAACCGTTAAGTTTATACACCATTTGAGTTAAACCACTACAGTCAATACCAAACGGAGTTTTTCCACCCCAACAATAGGGAGTATTTAAATAGAGTAGGGCAGTTTCTACTAATTTTTGCTTTGGAAGAATTCCAGAAAAAGATTTACCTCCAAAAGAATGTTTTAAATAAGTTGCTGTATGGATGTTACTTCCCAAACAAATAGAAATTAACTGATTTTCGGATGTTGTTATAAAATCAACAAGATCTGAGGCTAATTGTATAGGGAGTTTTAAAAGAGAGGTGTAATCTTCTTCGTTTAATAATACAAATTGTTTGCTGTCTATCCAACCTTCATAGCCATCAGAATGTAAACGAATACGACTCCATTTTTTTCTATACTCCAGAACTTTAAATAGTTCGCCATATAGTACTTGAGAAACTAATTCACTAGTATCGTTTGCTTCCGCTCTTAAAGGAATAACGCTTAAGTTGCAAATGCCGTATTTCATTTTGTGATTGTGAAATAAAGATTAAATTAATTTCTTTCAATCACCATAGCAGAAGCTCCTCCGCCACCGTTACATATTACAGCAGCACCAATTTTTGCATCATTTTGTTCTAATACATTTAAAAGAGTGATTAATATACGAACACCACTACATCCTAATGGATGACCTAAAGAAACAGCGCCACCATTTACATTTACATTA
>Ga0209491_10001242_pt1 | contig 50636 bp, 55 predicted proteins | sample BON02_FD_187213 | JGI IMG/M metagenome (GOLD analysis project Ga0209491, IMG submission 187213) | Freshwater microbial communities from Lake Bonney liftoff mats and glacier meltwater in Antarctica - BON-02 (SPAdes) (version 2) | ecosystem: Environmental > Aquatic > Freshwater > Ice > Glacier...
TACTCAACAACGGCTGGAACACCTACACCGGCGATACCAATATCAACGACGGTAAACTCATCCTGAGTCCCTACACTTACAGCGCTTCGTTCCCCTCCAACTACGGTCTCACCAGCGACGTCATCGTGGGAGATGACATCGGCGCCGCCAACTCCGCGATCTTCCAAATGGGAGACGGCGTTGAATCCGACCCCGCCGAATACATTCGCGACACCCAAAACATCACGGTTAACTCCGACGGCTACTGGAACCTGCAAGGGTTCAAGGAAACCATCGCCAACCTCACGGTCAACGGCGGCACTATCGACGCTCAAGAATCCGGGGGCAGCCTCAATGAACGCCTCGACGTGACCGGCGTGATCACCGCCAGCACCGGCGCCCTCTCCACCACCTCGACCATCAACGGTCTCATCGGCATGAACGACGACACCGCCAAGTCCATCGTGGTCAACACCGGTGCGACCCTCGACATCGAAGCCAATCTCTCCAACGGCGGCTTCGTCAAAACTGGCGACGGCATCCTCGAACTCTCCGGCGGTAACACCTTCACCGGCGTCGCCCAGATCGACGCCGGCATCGTGCGCGTCAATAACAACAACGGCCTCGGCGCGGTGGGCTCCGGTGCCGTCGGCACCGGCGTGACCGTCACCACGACCGACGCTCAACTGCGCCTCGAAGACGTTACCATCGGAGCCGAAGCCCTCTCCCTCACCGGCGACGGCGTCAGCGGTGGCGGCGCCCTGCGCAGCGAAGCGGGTACCAACTCCTGGGCCGGCGCCCTCACCCTCACCGGCGACGCGGAAATCGAAACCGCCTCCGGCTCCACCCTCGCGATCAGCGGCGGCATCAGCGGCGGCGGGAACACCCTCACCGTCGAAGCCATCGGTGACACCCTCTTCACCGGCATCAACTCCTTCGGTATCCTCGAGAAGACCGGTGCCGGCCTCCTCACGGTGACTAACACTAATACCTACGGCACCGCCAACGTCACCGACGGCGAGTTCGCTCTCGGTGCCACCGACATCCTCTCCAACACGATGGACCTCAACGTCACCGGAGGAGGCAACTTCAACGTCGGCAACTTCGCCGAGACCGTGCGCGACATCAACGGCAACGGCACCGTCACCGTGGACTCCGGGGGCAACCTCGTCATCGACAATCTGGGTAATACCGGCAGCGGCTTCCAAGGCACCCTCGACATCGACGGAGTCATGACCCTCAACGGCGGCCTCATCTCCGGCGGCACCGGCGCCGGCTCCACCGGCGAGATGATCCTTACTTCGGGCAACACCCTCGAAATCGCCTCCGATTACACGTTCGGCACCGTCGGCACCATGGGCGGCGGCGACCAACTCGGCACCCTCACCCTCGGCGACAACGCCACCCTCCTGATTTCCGGCAACTCCATCGTCAACATCGGTATCCTCAATATCGCCGGCGACTCGATTCTCGATTTTACCGGTGGCGCCAACTACAACACCCTCAACCTTGGCAGCCTCACCTTCGAGGTCGGTGCCTCGCTCACGGTCAACGGCTGGAATAGCTTTGGTGACCTCTGGACCTCCCAAAACTTCCCCGGGGCCACCCTGGATATCCGCGACGACGACACCGCCAAAATCACCTTCAGCGGCTTTACCAACGATCAAACCATCTGGCTCACTTCCGATTTCGGTAGCAAGGAAATCACCGTTCCTGAGCCCTCCAGCTACGGTGCTATTATGATGGGTTTCGGCCTCGGGTTTTGGTTGTCCCGCCGCCGCCGTCAGGCCGTGGTTGGCGGATAAATAATCATTCGTTAGACGGATTTTCGCGGAGACGGTGACGGCAAAAGGCGCTCGCAGAGCGTGATCAACTGATGGCGCAGAGGGTCGCTGCGCCGGGTAAATTCACGCTGATACTTTTCGTATTCGTTACGACCATACGCTGTTTCGATGGCGATGGGTTCGTAGCCCATCGATAGGAGATCATAGGGACTGGCTCGCATGTCGATCTCCCGGATGTCGCGAGCGAGGGCGAAGCAATCCGCGAGCAAGGAGGACGGGCAGTAGGGCGATAATTTTGAGGCCCACTTGTAGAGGTCCATATTGGCGTGCAGACAGCCACGTTGATCCAGATTGATCACCGATTCACGGGTGGGCTGATGCCGATTGAGTGGCCGCGCCGGCGTGGTGAAAAATCGAAACGCGTCAAAGTGAGTGCAGCAGCCTGGTCCATTTTCGACGATGCGCGCGATGGCGTCGCGATCGAAACGCAGGGGGTGGGCGTTGTGCCGCACTTCTTCGGGGGTCTGCCGATAGACCATCGCCCATTCGTGCCAACCGTAGCAGCCGAAAAACGCCGGACGTGAGCCGGTGGACTGCAGAAAGTCCCGCAGCCAGCGCACTAGCCTTAGGCGTTTTTCTGGCATTGCCGATAAGTTAAGAGAGACGCCGTCATCGGTTTCCTGATACTCAGACCACCGCAGGAATTCCCGGGCCGCGGGATCGGTGAGAATCACGTCGGGTCCCGGATGCCACCGGCGCAGCCACCCCGCCCGAAATGAGTAGTAGGTGAAAAGGAAATCTTCGACGGGGTGTTTTTCGCGACGCGAGGCACGGGCGCGATGGGGCGTAATCCAGATGTCGACGCGCTCCTCATGGGCACGACGTTGCTCCTGCCAGTCGGCGGAAGGGAGCAAGGTAGAGGGAGACGATGAGATCACCAAGTGAAGCAACGCGCTGTTGGTGGGGGCGGTCAATCTGTTCTCTGGGCGTTGGGGATGAATTTGACCGAGTATCGGAGGGGGGGGGGGACCGTCTGCTCCCGGAAATTCTCGCCGGTTCCGTCGGGGAGAAAAAACTCGCTCATGGGGTGCTTGCGGTGGAGGCCGCGGCGGCGCGGGGGGTGATCATCGGGTAGGCGCCGGGGGGAGGGCGTGCCGTTTCGCTTAAAAGACGACGCTGGATATTAAAGAAAGCCGCCAAGCGAACGAAGGTTGCGGCTGGTTTTTAGCATCGTTTCGTTCATCTGTCCGATGAGTCCATCTCAGCAGGACTGAATCTCACTAAGGGGTTGGATTAGATAGTTTTGTGCCCTCCAGGTCCGCTGAGACCCCGGCAAAGGGGGCTATTTTTCTGCTCTTAAACTGCCGGTATGAGGTTCAGGTGCGCTGGAGTAGGCGTTGCACGCCCACGATGGGTGCATCGGTGATTGGCACCAAAGGAAGCGGCGAGTGGGGCGTGAGCGCGTTGATCACTTCGGGGTGAGTGAGAATCGGGCCGCTGAGTCCGGTGGCGAGGCGATCGAGTGGCGTCGCGGGAAAGAGCTTTGTCGCGACTTGTTTGGCCAGCTCCAATAGCGGTTTAGCCGAATCCAGCACCAGTTTTCGGGCGGTTATATCGCCTTCGGAGGCGAGATGCAGAATCGCGGGAGCCAGTGCGGCAATCACGCGATTGGGCTGTTCGGCTTGGTAGAAATATCGGGTGATGGCTTTGACGTCAGCGTCGGGTATCCCGGCGTGGTGGTGCACCAGAGGGCCGAGTCGGGTGGCGGGAGCCCAGCCTTGGAGTTCAATAAGCGCGCGGGCGATGGCGCGTTGCCCGAGATCGAAGCCGCTCCCGGCGTCTCCGAAACGCCACCCCAAGCCCCCCGCGTAGTGAATCGAATCATCCGGTGCGCGGGCGGCGACAAACGAACCCGTGCCGCCATGTAAGACGAGGCCGGGTTGGCCGCGAGTGGCCAATTCGAGCACGGGGAGGGAATCGTCGTGCGTCGTGACCAGACCGAAGTCCGTCAGTGAAGTTGCGATCTCGCTCCACACATCCGGCGAGCCGCTCATGTAGAGATGGATGGCGGCGACTTCGGGCCGATGAATTTGTGCGAGCGCATCAATCAAGACCGCCCGGGCTTGGGCCGGGCCGACGATGTTGGGATTGCAACCGGGGGCGAGGTGGCGCGCCACGATTTCTCCCGCGGCATCGATCAAGATCAACTCCGTCTTAGTCCCGCCTCCGTCGACGCCGATTTTGAAGGGGGAGTGAGGGTTCGCAGCTGACACAGCCCAAGAGGAAGCGAGAAAGAGAGCGTGAGCCCACAACAATCGAAATTTGTGACCAAGGCTGAGGGTGGGGGAAAAATGAAAAACTGCGCACTCGCGATCTCTGGGCGGTTGCTTGATGAATTTGCGCCATGCTTACCGGTGAACTGCGCAGCAAGATAGACCAGATTTGGAATGCCTTTTGGACCGGCGGCATTTCCAACCCGCTCGAAGTCATTGCGAGCAACTGACCTACTTGCTCTTCCTGCGTCGGCTCGACGACCTCCAGACGTTGGCGGAAAACAAGGCGCGCCGTTTGGGTCAGCCCATCGAGCGTCAGGTTTTCCCCGAGGGTAACGACGAGCGGGGTCGCGCCTACTCCGACTACCGCTGGTCGCGCTTCAAGAATTTTGCTCCCTCCGAAATGCTCACGGTGGTGGCCGATCATGTGTTTCCATTCCTGCGGACCCTAGGCGGAGACGAGTCGACCTACGCGCGGCACATGAAGGATGCGCGCTTCACGATCCCCACGCCCGCGCTGCTGGCCAAGGTGGTCGATCTCGTGGCTCAGGTGCCTATGGAAGACCGCGACACCAAGGGCGATCTCTACGAATACATGCTGGGGAAGATCGCCAGTGCCGGGCAAAACGGTCAATTCCGCACCCCACGTCACATCATCCAGCTCATGGTTGAGCTGACCCAGCCTCGGCCCGGCGATGTGATCTGCGATCCCGCCTGCGGCACGGCGGGATTTTTGGTCGCGGCGGGCGAATACCTGCGCGAACGCCATCCGGAGATTCTGCGCGACGACACGTTGCGGAAGCACTTTCATGAGGAGGCGTTTCACGGTTACGACTTCGACAGCACCATGCTGCGCATCGGGCAGTATGAATCTGCTCCTGCACGGGGTGGAAAACCCCGACGTGCGCTACCGCGATGCCTTGGCCGAAGACCACGCCACCGATGCCGATGCTTACAGTCTCATCCTGGCCAATCCGCCCTTTGCCGGATCACTCGACTATGAGACCACGGCCAAGGACCTGCTCGGGATAGTAAAAACGAAGAAGACCGAACTGCTCTTTCTTGCGCTGTTCCTGCGTCTGCTCAAACCGGGTGGACGCGCGGCAGTGATTGTGCCCGACGGCGTGCTCTTCGGCTCATCCAAGGCCCACAAACGCCTGCGCGAAATGCTGGTCGAGGAACACAAACTCGATGCGGTCATCAAACTACCCGGAGGAGTATTCAAACCTTACGCGGGGGTATCCACCGCGATCCTCCTCTTCACCAAGACCAACAGCGGTGGCACGGATAACGTGTGGTTCTACGACGTGACGGCCGACGGCATGTCGCTCGATGATAAACGCACGCCATTGCTGCCGCCGGAAAAACTTGGACCGGTTCCAGCCGAAAAACTCAGCGCCGCCGACCACGCCAAAAACAACCTTCCGGACATCCTGACCCGCTGGACCGGCCGCGACACGACGGAGAAAGACCGTCCCAAAACCGCCCAGTCCTTCGTCGTGCCGAAGTCTGAAATCGTCGATCAAAACTACGACCTGAGTCTAAACCGCTACAAGGAAGTCGTGCACGAGGAAATCGAACACCGCCCGCCGGCCGACATCCTCGCCGACCTCACGAAGCTGGAAGCGGAAATCCAGCAAGAGATGGCAGAGCTGAAGGGGCTGATTAAGTGAACCCGAAATGGGAAAATTTACGACTTTCGGATTTTTGCCGCACAGGGACAGGGGGAACGCCATCACGTCGGCAATTAAGTCGATACTATGATGGTGGCTCGATTCCATGGGTTAAGTCGGGCGAATTGCGGGAGAAAATCATCAACGTTACGTCGGAGCATGTCACCGAAGCAGCATTGGAAGAAACTAACGTGAAGTTGGTGCCCGCCGGTGCTCTGCTGCTCGCAATGTATGGGGCGACAGTCGGTCGGCTTGGCATTCTGGGAATCGAAGCGACAACGAACCAAGCAGTATGCAACATTGTTCCAGATCCTGAACGAGCCGATACGCGCTTTCTTTTTCACGCTTTGTCTAATCAGGTTTCAAATCTTGTTTCGCTTGGCGTCGGTGGAGCGCAACCGAACATCAGCCAAGGTATCGTTAAAGACTTAAGAATTCCCCTCCCGCCACTGGCGGAGCAGCGGCGCATAGCGGTGGTGCTGGACCGGGCGGAAGCGTTGCGGGCCAAGCGCCGCGCCGCGCTCGCCCAACTCGACACCCTCGCCCAATCCCTCTTCCTCGACCTTTTCGGCGACCCGGTGACGAATGACAGAAAATGGCCACGAGTAAAGGTGGGCGATTTCGTGGCCGGGTTTGAAAGCGGAAAAAGTATTGTGGCAAACGACGAGGAGGATACTTCCTCGAAGTATAGAGTTCTCAAAGTCAGTGCTGTGACGTCACTCGAATTTCGACCCGAAGAAAGTAAAGCGATGCCGGCGGACTATTCGCCGCCTCCATCGCATGTTGTCCGTGCCGGAGACCTGTTGTTCAGCCGTGCCAATACGACAGATTTAGTGGGAGCAACTGCGTTCGTTTCTCAAACGCCGCCCAACCTCTTGTTGCCCGACAAGCTCTGGCGCTTTGTTTGGTCCGCTGTTGAGAAGATCGACCCAGACTTTGTCCGCTTTCTGTTTCAGCATCCGAAGTTTCGGTTTGAGATTGGAAGACGAGCGACGGGAACAAGTGGTTCGATGAAGAACATATCCCAAGAAAAAGTTCTGACGATCCCAGTCGGACTCCCACCCCTCGACCTCCAACACGAATTCGCGCGTCAAGTGGCGGCGGTGGAAAAATTGAAGGCCGCGCACCGCGCGTCGCTGGCCGAGCTCGACGCCCTCTTCGCCTCACTCCAGCACCGCGCCTTCCGCGGGGAACTTTAAGCAATGACCGCGATAATTGCTTGGTCGACATTTGACGGAAAGCCGGGTGCAGCGTCACTCTATCTAGCATCCGATAGCAGAATCACCGCTGAGCGTGCAGGTGTGGGGCACGATATTATCGACGATCAATTCCAGAAGGTTTTTGGGGCAGTCGATTCTCCAGATATATTTGCAATTTGTGGACCAATTCAGGGAACACTCACTTTTATCCCCGCTCTGATGAAAGAAGCGAAGAAGTTGCGGGATAGTTGTTCCTATGGCGAAGGAGCCGAGAGCCAGTTTCCCGAGGATCTTTTTAGGAGTGTGCTCAGGAACAGTAACTTTGGTTTACTCCAAGGCTTGGCTATTTTTCATGCATATCGCTTCGGTGCACGTCGCTTTGGTCTCACTAAGGTAACGTTTAAAAATCAACCTATCCCCACCTTCACGGTGTATTCTCTGCGGGAAGGAGGGGGATTACTCTTCCGCGACGGAAGTGGTGATGAAATGGTGAGAAAAACTCAGAGTGAGTATTACGATCTCGAGGCTGAGTCGCAGGGATACAGTCGCTGGTTTTGGATGTCTTTCCATGCTTCATTGACGAATAGCCAAGAAGTGACCTGCGGAGGGGCACCTCAGCTAGTCGGACTGTATGGGAAGGGCGGAGGCATAGATTTAGGAGTCCGGTTTCGTGCTGCAGCGTTTGTAAGTGGGAAACGCTGCGCACGTGATGACATCGAGTATCGAGATGAGCTGTTTCAACGAGTGGATGCTTCGGGGATTCTCTTTCCTAGGGCTCAACCGCATGCCCGGATGGGCTCGCCACGAATTTTCAAGTTTGCTCTCTAAATGGAGCATCAAATGCAACTCCGATTGTCTCCACCATTTCCAAATTTTGGGGACAGAAGTTCGAGGGACAGCGTTGGAGGTAAATCCTCCAACGCGGATCGGGTAGGCCTCAGATACTAGGAGGCCGTTTTAGCCTCTCGTTTGAATCCTAAACCCTAAACGGGCGGATGCTTGGATTCATGAGAACCATAGAGGTGTTAGACCTGTCGCCAGGTCGCACCAGGCCAGATGGCTATGGTCGATCAAATGTCCGTTAGTTCCTCGTGGTTCAGAAGATGAAGATAGAATTCCGGTTGGCTTTAGAACTCGGGACACATCTGGCGGACGGGGAGGAGGCGGCCAAGTTTCGGACGACTCGCATCGAGCCTTACGTATCGCTTTGCGAGGAGCTTACACTCGATTTCACTAGAGTGCGTAACGCGAACAGTTCGTTCATGAATGCACTGGTGGCGGGGGTGGTGGAGCAACACGGAGAAGTCGTCCTGCAGAAACTGGTTTTTGCGGGCTGCAATCCGTTGATTCGGGTCTTGGTCGAGGGCGCGATTGATTTGGGTGCGGAGAAAATCCGCGGTCGTGTCGACGCGTAGCGGTTTTTCGCGACCGACTTTATCAGTTTTCGATAAAGTCGGCTTTCCGGTTTCGTTCGAAACCGTGTCTTTCACGCGCCGCCGTGGGCGGCATCTTTCCTCTCAAAGTGTTACAAATATGCCTCCGTTTTTGTCGCACTTTTCGAAGCATTAAGGAGTTGATTAACTCAGATAAATGAACTCATATTTCTGAGTTAATGGCCCGTCCCACCACCGCGACCAGCACGCCTTCACGTATCGAGCTCCGGATTAAACGGGCGGCGAGCGATGCGGTCTTTTGTGTGGGTGACTTTCTAGATTTGGATACGCGCACGGCGGTCGATAAGGGGCTCTCGTGGCTCACGCGGAACAGAATTCTGCGGAGGTTGGCGCGCGGGCTGTATTATCGGCCACGGACTAATCCCTATCTTGGTGAAATTCTGCCTTCGAAGGATGCGGTCGTGGCCGCGCTGGCACGCCGTGATCATATGCGGGTGCGCAAGATCGACGCGGATGCGGCCAATGTGCTCGGTTTGAGTGAACAGGTGCCGGCCAAGGTGGACTACCTCACCGATGGTCGCACGCGCACGGTCAAGGTGGGTCCACACGTGATCAAGTTTCGTCACGTTTCGCCTAAGACGATCGCTCCGGAGAGTTCCACGATCGGGCTGGTGATCGCGGGGCTGCGCAATCTCGGCAAACGGCACGTCACGCCGGAACACTTGCGTCGGTTGCGAAAAAACATCCCACCCGAGGAGCGTCGCTGTTTGGTGGACGATCTCACATTGGCTCCGGTGTGGATGCATGCTCATCTGCGGGCTCTGGCCGTTAAAGGAGAGTCATGAAACACTTTGCCACCCTACCGAAGCAGCAGCGCGCCGACTTTTTTACCCGTTACAATGAACGGACCGAGGTTGACGCCGTCATCGTCGAAAAGGACTTCTGGGTGGTCTGGTTGTTGGCTCGAATCTTTGGCATGCCTGAGCTGGGCGACACGGTGGTGTTTAAGGGGGGCACGTCGTTGTCTAAGGTTTACGGCGCAATCGCGCGATTTTCGGAGGATATCGATTTGGGCATCAGTCCCGAGTCGTTGGGCTGGGATGAGGCGACGTTGACGGAGTCGTCCCAAAACAAGTGGACGCAGAAGCTGAGGCCGAGTTTGGAAGCGGCGTGCGCTGAGTGCGTGCAAGCGGTGTGGTTGCCTCGGTTGGAGGATGCGGCGGGGCGGCTTTTGGGATCTCCTCCTGCGGGGCACACGTGGCTGCGCTATTAACTGGAGGCGGCGAGTCATTCCCCGGTGATCCACTTTGATTATCCGAGCGCGCTGGCGCGTGGCGTGGCCTACATCGCGCGGTCGGTGAAATTGGAATTTGGTTCGCTGGCCGATCAGCGTCCGACGGGACAGCACGGAATTTCAGCCATGATAGCGGAGCTTGCGCCGGATGCGTTTGAGGATGTCGACGCGCGGGTCGTGGTGCTCGAGATCGAGCGCACATTTTGGGAGAAGGCGACGATCCTGCACGCGGAGTTTCATCGTCCGGCGGCTAAGCCTCAGCCTGCACGCTATGCTCGGCACTACGCGGATTTCGCGGCGTTGTGGCGGCATCCGACTGCCTTGGGGGCGCGGACGCAGTTCGATTTGTTGGAGCGGGTGCGGAAGCATAAGGCACGATTCTTTGCCTCGGGCTGGGCCAACTACGCGGTCGCCGTGCCGGGCACGCTGCGGCTGTTGCCGCCGGAGAGTCGTTGGCCTGAATTGCGCGCTGACTACGAGGCGATGGAGCCGATGTTTATGGGCGAACCGATTCCTTTTGATGAAATTCTCGCCATTCTGCGCGAAGCCGAACAAGTGATTAAGGTGTAGTGAGTTCCAATTTCGACTTCCTCCGCCCTGAATGGCCCGAGCTGTTAGACTCGGTCGTCAAGGTTGAGGTGTCGGTGCATTCGGATGCGCGCACGGCGGGGATCCATGCGCGGCGCACGTTGGAGTTGTTCATGCATTGGCTCTACACGCACGACGCGTCGTTGGTGCTACCGTATGACGACACGCTCGATGCGTTGATTCGAGCACCGGGATTTCGTAAACTGGTGGGTAATGTGCTCGTCGCGAAGGCGGATCTAGTGCGGCGGTTTGGTAATCAGGCGGTGCATAGCCAGAAACCGTTTCGCGCTTATGACGCGCTGACGATGGCGCAGGAATTGTTTCATCTACTGTTCTGGTTGGCCCGCACGTATGCGACTGGTGCGAAGCCGGATGACGCCCAGCGATTCGACCCCGGGTTGTTGTCGCTGGAGGCACCGATTCCGCCGCGCACGCTGGAGCAGATCCAACGCCTCGACGCCGGACTGCGTGAGCGCGATGCGCGGCTAAAGGAAGTCCTCGGCGAGAAGCTGGAGTTGGATGCCGAGTTGCAGCGGGTGCGGGCGCAGGTCACCGCCGCCAAGGCGGCGAACTCGGGCCGGGGTGACACGCACGATTATTCTGAGGCAGAGACGCGCGATAAATTCATCGATGTGATGTTACGCGAGGCGGGTTGGGCGCTCGACCAGAAGCGAGACCGTGAGTTCGAGGTTGCGGGTATGCCCAACGAAAAGGGCATCGGCTTCGTCGACTACGTGTTGTGGGGCGACGACGGCCAGCCGCTGGCGGTGGTCGAAGCCAAGCGCACCAAACGTGATCCGCAGGTCGGGCGACGGCAGGCCGAGCTTTACGCGGATTGCCTCGAAAAACAGTTCGGGCGGCGTCCGGTGATTTTCTACACCAACGGCTACGAACATTGGCTGTGGGATGACACAAGCTACCCACCGCGGGCGGTGCAGGGGTTTTATAAGAAAGACGAGTTGGAGTTGCTTATCCAACGTCGGGCCACCCGCAAGTCACTGGCCACGGAGCCGATCAACGAAGCGATTGCTGGGCGCTACTATCAAACACGGGCGATCCGTCGTATCGGCGAGGCGTTTGAAACCGATCATGAGCGCAAGGCACTCGTGGTCATGGCGACGGGAGCGGGCAAGACGCGAACGGTCATCGCGCTGAGTGATTTGCTCATGCGCTGTAACTGGGCGAAACGCGTGCTGTTCTTGGCGGATCGCGTGGCACTGGTGAAGCAAGCGGTCGGGCAGTTTAAGCAGCACCTGCCGGATGCGGCACCGGTGAATCTCGTCACGGAAAAACACACCGAAAGCCGAGTCTATGTTTCGACCTACCCGACGATGATGGGACTCATCGGCGACACGGGCGAGTCCGGCGAAAAGCGGTTTGGGTCGGGACACTTTGACCTCATCATCATCGATGAAGCACACCGTTCGGTTTACCAAAAATACCGCGCGATCTTTAGCTACTTTGACAGTTTTCTGGTGGGGCTCACTGCGACGCCGAAAGATGATGTTGATCACAACACCTACAGTTTGTTCGAGCTGGAGGACGGTGTGCCGACCGATGCTTACGACATTGCCGACGCGGTGAAGGACAAGTTTCTCGTGCCGCCCAAAGCGGTGTCGGTGCCGCTAAAGTTCCAGCGCGAAGGGATCGTCTATGCCGAACGTTCCGAGGAAGAGAAAGAACGCTGGGATGAGCTCGCATGGGATGAAGAATCCGACGAGAAACCTGATCGCGTGGAGGCTCAGGCGGTCAACAAGTGGCTCTTCAACGAAGACACGGTCGACAAGGTGCTCGCGCATCTCATGACGAAAGGCGTCAAAGTCGCGGGTGGCGATCGGATGGGCAAAACCATCATCTTCGCCAAGAACAACGACCACGCGCAGTTTATTCAGAGTCGCTTCGATGCCAATTAGAGCCTGTCCCACGGACCCAAATGGCTTGTTAGTAAATATTTAAGTGGATCTCAAGGAGGCTAAAAACGGCCATTTTGGCCAAATTTAGGCAAATTGGCTCACTATAATTTCACTCGGCAGATGCCCTTCTTTCCGACAGAGCGATTTTAGAAAATATGCCGCCCTTTGTCGATCAATGGCATGACCGATCAATCTTGATTGGATCCCTCGTTAAACCAGGTGGTTAGCGGTGTTTAGTCCCATTCCAAATCTGGATCACAGATTGCGTGAAGTGCTGATGGCCGTAAGAATTCGAGACAATATGGCACTCGTGGGAAAATCCCAGTTTTTGGGACAGGCTCCAATTACCCGAAAATGGTGGGTGAATTCGCCCGGGTAATCACGTTCAAAACGGAATATGCGCAGTCGCTGATCGATAGGTTTTACCTGAAGGAGAGTGCGCCGCATATCGCGATCTCAGTCGATATGCTCGACACCGGTATCGATGTGCCGGAAGCCGTGAACCTCGTCTTTTTCAAATTGGTGCGGTCGAAAACAAAGTTCTGGCAGATGATGGGACGCGGCACGCGGTTGTGTCCGAATCTATTCGGCCCGGGCGAGCACAAGGCGTATTTCCAAGTCTTCGACTACTGCCAGAATTTGGAGTTTTTTAGCGAAGACCCGGATACGACTGACGGACCGTCTGGGGAACCGTTGGGCAAGCGCCTGTTTAAGGCGCGGCTCGAATTGATCTGCGAACTGGATGCGATAGACGAAAACCTTATCGCCTGGAGAGCAGACGAAGAAATGGTCGACCAATCTGGCGAACTGCGCCGGGGGCTGGCAACCCGCCTGCATGAAGAAGTGGAGGCCATGAACTTGGATAACTTTATCGTGCGTCCGCAGCGGCGTTTGGTGGAAAAATATCGGGAGGCTGGCGCTTGGGAAGAGTTGCGCTTCGAGGAACGCGCCGAGCTCGCCGATGAGGTGGCGGGGCTGCCGCACGAACTCGATCCCGAAGACGAACAGGCGAAGCGTTTTGATCTGTTACTGCTCAATCTGCAACTCGCAGTGCTTAAGAAGGAGCCGTCGTTCGCGCGATTGCGGAAGCAAGTCGTGACCATTGCCGGGCTGTTGGAGGAGCGGTCGGCGATCCCGATGGTGCAAAAGCAGCTGGTGATCATCCAGGAACTTCAAACCGACGAATGGTGGGAGCATGCGACGCTGACTATGCTCGAGACGGTGCGACGGCGATTGCGAGACTTGGTGAGCTTGATTGAGATGAAGGCGCGCAAGCCGGTGTTCACGGATTTTGAGGACGAACTGGGGGAATCGACCGAAGTGCAGTTCTTGGAATTTATCAGCGCGGACGAGTTTGAGCGTTTCCGCGCCAAAGCGCGGCACTTCTTGGCCGCCCATCTCGATCATCTGGTGGTGCACAAACTGCGTATGAACGAGCCGCTCACGGCGGTGGATCTGGCCGAGTTGGAGCGTCTGCTGGGCGAGAGTGGCGTGGGGTCGGAAATCGAAATCAAACAAGCCCGGGAGCAGAGTGAAGGTCTTGGATTGTTCGTGCGTTCGTTGGTCGGCCTCGATCGCGAAGCCGCGAAACAGGCGTTAGGACGATTCCTCGACGGCGGCACGGCGACGGCTAGCCAGATTGAATTTCTCGACCTGATCGTCGATCACTTGACCGAATACGGAGCCTTGTCGCCTGCGCGGCTCTACGAGTCTCCGTTTATCGATGTGGCGGCAGGAGGCCCGGAATCGTGTTTTGCTGCGAATGACGTCGAAGAGTTGTGCTCGATCCTTGGGGCGATCCGAGATGCCGCGGCGGGGTGAGTGGATCAACGAAACGCGAGGGACGGTGCGAGTTGGTCACCCGATGAGTTTGCTGAGGCGGGTGCGGTAGCGTTGGGAGAGGGCGATGTTGGCTTCCATGCCGCCGGGGAGGTTTTGACTGCGCACGACGGGGAGTTCATGGCCATTATCACGCAGCCAAGTCATGGCCTCGAGGGCGAGCAGGTTGAGGAGGGTGGTGCCGATCAAGGTGGAAGTCGGGCCGGCCATTTGGGTCTCGGTGATGTGCACGAGGGCATCGCCCGAGACGCCGTGGTTATCGAGCACGTGGTCGGCGATGGCGTGGAGATTTTTGCCTCCGGGGTGCACAGTGGTCGCCGTGGTGCTCATGGCGACTGAGGTCAGTGCAATCACGGTGAGCCCCTTCTTTTTGGCGTGGAGCGCGACTTCGATGGGGGAGGCGTTTTTGCCAGAATTGGAGATAACAATGATCACCTCGCCGGCCCGAAGTTGGTGGAGGTTGTCATAGCGCTCGGCGAGCCGGGTGCCGTAGCCGACGATGTTTTCGGAGAAACCTGCGCCGGGGTCGAAGATGCCCGAGACGGGCATGAGCCCACCGGCCCGGCCGATGATTTCCCGGCCGATGATTTCACTGTGACCGCTGCCGAAAGTGTGCAGGACTCCGCCGTTGGCAATGGATTGGCCGATGAGGGCTCCGGCGGTGCGAAGGGTCTCGGCATTGGTCTCACGGGCCTGAAGGAGGAGTTCGGTCGCGGCGGTAAAATAAGTATCGGCAGGCGTAGTCATAAGTTATTAAATAAGAGACAAATAAGGAAGTTTGGCACCTATTAAGTGACAAAAAGTTTCGGTGGATTGACGGAATCGAAGCGGAAGGAAGGGCGGGGCGGGGCGGGCGGGAGGGAATTAGGGGGTGGATTGCCAGCGGCCGTAGACGCCGCAGGGGAGGATCTTGCCGTCGGATTCGATGGGGATACCGACTTCGCCTCCGGTGATGGAGCCGCCGCGGTTTTGCATGAGCTCGGAGAGGAGGTTGGTGACGACCGTGGGGGAGAGGCGGGCGGTGTAGGCGTTGATGAGGAAGAAAGTGGGTTGGTCGGAGAGCAGTTGGCTGCATTCGGACAAGAGCTCCCAAAGGTGATCGTCGAGTTTCCACATCTGGCCTCCGGTGCCCCGACCGTAGGTGGGGGGGTCCATGATGATGCCATCGTAGCGTTTGCCGCGGCGGATTTCACGACGGACGAATTTGAGGCAATCGTCGGTGATGTAGCGGATGGGGGCGTCGGCGAGGCCGCTCAGATGGGCGTTGTCGCGGCACCACTTGACCATGCCTTCGGCGGCATCCACGTGGCACACGGAGGCACCGGCTTTGGCGGCCGCACAGGTGGCTCCCCCGGTGTAGCCGAATAGATTGAGCACGTGGAGTTGGCGGCCGGAGTTGGCGGCGGCCTTGATGCGCTCGGTGCACCATTGCCAGTTGACGGCTTGTTCGGGAAAGAGGCCGGTGTGTTTGAAGGAAGTGGGAGAGATCCGGAATTTGAGCCCGAGGGGCTTATAATTGACGTGCCAGGAGTCGGGGACCTGGTTGCGGTATTCCCAACGACCGCCGCCCTTCTCGCTGCGGTGGTAGAAGCCGTCCCACTGTTCCCATTTGGGGCCGGCGCGGCGGGGCCAAATGACTTGAGGGTCGGGTCGGACGAGCGTGTGGGCTCCCCAACGTTCCATTTTCATACCGTAGCCAGCGTCGAGGAGACGATATTCCTGCCAGTCTTTCGCGAGGGCCATATTGGGGGCGGGTTGCACGGAGTTCATAGTTTTTGAGAAACTGACACGGGTAAATTCACTGTAAATGCTTCTTAGTCATTGGGCGTAATCATACCTATAAAGAAAAAGTTGAACACCAAACATGGATTTCAGCACCCTATTACAACCCATGAAGACAAACTTCCTGATTCAACTTGTTTCAAGCGCACTGCTATCGCTGGTGGGCGTCTTGACCCTTTCGGCCGATGTGGTCGAAACGAGGGATGGCGCTCGCCTGATCGGCACGATCAAAAAAATTGAGGGTGGCAAGATCACGTTGGGCACGACCTACGCCGGCGATATCACGATCGCCCAAGCCGAAGTCGTGAACATCAAGATGGACGCTCCGCTCGTGGTGCGTCTCGCTAGCGGCACGACGATGGAGGGCACCGTGGCCACCACTTCGACGGGTCAACTGGCTATCGATGGCCAGAGTGGCTCGATCACTACTTCGTTCGACCAGATCGCTACAACTTGGGTTCCCGGGGCCACCGACCCTGCGATCCTCGCGTTGCAACGCAAGTGGAGCTACAACGCCGCCTTGGACATCTCGGGTAAGAACGGCAATCGCGATCAACTCGGCACGGCGGTTTCCCTCGGCGCCTCGCTGAAGGGAGCGAAGGATTCGTTGAAGTTCTACACCTCTTACAATCGTCAAGAGACCGACGGTCTCAAGTCGGCTGACCAATTCAAGGCCGGCATTGATTACTCCAACAATTTTAAGGGCCACCTGTCGTGGTATGTGCGGAACGAAGGTGGCTTTGATCGGATCAAGGACATCGAGCTCTACAACGTGTCGGCGGCGGGTATCGGCTATGACATGATCAAGAAGGCGAACCAAACCCTGACGGGGCGCGCCGGTCTCTCGTTCCGTTTCGAGGGTTACGAGACGCCGACTTCGATCGACGTGAAGAGTGCTGGTCTCGATTTCGGTCTGAATCACACGTATCAATTCGAAACGATGAAGATGTCCAACTCGGTGTCCGTCGTGCCTTCATTTGATGATTTTGCCAACTACCGCGCGATCCACGATTCTTTCTTCGAAATGCCGATGACTTCGGCCAGGTGGAAGCTCCGTATCGGTCTCTCCAACGACTACACCAGTGAGCCAGCCCCGGGCACGAAGTCGATGGACACCACTTACTACACGCGTCTCGTGCTGAACTGGGACTAGCCTCTTCGCCCAAGTCTGACGTTTTTAAGGCGGCTCCTGGTTTCGGCGGGGAGCCGTTTTCTTTGGATTGGTTCGAAAGACGGCTGGTCTCTTTCCCGACTTTCAAGCTAGGTAGGGGCAATGCACTACCCCGCTCGTCTTCGTTCTCGTTGGTTATTGGTGAGTTTTTGGTGCGCGCTGTTGGGCGGTTTGGTGGGGGCGGCTGAGCCGGATCAAGTGGTGACCTATCACGAAGTGGATGGGGCTGAGCTGAAGATGCATATCTTCTTACCCGATGGGTTTGATCCGGCGGATCAGCGTCCGGCGGTCGTGTTCTTTTTTGGCGGGGGTTGGAACGGAGGATCTCCCGGTCAGTTTTACCCGTTTTCGGAGTATCTGGCAGAGCGAGGTATGGTGGCGATGGCGGCGGAATACCGGACGAAAAAATCGCATGGGGTCGATCCATTTGCGTGTGTCGAAGATGCGAAGGCAGCGATGCGGTGGGCGCGGGAGCACGCGGCGGAGTGGGGTATTGATCCCCGGCGGTTGGCGGCCGGCGGTGGCTCGGCTGGGGGGCATCTTGCGGCGGCAACCGCTTTTGTGCCGGGCCTGAATGGGGCCGGAGCAAATCTAGCGATCTCGTGCGTGCCGGATGCGTTGATTCTCTATAATCCCGTGATAGATAATGGACCGACGGGTTATGGATTCGAGCGGGTCGGGCATCGATTTCAGGAGTTTTCGCCGCTGCACAATATCGGGCCGGAAGCACCGCCCCCCACGATCGCTTTTCTCGGCACGGAGGATGCGTTGATTCCGGTTGAGACCCTGCGGACTTTTGCGAATGCGATTCGCCGTGAAGGCGGACGGTGTGACGCGCATATCTACGAGGGGGCGAGCCACGGGTTTTTCAATGCGCAGGATTGGGGCAATTTGCGCTACTTTGAAGTCCTGCGGGCGACGGATAGGTTCCTCGGCTCGTTGGGTTGGTTAGCCGGCGATCCGGTAGTCGAATTGCCCGCCGTCGCACGATTGTCGGCTCCGAAGGAATAGGGCGTTAGGTCTGCTGCTCCGAGGGGCATGAAAGTGTTTATTGGAGTGGTTTTGCTGATGCTGGGGTGGGTGCAATCATCGGCCGAGCAAGTGTTTCGAAGTGGAGAGCTGGTGGTGCCGCTGGTGGAGCTGTTTACCAGCGAAGGCTGCTCAAGTTGTCCGCCGGCCGAACGGTGGCTGGGCAATCTGCGGCATGATCCCGATCTCTGGCGGAACTCTGTGCCGTGGCGTGGCACGTGAATTATTGGGACCGCCTGGGAGCGAGTGAAACTCAGTGCTGGCGCGGCCGAACTACGCTTGCCCGCGGGACTCGATGGGGTGAGTCCCGTCCGCGAAGCAGTCGCGATCTGGGTAAGCGACGCCGAGTCACCGGCGCCGATCCAAGCCACGGGTGGCTGGCTGGAGTGAGGCTCTAGCCGAGTGGGTAGGGGAATTGGGCGGTGACCTCGTCGATTTTGGCGAGGACGTCGTCGGAGAGGATAAGGTCGGCGGCGAGGAGGTTTTCTTCAAGGTGTGCCATGGTGGTGGTGCCGAAGATGGTCGAAGCGACAAATTTGTGTTGTTTGCTCCACGCGAGACACAGGGGCACGAGACCGATACCCGCTTCCTTCGCCACCTTGGCAAGTGCTGCGACGGTGCCAGTGCTCTTGTCGTTGACGAAGCGTTGGCCCATTTTCTTTTGGCGTTCGTCGTCGCCCGCGAGGTAGGCGCTGAAGCGGGCCCCCTCGGGCATGGCACCGTCGTTATATTTACCGGAGCAGACGCCACCGCCGAGCGGGGAGTAGGGGAGGCAGCTGATTTTTTCGCGTTCGCAAATGTCGCTCAGTGAGTCCTCGAAGCGGCGGTTCACGATGGAAAAATTGTTTTGAATCGTGTCGTAGCGGGCGAAGCCATGCGTTTCGGCGGTGGCTTGCGCTTTCATGGTGCCCCACGGGGTTTCATTGCTGGAGCCGGCGATGCGGATTAAGCCTTCATCTTTGAGTTCGGTGAGGGCGCTGAGCGTTTCCTCATAGGCGAAGTCGTGGTCGGGCCAATGCGTTTGGTAGAGGTCGATGTAGTCGGTTTGCAGCCGTTCGAGGCTGCCCTGAATCGCGGTCCGGATATGGTGTCGATCCAGGGAGGAGGTGCCGTCACGCACGGGGGGAACGAACCAGCCGTGCGCGGGGCCGGCAATCTTGGTCGCGAGAATGATGGAGTGCCGGGGTTTGGTTTTCATCCAGCGGCCCACGATTTCCTCGGTGCGGTGCACGTATTTAATATCAGGGGGTACGGGGTAGACTTCGGCTGTATCGTAAAATGTGATACCAGCATCATAGGCGCGGTCGAGCATCGCGAAGGCGTCTGCCTCTGTATTGCGGGACCCAAAGGTCATGGTGCCGAAGCACAGATCTGTTACCGTGATGCCGCTACTGCCGAGTCGCCGTTTTTCCATGGGTCGAGAAAAACGATTGCCGAGAGCGGTGCAACCACCGGCTGACGTTAAGCACGATAAAGGGTGTGGGGATATTGACCGCACAGAAGGGGGGATTCTTGCTCAGCTCATGCCCCGTAATACCCTGAAAGTGATTTTTGGACTGTTAGTTTTGGTGTGGATGACATTGCCGGTTCAGGCCAAACGGTCGGAGTGGCGTGATACTCAGGGCAACGTGATCAAGGCGGAGCCGGTGGAGGTATTGGGGCCGTTTGCGCTATTCCGGGATGGGGCCATAAATGGTAAGCGGATGCTTTTACGCGGGCTGGCGGAGGAAGACTGCCGGCGGTTTTACAACGAAACGCTCTCCGCGGGGGCCAGGGCGGACAAATTCAGCGAAGCCACTGGGCGGCTGACTCGAACGCTAAGGGGGAGTCTGATGCGAGTGGAGGGTGATGATATGGTGGAAGCCGATCTTTCGCAGATTCCGGAACCCGAGGTCATGATCGTGCTTTACGCCTCGCACAACGACGGTGAGTCGTGGCGGATGTTGGAGAATTTTGTCTCCCCTTATCACCGCCTGAAGCGCGTGTTTGGCGGGCGGATCGAGTGCATGTATTTTGGCATCAAACAGGACGCGGCGGCGCACCGACGGCAGGTGACGCGGATGAACCTGCCGTGGTTGGTGGCCGACCCGCAGCAGCAAAGGAAGATGGACCTGCTCGCAAAGTTTCGGCCGCGGGAAGGTCCGTCGATGTTGGTCATTTCCCGTAATGGGGCTCCGTTGTTGTTGGGCTCGGGGGAAGATTTGGAAACGACGATGGAGTTTGCCGATAAATTGGGGGACCTCATCGGGTTTATGAATCACGGCAACCCGAAGACGTGGAAGGATCGGGCGCATTATCACGGTGCGGTGCGATCGACGCAGTTCGCGACGAGTGAGACTGGAGCGGAGATGATTGGAAATCCGCTCCGAGCGGTGGCGATGCGTGAATATGGGGTGGGCCGGATTGAGGCGAGGTTGGCGATCGGGGCGAATGGGAAGGTCGAGGGCGTAGAGTTTTTACCGGGATCTGAGGTGCCGGAAAAGCTGCTGACTCCGCTCAAGACAGCGTTGCAACGGAGTGCGATTTTTCTGCCCGCGATGAAAAACGGTCAGGCGGTGGCGAGTTCGTATGACTATGTTTTGGAAGTGCCGGCAGAAGACCGCGTGGCGGAGTCGGATGCGGCTTGGTTGAGCGGGGATCCGGTCACGGAAGTGATTTTGAACAACTGGTTGGCATTGCGACCTATTCTGGTGCCGGAGAGCGACTTTTCAGATGTGGCCTACGAGATGGAGGATGGGGTGATGATGATGAAGGCGGTCGAGGTGGCTGATACTAAATTCACCAAGACAGAGCAGCTGTCTGCTTTCTCGAGTAATTGGTTCGATTTCGCGGGGGCGAAAACCGTCAACCCCAAGGTGGGTGATAAGGTCGATGTCATGGGCACAACGCTCACTTGGAAGGCGTTGGAGGGGCGCAATGGGTTGGTTGACTTGCAGCAAGGAATCACGGCCCACGAATACACGATTGGGTATGCGTGGATTGATTTCGAGGTGCCCAAGGCGATGCAGGCTTGGCTGGGTATCGGCAGCGACGATGGCTTACGAATTTGGCACAATGGCGAGTTGGTGCACGAGAATTGGATTCGGCGCATTAGCCGAATTGACGACGATATCGTGCCGTTAAAGCTGAAGGCGGGGAAGAATCAGCTGTTGATCAAAATTCAGAACGTGCGCGGTGAATGGAGCTTTATCAGTCGGCTGCGGGTTCGAACGCGGTAGGGGGGGAGGCCGGGTGAGTTTTTAACCACGAATGGACACGAAAGGCTTCGTCTACCGACTACGCCCGGACGGAAGTTTTTATTTTGGAGAGACAGAGCTGCGGGACAGACCTAAGAATAAGCGCGGTAAGGGGTTCACGGAAAAACCGAGAGGCAGGGGGTGTCGGGCGTAAAGCCCGACCCACAGGAGGGGCGGGCGTCGGCAAGCGACGCCCCTACATTTCGGCACCGATGAGAGGCAGGGGGTGTCGGGCGTAAAGCCCGACCCACATTTAGTCGGACTGGCCCCACGGGCTTTTAGTGTGCGGCGATGATGGCGCGGGCGACTTTGACGGCGATTTCGGAGGCGCGGAGTTCGTTGTCGTCGATCGGGTTCTTGCCGGGTTGGGCACCAGCGAGATCGCTCAGGCTGCGGATGACGAGAATGGGGGTTTTGTTGGCCCAGGCCACGTGAGCGAGGGCGGTGGATTCCATGTCCAGGCAGCGGGCGCCCCAAACTTTGAACACCCATTCGCGATACTTGGCGTTGTCGAGGAAGACGGTGCCGGCGACGCCGTTGCCGCCCACGCTCAGACTGACCGTGCGTCCGCCTTTGGTCATGGGAGGAATGTTGGGGACGACGCGTCGAGCGACGGCGAGGAGTTCCGGGTCGGCGGGGAAGAAAGGCATATCAACAAACTCTTCCTGCCCGTCGCGGATGGCGTGGGCACTGTCGGGGAAGATCATGCCGAAGTTTTCAATCTTAGGTTTCAGGTAAGCGGGAATCAGGTATTCGCCGGGATTTTCGGGGTCTTCGTTGAGGTAGGCGGATTCGTCGTGATAGGCCCATTGTTCGGGAATCACGACATCGCCGACGTCGAGGGATGGGTCGATGCCTCCCGCGACTCCAGCGAAGATGATGTGCGTGATAGGAAAGCGTTCGAGGGCGAGTTGAAGTTGGTAGGCCGCATTGACGGGGCTGACACCGGTGCGGAAAAAGAGGACGTCTTTGCCTTCGGCTTTACCCTGCCAGAAAACGAGACCTTTGATGACGGAGCGGGCCCAGCCGTTGGCTTCGCTGATGTCGAATTCAGCCGTGATGGCTTTTATCTCGGGCGGGTAGGCACCGCAGAGAGCATAGAGGGGGGCTGCGGTGATCCGGGGGACGGAGACGAGCAGCAGGGCAATGGCGAAGAAGTTAACGCGATGGAGCATCGTTGCGAAGAAGCAGGACCAATGCCGGAGCGACAACCAAAAGTTGTTCGTTGGGATTCAAGTCGGTTGATCGAGAAGCCGAGGGCGCGCGAGGAGGAACGAGGCGATGTGGCCGGACTGGGAAAAGGTGCCGCAGGCGATAGCTGCGTCGATTTCGGAGACGGTCAGATAATGTTGCTCGATCTCTTCATTGGCGTCGAAGGAGGTCGCGAGGGTGGCTTCGACGTTGCGGGCGAGGAAGCAATGAAAGCGATTATTCTGGCGCGCGGGGTTGGGATAAAATGTGGCGAGCTTACTCCATTCTCCCCCCGTCAGGCCGCATTCTTCGCGAGTTTCGCGCTGCGCTCCGGCGAGAGGCGTCTCGTTGGGGTTGAGCAGGCCTCCCGGGAGCTCGAGACAGAAGGTTTGGGCGGCGTGGCGGTATTGGCGGACGAGGGCGATGCGGCCATCCGGTAGAACGGGCAGAGCGTGAACGAAGTCGCGTTCCTCGAGCACGTAGTAGGGTGCAATCACGTGGCCATCTTGGCGTTCACAGGTATCGGCGCGGAGGCGGAGCCACTCGTTGGAAACGAGGTATTCGGATGCGGTCTTTTTCCACGGGTGGAGCATGTCTCCAATCGAGCAGCCCGCCCGACTGGCGTCGATAGCAGAACTTATTTGGCGGGGGGAGCTGCGATCGGAGCGTCTCGGGCGGGGGTGCCCCAGTGCTGGGACACCACTGCCCGCATGCTGGGCTTGCTGACGAGGAAGTCGTCGCTTCGAGAGGACTCGCCGGGGAACCACTTCCAAAGGAAGGCGCCGAGGAGTTCGTCAGGCTCGCCAACGGCGGCAAGGGCTCGATCCAAACAGAGGGCTTGCACGGCCTCGGCGCCGGGTTCGTTTTGACCGTTTTTCCAGGGTTCGATCGCGGCTCGCAGGGAGCTGTCGTAGCCGAGTTCCATGAATACGACGCGGCGATATTGGGTGGCGGCATAGTCAAGCACCTCGCTTTTGATGCGTTGCCAGGAGCGATCGATTTCGGCGGCGGTGGGTAGGCGGTCGTGATTTACCACGGGGAAGTAGGCGGAGATTGAGATCACGTCCAATGCGTCCCAGAACTTCACTTTTTTGTAGTTGGGCCAGTTGGCCGCATAAGTGAGGGGAGCGTCCGTTTCGGCCCGAACGGCGGCGATGATACGGCGCCAATCGCTTTCGCGACCGACGAGCATCTGGTCGAGTTCGGAACCGACGGTGAAGCCATCGGCGTCTTTGCAGAAGCGGGCGAGCTGGGTAATCCAGCGTTCGTAGTCGGCGAAGAATTTATCCCACTGGGCATCGGTTTCGAATGTGATATCACCCCGCCAACTCCAGCCCGCCCGCCAGGGGGCGACGTGGGGGGTAATGCAAATTTTGAGACCGAGTTTGTGGGCTTCGGCGATGGGCCGGGACAGCCACGCTGGAGCTTCGCCGTCGGCTGACATGCCCCGACCAAAGGAGAGAGAGCCGTCACGTTGCACGGAACCATAGGGATGGATCTGAACCCAGTTGGCGCCGAGCGCTTTCACTTCCCGCATCGTCTCCACCATCTCATCGCTGCCCCATTCGCGGCCGAAACCGTGGCAGGAAATGATGATGCCTTTGATGGGTTCCCCGGGGTCTTGGTCGGGGCGGATGGGCTCCGCGGCCGCGAGGAAACCAAAGCAGGTTAAAAAGAGGGAGAGGGAAGCGCGAGGCATCTGAGGGAGAGTGACGCGAGGCGAGTGAACGGGTTACTTTTTAGCAGGGAAAGCGAGGGAAGCTGAGACGGCGAGGGCGAGCGTGCAGCCGATCACGGCGAGAGAAGCGCCGACGGGAATATGATAATAGCCGGAGATTAGCATCTTGATGCCGATGAACGAGAGCACAAATGCGAGCCCGATATTCAGGAAGCGGAACAGGTCCATCACGCCACTGAGGGCAAAGTAGATGGAACGCAGGCCGAGAATCGCGAAGATATTGGAAGTGAAGACGATGAAGGGCAGGTCGCTAATCGCGAGCACGGCGGGAATCGAATCGAGGGCAAACGCCACGTCGGTGGTTTCGATGACGATGAGCACGACGAACAGCGGGGTGGCCGCTTTGGCACCGTTCATCATGGTAAAGAACTTGCCCCCATCGTAGTCGGGGCTGACGGGGTAGAACCGGCGCAGCAGGCGCACGGCTAAATTGGTTTCGGGGTCGAAGTCGTCCTTCTGGGGAAGGGCGAGCCTGATACCGGTGACTAATAAAAACGCGCCGAAGACGTAGATGAGCCAACTAAACCGGGTCAGCAGGGCGACTCCGGCGAAGATGAACACAAATCGCATCACCGCCGCGCCGACGATACCCCAGAAGAGCACGCGGTGTTGGTGAACCTTGGGCACCTTGAAGAAGGTGAAGATGACGATGAAAACGAAGACGTTATCCACGCTGAGAGCGATCTCTACAACGTAGGCGGTCAACCATTCCAGGCCGCGGTCGGGGCCCTGCCACCACCACACGATGGCCGCAAACGACATCGCCAGACTGAACCACACGGCGCACCACGTGAGGGCTTCCTTGAGTTTGATTTCGTGCGATTTGCGCCGAAACACCCCCAAATCCAGCGCGAGCATCGCGATGATGAAGATCAGGAAGGCACCCCAGGCCCAGAGTGGGAGAGTTGGCATAGCTGGGACGAGATTGGAAGCTGGGGAACCCGGGGAGCAAGCCGGGAGTCTATCTTATCGTTAAGTCCCGAGTCACTTGACCCTTTGGGCTGACGCCTTTGAATGGGGGTTTACGACTTTGGATTCCAACTCTTCATGAACCGCTCACGAACCTTCACTGCCATGATGGCAGGCTTACTTTTAGCCGGCATGGGCGGGCAGGCTCAGGTGCTGCGTTCTCCTTTCATGCAAAAGGCGCCGGATCAAGTGGAGGCGCAGGCTGAGGCACCGGTCGAAGACGCGGAGCTACAGTTTTGTGGCACGTTTGGGGACGGTGACCAAAAACGCTTCCTAATTTATAACAAGACAAGGAATCGTTCGGAGTGGATTAAGATTGGAGAAGAAGGTCCGGAGGGAATTTTTGTGGATGCCTACGATCGCGAGGAATCGACGGTGGTGGTGCGCCAAGGCGGCCAGACGCTCAGTTTGGCTCTCCAGGCCGCCACGATATCCGCAGCGGCGGCCCGCCCGCAGACGCCAGTCACGCTGGCGGGGAATAGCTCGGATTTGATCAAGACGGTGCGGGTAAATCCGTCGCCGACCGACGAACGTCGCCGTTTGGAAGCGGTGGCCGCCGAAGTGCGCCGTCGCCGAGCCTTACGACAGTCGGCCGCGGGGGGGCAAGCAGTGGAGTCAGGGGTAACGCCCTGAAGCGCGACTGTATTGAGTATTTGATTACGCTGAAAAGGCCCGACGGAATTGCGGGTTAAATCGGTTGGCGGTGAAAGAGCGTTCAATCTCCCTCTGGAAATACCCGTTTTACCTCTGAAAAACGTATTGCTTTCGGGTAAGCCGAGTTTAGACCCGAGTCCGATATGGCAAAACGCAAACCCAACGCAGCATTCATGAAACCGGTAACGCCTGACGCAGCTCTTGCAGCTGTTGTCGGATCGAAGCCCCTTCCTCGCACGGAGCTTACCAAGGCTCTCTGGGTCTACATCAAGAAGAACAATCTTCAGGACCCAAAGAAGAAGACCATGATCAACGCCGATGACGCTCTCAAGAAGGTGTTCGATGGTAAGAAGACTGTCAGCATGTTCGAGATGACGAAACTCGTCTCGGGACACGTCATCAAGTAAGCTTCTTAAGCTCCCCGATACTCTATTCTTTTTTCAAAACGCCGTGGTTCGCCACGGCGTTTTTTTGCCGTTAATGGCCAAATCTAGCTAAATAAACTAACATAAACCGTTTAATATAAGATATTTGATTAATCCGCTAGGGCGGCAGAGATTTGTTTGGCCGCATGGCGGAGCACATCAAATCGGGCGTAGCGCTTATTATTGGCGGCGACGAGGTGCCAAGGGGCCACGGTGGAGTCGGTGAGGGCGAGCATGTCGCCGATGGCGGTATGGTAGGCATCCCATTGGGCCCGGTTGCGCCAGTCTTCGGCGTTGATTTTGTGCTGTTTATACGGGGTGTTCTCGCGCGAGCGGAAGCGCACGAGTTGTTCGTCTTTGGAAACCTGGAGCCAGTATTTGATTACGATGGTGCCATGATCGACGAGTTGCTCCTCAAAGTCGTTGATTTCGTCGTAGGCCCTTTTCCATTCATTAGGGTGGCAGAAACCCTCAATGCGCTCGACCAAAACGCGGCCATACCAGGAGCGATCAAAAATAGTTACGAGGCCATCACGGGGGATCTGCCGCCAGAATCGCCATAAATAATGATGCGCCTTTTCTTCATCGGTCGGTTTGGCGATGGGCACGACGCGGTAGTCGCGAGCGTCGATGGCGCTGGAAAGACGACGGATGGCACCCCCTTTGCCGGCGGCATCTTGTCCTTCGAAGACAAAAACAACGGAGCGTTTGGCGGAGGCCGCCTTACGAATCGCGCCGTTGAGTCGTCCGAGCCATTTTTCCCGTTTAGCCTCATAGCTCTGGGAGGAAAGTTTCTTATCCAGCTCCATCTCCAGGAGGCGTTTCCGACCAGCGGGGTGAAGGGCAATTACTCGTTTGGGTTTTTGCGGCGGTTTAAGCGCTCGGGCCGCGGTGCGCTTGGCGTGCTCGTGGAATTGGTCGAGCAAGGTTTGAGCGAAGGTCAGGTTACGGTTGCGGGGGTCGATCGCCTCCAAGCGGCTCCAGCGCGCGCCGGGCCGATCGGTCTCAGCGATGATATGCTCGGCGGTCTTAGCCAGCCGGGGGTAAATACGATGGGCTCGGAGCCGTTCCGGAGTAACCCGCCAAGCGGTATCGGGATTACTCGTCAGGACTCGAAGGCGGCGCCCCTGCTCGGTTTTAGAGAGGTGAAACCAAACCTTGATGACCAAAGTGCCGTTGTCGGACAGGACGCGTTCGAAGTGCCGAATACGGCGTAGTTCCCGGTCGAGTTCGGCCAGGGCTTTGTTACTTCGGGCCTCGTCGCGGAGGGTTTCAGTATACCAGGAGTCGACAAAGATGCCCATCCGGCCCTTGGTGGGCAGGTCGCGCCAGAACCGCCACATGAAGGGGCGTTCGCGCTCATTGTCCGAGGTGCGATGGACGGAAATTGTTTCCACTCCGCGAGGATCGAGCCAGCCCGTGAGGGTGTTGATCGCATCGCCGCGTCCGGCGCCGTCGACGCCGGCTAAGATCAGCACAATTTTGAAAGGAGACTCCTGTAGCTTGACTTGAAGCTGCACGAGTTCGGCCCGGATGCGGGCAATCTGTTCGTCGTATTCTCTCTTAGAAAGTTTCTCCGCTGCGTCCCGGGCTTTGGCCATACAACGGGGGATGGGGTAGACCGGTGGAGTTGTCGAGATCGGGAGGCAGGCAATTGTACGAGCGGGAGAGCGGGTATTCGCTTGGAGCCGAACGGTGGGTGTCTAACTTGAGCGGTCTGTGACTCCGACTACGCCCGCACCTCTCCACCGCAAAGCAGTGATCATGCTGCTGGTAGCCAATGCGTTTTGGGGACTGAGTTTTCCGTTGATGAAAGCGGCGGGCCAGCTGACGGAGCGACTATCGCCGGAAGCGACCCCGTGGTTCTTTACGGCGATGATGTTGATGCCGCGTTTCGTCATCGCGGCAGTGGTATTGGCCCTGATCCTCGGCCGGGGGGTGCGTTCGATCACGCCGAGTGAATGGAAGCAGGGCCTCACGTTGGGGGCTTTTGCTGTATTGGGTATGGTATTACAGGCGGATGGCCTGCAATACACCGAGGCATCGACTTCGGCATTTCTGTCTCAGTTCTATGCGATTTTGATTCCGCTGTGGATGGCGGTGCGGTGGCGCAGGAACCCCGGGGCGTTGGTTTGGGTCTGCGTGTCGTTGGTGCTCGTCGGTGGTGGTATCTTGGGTCAATTCGATTGGCGGGAATTACATCTCGGACGGGGCGAGACGGAGACCTTGATCGCTTCGGTCTTTTTTATGGGGCAAATTCTTACGTTGGAGCGCCGGGAGTTTTCGGCCAATCGAGTGCTTCCGATCACGTTGGTGATGTTTGCCGTACAGGGCTTGGTGTTTGGTGGAATGGCGTTCGCGACGGCGCCCACTCCCGGGGTTATTTTCACGGCGATGGCCCTGCCCGCATGGTGGGGATTCACCCTGGCGCTGACGGTGTTCTGCACGCTGGGGGCCTTCCTGTTGATGAATAAGTGGCAACCCCACATTCCGGCGGTGGAGGCGGGGTTACTGTATTGCGCGGAGCCTATTTTCAGTTTGGCATTTTCGCTGGTTCTGCCCGGACTTTTCTCTGCTTGGGCCTTGATTTCTTACGCGAATGAGACTTTGACGCCCCCCATGCTCGTGGGAGGAGGATTGATCACTTTGGCCAATGGGTTGCTGCAGTTTCGAGCGCGGAAATAGGTGCGGAGCTAGGGAGGATTTCGGGCAAAATTTCCATCGTGCAAGAAGGCGCGAATCTGGTCGATGACCGGGCGGCGATATTGAATCCAGGTGTGCGAATGGGGCATTATCAGGTGATCGGCCATGCCCTCGAGATGCGTTTCGGTGACGCGCACTTTGCCATCTCCCGGGCCTCCAGTCCAATGAGCAAGGAAGGGATTTATGGGGCGATTCCCGGCGATGATGCCGAGCTCCGGACCCGTGGGCCATGCGGGGAGTTGACGAGGAAAAGAGGCAGGCTGGGTACTGAGTTTTTGACCGTTGACGCCGGTCATGAGTTTAAACGCTTTCCAATCGCCGATGCGGTCCACCAAGGCAGAGCCTTGATTGGGTGGAGCGATCATCACGACGCGGTGTAGGTTGGCGGGGAGACCGGAGTTTTTTAAATAACCGCGGAGGACGATTCCGCCCATCGAGTGCGTGACGATGACGAGAGGAGGCGCGTCGGCGTGAAGCTCGATGCCGTGAGCCTTGAGTTGAGCGGGCAGCCAATCATGACAGAGCTCTTCGAGGGGGACGCGGAGGGAATCGTAGTCGAGGTTCGTCACTCGATAGCCGTCACGAGCGAGGGCGGTTTCGACCCGTTTCATCGACCAGCGGCCCAGACCGAGTCCATGAATGAGCACGGCTTCGGAGGGAGGTTGAGGGGGAGGTGCGGCCACGGCTGAAGAGAACATTAAGAGTGAACAGAGGATGCAACGGTGCAGCCGGGAGAGCATAGGGAGTAAGGTGCCCAAGGTGGGGACGCGGGTCGAGCGCGCATCTGGGTCGGAAGATGACTATGTTCTGGAGTTACGGTCGCGCCGGGGTAGTTTGCGATCATGCGTTACCTCGCCGCCTGTGTTGCCCTGTTGGTTGGTCTTTCTCTTGGAGCAGCCGAGAAAAAGACTCCGCCCAACATTCTTTTTATTTCGATCGATGATTTGAATGACTGGCCGGCCTTTCTGAAGGGTCATCCTGATGCGAAGACGCCCAACATGGATCGTCTCGCCAAGCGGGGCACCTCCTTTCGGGATGCGCATTGTCAGTTCCCGCTGTGCGGGCCTTCCCGGGCGAGCGTGTTTACGGGCATGTTACCCACCTCGATTGGCGTGCTGGATCATCTGAAGGATGACGAATTAGCGGAAATTGCGCGGGTGAAAGGACTGCCGTTGATGCACACTTATTTTGCCGATGCGGGTTACAAGACGATGGCGGTAGGGAAACTCTATCATGAGCACGTTCCGACGGGAACGGTCGACATGTCGGGAGGGCGAGGGCCTTTTGGTCCGAAACCGAAACCGGGTTTCAAGTGGGTGTCGGACAGGACCAGCACGGATTGGGCGGCGTGGCCGGAGCGTGATGATCAAACGGCGGATTTTCGTTCGGCGGAATGGACGGTGGCGCGTCTGGGCGAGGCACACGACCGACCGTTTCTGCTGATGACCGGATTCTTGCGTCCCCACGTGCCCTGGTTCGTCCCCCAGGGATGGTTTGATCTGCATCAACCCGCGGAGCGGTTGATGCTGCCGCCGTATCGAGCTGATGATTGGAGTGACATTCCGCCGTTTGCGGTGAGTGTCGCGACCGACGATCAATACCCGACGACGGCATGGGCTCAGGAGCACGACGAATGGCACAACATCGTGCAGGCCTACCTCGCCTGTGTGTCCTACGTGGATCACTACGTGGGCGAAGTGGTGGATGCACTCGATCGCTCACCGTATGCGGATAACACGATTATCATGCTCTGGTCGGATCACGGGTATCACTTGGGAGAAAAAGGACTCTTTAAAAAGGTCACACTATGGGAGCGTTCGACTCACGTGCCGTTGATGGTGGTGGGGCCGGGGCTGCCAGCGAACCAAGTTTGTGACCAAGTAGTGAGTTTATTGGATATGTATCCGACATTGGTTGATTTGGCGGGATTACCCGAAAACCTGCGCAACGAAGGGCAGAGCTTGCGGCCACTCATTGAGAATCCGGCGGCGGCGTGGGATCACCCGGCGATCACGACCCTGTTTGCCGGAAATCATGCGCTCACCACGGATGAGTATCGGTATATACGATACAAGGATGGTTCCGAAGAGCTTTACGATCGCGCGAATGATCCGAACGAGTGGACCAACCTCGCCGGCGATGGGAAACTGGCGGGAGTTAAGGCCGAATTGGCCAAGCGTTTGCCGCGGTAGTTTTGTCGGCGCAAAATGACATGGGGCGCGCTCATTTGGCCAGATTGAAGGGCCGGCTGGCTAACTGCGCTCGCTGGTGGTTCTGGGGGGGGGCAGCGCGACGTGGTTTACGGCTTTTTTTGGCTGGCCAGATGGCTCTATTCCGCGCGCCCTGTTGCGGTTTTTCGGTCAGCAATAAACCCCCCCAGAAAAAGGATAAAACTATGAATAAGCGCTTAGTTATCCCGCTGCTCACCCTCGGTCTATCATCCAGCCTCTTTGGCGAGCTGGGACGAACGACCTACCCGCCAATATCATTCGTCGCCCCCGGTTCCGGGCCTGCTTCGGTCAGCAAGGATCAGCTTGTCATATTGGTCGTCGAGTCAGCTTACATCAGTCACGACGGAGTTCCGATTTCCGCCGAAGGATTGATCGACTACTTGAACGCGACCATGTCGAACGAAGACGCGCCTTACCTCGCCGTGCATCTCCGCGAGGGTATTACTTATGGTGACTTTGTTAATGCGATCGATGGGGTAAGTAACACGGCCGCCAAGAGTATCGCAGTGAGCATGAAGGAACTGCCAGAAGGTCGCGAAGTTTGATCACGTTTCGTGGGTGTGGTCTGAGTGACTGCGCCCACGATGATGGTTCATACCAATTGTCACTATGATTTAGAAACCTATCGGCAGCCTAATTTTTAACCACAGATTGCACGGATAAACACCGGATACCGATCCCCGCGCCATTGCTTTTTATCCGGATCGAATCTGTGAGATTTTGTTCCTCTGTCGCCCATGCTGGGCACCCGCCATCGTCACCCCTTCGGGGCACACCGTTCCGGTGCACCCTCTCCGCGCTCACGCGCTTCGTGTTCCTCCGTCGCCCATGCTGGGCACCCGCCATCGTCACTTCTTCGGGGCACACCGTTCCGGTGCACCCTCTCCGCGCTCACGCGCTTCGTGTTCCTCTGTCGCCCATGCTGGGCACCCGCCATCGTCACCCCTTCGGGGCACCCCGTTCCGGTGCACCCTCTCCGCGCTCACGCGCTTCGTGTTCCTCTGTCGCCCATGCTGGGCACCCGCCATCGTCACCCCTTCGGTGCACACCGTCCCGGTGCACCCTCTCCGCGCTCACGCGCTTCGTGTTCCTCTGTCGCCCATGCTGGGCACCCGCCATCGTCACTTCTTCGGGGCACACCGTTCCGGTGCACCCTCTCCGCGCTCACGCGCTTCGTGTTCCTCCGTCGCCCATGCTGGGCACCCGCCATCGTCACTTCTTCGGGGCACACCGTTCCGGTGCACCCTCTCCGCGCTCACGCGCTTCGTGTTCCTCTGTCGCCCATGCTGGGCACCCGCCATCGTCACCCCTTCGGGGCACACCGTTCCGGTGCACCCTCTCCGCGCTCACGCGCTTCGTGTTCCTCTGTCGCCCATGCTGGGCACCCGCCATCGTCACCCCTTCGGGGCACACCGTTCCGGTGCACCCTCTGCGCGCTCACGCGCTTCGTGTTCCTCTGTCGCCCATGCTGGGCACCCGCCATCGTCACTTCTTCGGGGCACACCGTCCCGGTGCACCCTCTGCTTACGCGTTCCGTCTTGGTTAAAGCTTAAAAGCTTCGGGACATTGGTCTTCCCGAGACCGTGATCTGAAAATTTAGCGGGATCGCCGTTTAGACCAGCGTAGGCGGCGAGGGCTAGTCGAATGACTTGAGGCTCGCGGCGAGGTAATTGTCGAGTTCGCTGAGGCTGCTAAATTGGGTTTTTTTGCGGGCGATACGGGCGAGCACGGTTTCCATGGCGACGACTAGTTTCAGGTAGGTCTTTTGCCGTGCGACATTGGTGAGGGCGGTGGGGTCTTTGGCCTCGGCCATCGTGCGATGGGGAAAGTGGGCCTTGTAACCCGCGTAGTCGTTGCGGAAGTCTTCAAGTGATGGAGTGATCAATCCGAATACTTGCGCGCGGGCCATTCGCTCACGGGAGAGGAGGAGCACGGCGATGGCCGCGACTTGGATTCGATCGTCGTTAGCTTTGATTTTGGCGGCCATAGGTGCAGGGGAGAGTCCGGCACAGTTGAGGGGGTTGCGCACGCTTCATTTCAGATCTGGTCGGATTCGCGGGGTGGGTTCCGCGAATGGGGCCGTGTTTTGGGCTCACGGTTAGTCACTCTGGGCGGGTTTGAGGGGAGGGCATGGGGGGAGTCTCCTTTATTACGATTGGGTGAACTTAGCGTCTGGGCCTTGTGCTCAGGGCATGGGGAGGCTGAGTTGCCGGGCGTCGTGCATTTTCAAATCATATTATGAATAACTCTTTTTTTTATCGGCTTCGTTCACTGTTCGGAATCCTTGTGCTGACGGCGGGGTGGTTGGTTGGGGAACCGAAAGACGAGGTGAATCGCCCCCGGTTGGTTGTCGGGATCGTGGTGGATCAGATGAGGTATGACTACCTGACACGATTTGGGGTAGCGTTTGGTGACGAAGGATTCCGTCGTTTGCAGCGGGAAGGCACTTCTTTTCATGCGATGCACTACAACTACGTGCCGACGGGCACGGGACCTGGGCATGCGGCGATTTGGACGGGGGCGTATCCGGCGGTGTCGGGCATCGGTAACAATGACTTCTACGACCGACGCCTCGGGAAACTGGTCTATTGCGTGGAAGATGGCTCGGTGACCAGCGTTGGCGTAGAGGGGAAAGAGGGGCAACGTTCGCCGCATCGTATGCTGGTGAGCACGGTGAGCGACGAGTTGAAGTTGTTGACCAACCAGCGCTCGCTTTCGGTGGGAGTCAGCTTGAAGGACCGTTCGGCGGTGCTGCCGGTGGGGCATTTGGCGGACGGGGCTTATTGGTTTGATTACCACAGTGGGCGGTTCATCTCGTCGTCATTCTACGGTGATACGTTACCCTCTTGGGTAGAAAATTATAACGAAAAATCACGCCCGGAGGAGTTGTTAGCCCAGCCCTGGGCGTTGCGGGATGCACCAGAGACTTACGTGAACAGTCGGCCGGATGACAATGCGTTTGAGCATGCGTTCGCCGGAGAATCGGCCCCGGTATTTCCGCACAATATTCCAGCGGTAGCGGCGCAAAATGCCGGGTCGAAGGGGCGGTTTACGTTGCTGAGCATCACCCCTTGGGGGAACACCTTGGTGCGAGAAATGGCGGAAGCGGCGTTAAGAGAAACGGAGCTGGGGCGGGATGATGTTCCCGATGTGTTGGCGATAAGTTTTTCCGCCACGGATTACGTCGGGCATCGATTTGGGCCGGCTTCGCGCGAAGTGGAAGACACCTATCGCCGGTTCGATGACGAGTTATCGAAACTCTTTGCCACGATTGAAGAAACGGTGGGTTGGGAGAACACGTTGGTGTTTCTCACGGCGGACCACGCGGTTTCTTATAACTCGGCTTATTTGCGCTCGCTGGGGATGGGGTCGGCGTTCTCGTTGAACGCGAAGTCGTTGCGAACGGATATCGAAAGCGCGGTGGAGAGTCGTTATGGAGCGGGGCCTTGGGTGGTCGAATTTTACAAAGGCCAGGTATTTCTGGACCGAACTCGAGTGCGCGAAGCGGGACTGGAACTCGCGCAGGTGCAGGAAACGGTGCGAGACTATTTGCTGGAGCTTGATGCGGTCGCGGATGCGGTGACGGCGACGGATTTGAGTCGAGCCGGGGCGGAGGATGGATTCCGCTCAATGATGCGACAGGGGAGTCATCCGACCCGGTCGGGCGATGTGATGACCCGCTTTACCGCGGGCACGGTTTTCGGTTTTGACAAGGGAGCTTCGCACGGCGAGGCCTACACCTACGACACTCACGTGCCGCTGCTGATTGCGGGGCCGGGACTGCAGGCAGGAGTGAACCACTACGAAAGAGTGGTGATCACGCAGATCGCGTCGACGCTTGCGGCAGCTTTGGAGATCGCGGCGCCGAGTGGAGCCTTTGAGGGGCCGTTGCCGATTTTTGAGCCGTGAGGGCGGGCCCTGCCTTCGGGTCTGCCGGCATAGTTTGGACGGGTCTCGGATACGTTCTCCGATGGGCCGGGGTGGGGTGGGGTGGGGTGCGTTTGCTTGCGTGCGAGGTGAGGGCCGAGGAGAATGCATTCGCGCAGAGCCGTTTCGGGCACCGGGTCCGATGTCACGAAGGGGATCGCGCGTTGGCCTTCGGGGCGGAAGCGCGTCCCGAACTGGGCCCGGATCGTGGCGATGAGCGTGGTTTGGCAATGGCAGAAAAACGCATAACCAGCCGACTCGGATTCAAGGGCGTCGATCCGAATGGTGGTGCCGCTTTTGGTTTGGGCGGTGAGGTAGCTGGGCTAGCCCCACTTCAACGTCTCGGTTAACGCGCCGACTAATTTACTCGATCGAGCCGGGTCGAAAATAAGTTCACGCAAGTCGAACAGAGCCGTGCGAATCGGTTCCGGGTAAGAGTCAAATTTTGCGGCCACGGCGGGGTCGGAAAACGGAGTCATGAAATGAGCTAACGTAGGGCGTGTCTGGGAAAGGCACCAGCCCACTGCTACGCTCTACGAGTGAACCAGAAAGGGCAACTGGGCCATCGTTGCCTTCGGCGGCTCGGTCCGTTGGCCCGCCTCCGTCTCGGGTCGCTTTGGCCGAGCACCCTTTCTCACTCCCGCTGGCCCGGTGACTTTTCCAGTCACGCCCCGGCAGTCGTCGGAGGAAGTTTTTTTTAAACGAAATCATAGTAGGTCTCGCAGGGTGAATTGTTGATTTATTCTGGGGTGATTCGAGTTCACGCATAATGCATTGCCGTAAAGTGATAAGCACCTATGCGTAGCTGTTCCGGTATCCGACTGCCCTCGTGATTCCTAATCAGAGCATTCGTCATGATCCTCTTTTTAAATCCGCCACTATTCATGAATCATTGGACTGACCCTTTTTCCGAATCCATGAACGATTGGACTGACCCCATTTTAGAACCCCTCAAGATATCGGCGAGTGTTTCCAGCAAAAGCTCGCACCGTTGGACGCGATGCAAGGAGCCAATCAGAAACGGTCCCGAACGCTCGCCCAACTGCGCGATACCCTCCTCCCCAAGCTCCTTTCCGGTGAACTGAGCACCACCGGTCCTCAAAACTAATCCGCCATGCCCTACGACCCCTCGCGCGCGCTCGAACTTTTGCGACTCGGCACTCGGAACCAACGGGCGACATTTCGAAACGGGCAGGAGGATGCGATCCAGCACGTGGTCGAAGGCAAGGGACGCCTTCTCGTGGTGGAGAAGACGGGCTGGGGCAAAAGCTCCGTCTATTTCATTGCGACCAAGCTGCTCCGCGAATCGGGCATGGGGCCCGCGCTTTTGATCTCACCCTTACTTTCCTTGATGCGGAACCAGATCGAGGCGGCCGAGCGGATGGGGGTTCGGTCGGCGACGATTCATTCCGACAATATCGCCAAGTGGGATGAAGTCGAAGCGCAGGTTAAGCGGGGCGAAGTCGATATTTTGCTGATCTCACCCGAGCGTCTCGCCAACGCGCGTTTCCAGACCGAGGTCATGGGGCGAATCGGCGGGAGTGTCTCGCTGCTGGTGATCGACGAAGCGCACTGTATTTCCGACTGGGGACATGATTTCCGGCCGCACTACCGCCTCATCGAAGGGATCATCCGCGGGCTGCCGCGCAATCTGCGTCTGCTTGGAACCACGGCCACCGCGAATGACCGGGTGATGGGTGACTTGGAGGAGATCCTGGGCCCGGGACTCACGATCCAGCGGGGCGAGTTGGGGAGGCCTTCATTGTTTCTGCAAACCATCCGGATTGCGGGCCAGGCTGAGCGGCTTGCCTGGCTGGCCGGCGTGCTGCCCGGCCTCGAAGGCAGCGGCATCATCTACACTCTCACCGTCCGAGATGCCGAAAAGGTTGCCGAGTGGTTGAATGAACGCGAAATCATCGTTGCCGCCTACACCGGCCAATCCGGCGCCGTTCGCCCGGAGTTGGAGCAGCGCTTGCTCAAAAATGACTACAAGGCGCTGGTGGCAACGACCTCGCTCGGCATGGGCTTCGACAAACCGGATCTCGCGTTCGTCATTCACTTCCAAATGCCGGGTTCGGTGGTCGCCTATTACCAGCAGGTCGGCCGGGCAGGTCGGGCGCTGAAGGCGGCGTATGGCGTGCTTCTCAGTGGAATAGAGGAAACGAACATCAATAATTTCTTCATCGAAAGCGCCTTCCCTTCCCAGCGGGAGGTGGAGGCGATTCTGGCCGCCTTGGAGAAATCCGAGACCGGCCGTTCGGTCCCGCAACTGCTTGCGGAGGTCAATGTCACAAAGGGCCGAGTGGAAAAGGCGTTGCAGCTCCTCTCCCTCGAAATCCCGGCGCCCGTGGTCAAGGAAGGAACCAAGTGGGTGCTCACGGCTGAACCGTTGGCGGGAGCCTTTTGGGAACGGGCGGAGAGGCTGACCCGTCTGAGGCAAGAGGAACAACAGCAGATGCGTGATTACGTCGCCTTGGCGGAGGGGCATATGGAGTTTCTCATCGATGCGCTCGACGGAGACCCGCAGGACTTTTCACCACCGGATCTCCCTGCGCTCCCAACGAAGGTGCCGCGTGAGTTGCTGGATGCGGCCAACACGTTTTTGCGTCGAACCGGGTATGCCTTGGAGCATCGAAAAATGTGGCCCCCGGGCGGTCTGCCGCAGATGCGCGTGAAAGGAAAGATCCCCGAGAAGAAGCGAGCCGAAAAAGGAAAGTTCCTCTGCCACCGGGGAGATGCGGGGTGGGGCGATGATGTGCGGGCAGGGAAATACATCACTGGTGAATTCTCCGATTCGCTCGTGATGGAAATGGCGCGTATTTTCGCGGAGTGGAGACCGGATCCGGCCCCAACGTGGGTGACCTGCATCCCGTCGCTGCGACACCCTTTTTTGGTGCCAAACCTCGCTCAACGGGTGGCGGATCGAGTTGGCCTGCCATTTTTGGAAGCGCTCCAGCGGACAGATGACCGTCCCGAACAAAAAGACATGGCTAATAGCGCGCAGCAGGCTCGTAACGTTGATGGAGTGCTCGAATTGGTTGACGCGGTCTTGCCGGAAGGGCCGGTTCTGCTGATCGACGATATGGTGGATTCCAGATGGACGCTTACCGTTGCAGCCTATCTGCTGAGGAGTGCTGGCGCTGGCGCGGTCTTTCCGCTGGCCCTAGCGTCCAGCGCCCATAGCTAGCTCGCCATGAACGACGTTTCCGAAAACACCAAAGCCATCTTGTTGCTCACGGCTCCGTTGATCGTGAGCCGGAAAGCGGAGCCAGCTAAGATTCTTACGCTGAAAGAATATAACACCTTGGCGCGATGCTTACATTCCGGGGGATTTCAGCCGCAGGATTTACTAAATCAGCGACGGGCCGATATTCTGCCGAAGCTTCCGGCCTCATTTGATCAGACGCGCCTGGACGTTCTCCTCAACCGTGGATTTATGCTAGGGCAGGCGCTGACCGAGTGGCAGCGGCGCTCGATCTGGGTCGTTAGCCGGGCGGATTCGTCGTATCCTAGGCGTCTGCGGTCAAAACTACGCGAACAAGCGCCCGCCGTCCTCTACGGTTGGGGTGAACGTGCTCTACTCGAAAAGGGAGGATTGGCCGTCGTCGGATCACGAAAAATCTCGGAAGAGTTGAAGGACTATACCGAGCACTTGGGGGCGCTCGCAGCGGCGGCCAGGGTGCCAATCATTTCAGGAGCGGCCCGCGGAATCGACAGTTCGGCCATGGGTGGAGCGATGACCCACGGTGGAGTCGTGATCGGCGTCATGGCGGATAGTCTGGGTAGGGCGGCCCTCGCGAAAGCGAACCGGGAAGCTCTCCAGGAAGGACGGCTTGTGCTGATCTCAGCTTACGATCCTGCTGCCGGATTCAACGTCGGGCATGCGATGCAGCGTAACAAGGCGATCTATGCCATCGCCGATGCCGGATTGGTGGTCACTTCAGACTTCAACAAGGGTGGCACTTGGGCGGGAGCCGTCGAACAGTTGGAGAAGTATCGCTATGGGCCGGTATTTGTGAAGAACGGCGCGGGCTGCGGGCCGGGAAACGCCGCCTTGCTGCAACGAGGCGGGAAGCGATGGCCGGAGCCCCGTGTTGCGCATGAATTTTTCGATACGATTAAGAATGCGGTTTACGATGACTTGAAGACGGTTCGGGTTGAACAGCTTGGTTTGCCGCAAGCCAATGAAGAGGCGGCGGCAGGAACGGTAGATGCCGCGACTCGGCTACCGGGGGCGGTTTCGGGAGATACTGGTGGAGGCAGTGAGCGAGCCGAAGACCGCCGACGAGTTGGCCGAAACGCTTAAGGTTTCCTCCGCTCAGCTCAACGCATGGCTCAAGGAGCTGGTGAAAAACGGATCGCTCAAAAAGAGCTCGAACCCCGTGAGGTATCAGGCGGCGAAGGGAGATGATGGATTACTGTAAAACTGTCCGGGCGATGTTCAAGGAAGATCAACGCTAACAGAGTTAACCCGCCACTTCCCCATTTGGGGGAGGCCGAAGTGGTCAGGCTTTGTGGTGGTGGCGAGATTAGTGCCTGCGAAACGGGATGATCGGTGCTTCCAGAGTTTTAGGGGTATATGCCCTGAAGCGGAATGAAGCGCTTGCTGGTTTATAGGCATGTAATAGCCAGGGTTGACGACCCCGACGGTGGTGGATGGTGACGGCACTCGCAAGCGAGTCCCATACTATTGGTGGCCGGTCTAGTTGAACGCCTCCAGCACGGTGATGGCGGACTATTTGTCGTCCTGCAAATCGGTGGTTCGCAACGGGCGTTCGGCGCGGCGGACGTGCACGATGTAGATCGTTTCCCCTTCAATGCGGTAGTAGATCCAGCAGGGCTGCAGCCACACTTGGCGGAACGGCGAGTGTTTAAGTTCGGGCACGCGGCGTCCGAGTCTCGTGAAGGATTGAATGCGGTCGGTGGAATCGAAGACGCGTTGCACGAGCGCTATCGCCGCCGCGCGATTGTCCAAGGCGATGAAGTCGGCAATCGAGCTGAGTTGGTCGAGAGCCGGGTGTGACCAAATTATGCGAGCCATCGAGCCAGGTGTTGTTTGGCCTCCGCTTGCGTTTTTACCCGTCCTTCCCGGATGGCATTTTCTCCTATGGCGAGACCCTCGAGCAACGACAGGCGTTGCTGCATTTTTTCGAAATCACCGACGTCGACCAGATAAGCGGCGGGCTTCCCGTGCTGGGTGATCAGAACCGGGTGCTTATCTTTGCGCAGATCCGAAATGATTTCTGTCGCGTGCCGCTTCAACGTCGTGACGAGTTCGGTTTTCATGAGTATCACTAAAGTCGCACTTTTCTCGTTGGTCAACCTTGCGTCGTCCGATAAAAGAGACGTGATCTCGGCTGGGAAGGTGAATGCGCGTGCTGATACTAGGTTAATTAATGTAAACATCATTTGACATTAAATCTAATAAAGTAATGTGAAGTTATCATAATGCCTTCACCTCACTATCCCTCCGCGGCAGTTCGTCGCACGTTGCGCCAGCTTGGGGCAGATCTGCGTGATGCGCGCCGTCGTCGTCGCCTTTCTATGGCGGTGGTGGCGGAGCGAGCGTTCACCTCGCGACCTACCCTGCAGCGGGTCGAGGCGGGCGATCCGGGAGTAGGCATGGGAATTTATGCCGCCGTGATGCAGGCACTGGGTTTACTGGAAATGTTGGGGGCGGTGGCGGACCCGGCCGGAGATTCGGTGGGGCAGGCGATGGCGAGTGAGGCGCTGCCACAGCGAGTGCATATGCCGCGAAACAGGAGCTGAGCGGGCGGGGTGGCGTTGGCTCCGAGCTACGATTGTAATCCGGTGCGGTTTATTTCAAGGCCTCCAGCACGATGCCGGGGGTGAGGAGTTCGGGGAGGATCTTGGGTTCGGGTTGGCCGGGAAGGTAGATGAGATTGAAGGGGACGGCGCTGCGGTTCCAGCGGGCGAGCTCCTCCGTGATGGCGGGGTCGCGGTTGGTCCAATCGGCCTTGAGGGCGACCACTTTTTGGTCACGGAAATTGTTTTTAACTTCGTCGGAGCTGAAGACGTATTTTTTATTGGCCTGACAAGTGGCGCACCAGCGCGCGGTAAAATCGACGTAGACGGGGAGGCCTTTGGCTTGGGCCGCGGTGATGGCGGCGGGGGACCATTTTTCCCAAACGATGTCGTTCGCGGCGGGACTTTGGGGCCAGCCCAATACCGAGCCGAGGAGGAGGACGAGGAGGCCTCCGCCAATGCCGATGCGGCGGTGGGCGGGTTTCGCGCCGAATTTCGCGTAGCGGCCGTAGAGCCAGACCGCGAGGGCGATGAGGGTGAGACCGAAGATGGCGTTGAGGGAGCCGCCTTCAGTGGTTTGCCCGGCAAGGACCCAGATCAGAAATCCGACGGTGGCGTAGAGCGGGAAGGCCATGGCTTGTTTGAACGTTTCCATCCAAGCACCGGGACGAGGAAGGAGTTTTATCGCACCGGGGAAAATCGAAAGCAGCAGGTAGGGCAGACTCAGGCCGACCGCGATGGCGGTAAAGACGGCGAAGGACGGCACGATGGGCAGAGCGAGGGCGGCACCGAGGGCGGGAGCGAGGAAGGGGGCGCTACAGGGGGTGGCGACGACGGTGGCGAGCACGCCGGTGAAGAAGGAGCCGGTGTAGCCCTGCTTGGATTGCAGTTTGGCGCCGACGCCGGTGGCGCTCAGGCCAAATTCGAAGACGCCGCTCATAGCCATGGCGAAGATGAGCAGGATGGCGGCGAGCACGAAGACGAAGCCAGGCGATTGGAGTTGGAAGCCCCAACCGAGTTGATCACCGCTGGCTCGCAGCAAGGCGAGGAGTCCGGCTAAGGACCAGAATGAGGCGAGGACGCCGAGGGAGAATACCCAACCGTGCATGGCGACGCGTTTGCGGTCGGCGCCGGCTTGGTTGACGAAGCCCATGATCTTGATGCCGAGCACGGGAAATACGCAGGGCATCAGGTTGAGGATGAGGCCACCGACTAACGCGATCGCGAGGGTGAAGATGAGAGAATTCTCTTGGCCGGTATCGGTTGACGATGCGGATAGCGGAGCGGCCATGGCGATCGTTCCGGCGGCGCCGAATGGCACATTGATGGCGAGGCCGGGGAGGGCGCCCGCGGTGGTCCAGCTTCCGTGCTGGCGGAGGACGCCGAAGAGACGTTCACCGGTGGCGTCGGAGTAGTCGGAAATAGGGAGATCGATCACGAGCGTATCGGCGGTGGCGGTGGCGCTGATTTGAGGTTGATCGTAAGCGATGTAGGCGTCTGCGGCGAAGAACCAAGGGGTGTCGGCCGCACCGTTGGCAAAGCCGCTGACGGAGAGGCGAGCGGTGGTGGAGTTGAGTTTTTCGGCGATCACGGTGACTCCCGCGGGCAGACGGGGGAGTGACTCGATCGTGTCGGCAATACTCGCGCCGTGGGTGAGATCGAGGGCCGGAGTCGAGTTGACGACCGGGAGAGTGAGTTCGAGCGCTTGGTCGCCGGGAATACACACATCGGCGCACATCAACCAATCGGCGTGGCCATTGAGGGTAACGGTGGTGCCGGGTGGGATATCGGCCGGGGCGGTGATGGTGAAGGGGAGGTAAACGACTTCTTCGTAGCCGTTGCCCGTGATGTCACCGTGAGAATCGCGGATCGGGATCGGGGTGGGCCATTGGATTTCTCCGGCGGTCCAACCGGCAGGAAGGTTCCATTCGATCGAAGTGGGATAGCCCGTGCCGGCGTTGATCCAGTAGGTGTGCCAATGGGGGACGTGTTCGAGGCGAAGCGCGGCGTGAAAGGTCGACCCGGGTTGCACGCTAGTCTGCATCGAAACGAGCGAGGCTTTTACTTGGTCCTGCCCCAGCGCGGAGGTGGCGGAGAGGACTAAAAGCAGGAAGAGGGACTGAAGGCGGAATCGCATGGCAAAATTGAGGAGCGTAGAGGTGGGAGGGTTGACCCCGGCGATTTGTTCCCGATCTAGGCGAGAGTCACGCAGACTTAGTCAGTGACGGGATCAAATAGCGACGTGGAATAGTAGCGCTCCGCCCGATCGCAGAGAATGGTGACAACGCTCGCGGCGGGCCCCAATTGGTGAGCTACCGTGATCGCGGCACAGAGATTGGCTCCGGATGAAGTGCCGACCAAGAGGCCGAATTCGCGCGATAGGCGTTTCGTCATCGCGATGGCGTCGGCGCTGGATACGCGTTGTTTTTGATCGATAGGCGCTTGGCGAACGAGGGGGGGGATATACCCGCCGGCGATCCCTTCGATCGCGTGGCAACACGGCATTTCGCCTGAAAGCATGGCGGCTTCGTCGGGCTCCATGGCCACGATCAAGGTGGCGGGATTGGCGGATTTGAGGGCGCGTCCGCAGCCGGTGATGGTGCCGCCGGTGCCATAGCCGGAGACGAAGGCGTGCACGCGGCCGCCGGGAATTTGGTGGAGGATTTCGGGTCCGGTGGTGTGTTCGTGATCCGCGGCGTTGAGGGGATTTTCGAACTGACGGGGCAAAAAATAGCGGGAGTCCGCGGCAGCCATCCGACACGTCCGGTCGATGCCGGTGGCGTAGCCCTCGGTCGGCTCGAAGAGTTCGATTTCGCCGCCGAGCTGCCGAATGAGGTGGCGACGTTCGACGCTCGCCCGATGACTCATCAGAATTTTTACCCGGTAGCCGAGAGCGGCGCCGACCATGGCGAGGGCGATTCCGGTATTCCCAGAGGTGCATTCCAGAATGACCGAATCGGGTTGCAGCAGACCGCGCCCCTGGGCGTCGGCGATAATGGATTGAGCTAACCGATCCTTGATCGAGCCGGATGGGTTTAGGAATTCCGCCTTGGCGAAGATCGTGACGTTTTCGGCGGCAAAGTGCAGCTCCAGCAGGGGCGTGTTCCCAATCTGGGCAAGGATCGGGGCCGCGCGTTTTGCGGTGAAGGGGACAGGCATGGTGATGGCGGACGGGGTTGACCTAAAGTTGTATGGAAGGTTGAGGGTTAATCAATTCCCCGCACTTTTTTTGGCCCTGACGAAAAATTGCACAGGTGGACGCATGGGCCGATCGGTTGGGGAAATGGGACTCGGCACTTGGAAAATGGAGGGGGCACTGGGGGGGGGCGTGACGAAGGCGGCAGCCCAAGCGATCTGGTCGGCGGCTTACGATGGCGGTGTGACGTTATTCGATACCGCGGACGGGAATGGCGGAGGGCGAAGCGAGACGATCAGCGGAGAATTTTTAAAAGAAACCCCCTCGGCGGCCGATGAGGTGTTCGTGGCCACTCAACTGGGGCGGCGGGGAGATCCGGGCGGGTGGGAAAATTACACCCGAGCGGCGGTGCGCCAACACACGGAGGATTCGTTACAGCGGCTGCGAAAGGACTGCGTCGACCTCACGCCACTGCACTGCGTGCCGCCGGAAGTGCTGAAGCAGGGGGGGGCTTGATGAGCTGGAGACGGAAGGGAAAATCAAAAGCGAAGGCGGCGAATGTTGCCCTCATCGTGGGGCTGTCGCTCGCGAGTGGATTGCGAGGTGGTAAGATGACTGCGAATCCCTAATTTGCGGCAGATGATCACCGAAACTTTAATCGGGATGGCGCGGCGTTTAATGGGGGGGGGAACCTTTTCCGGATTAAAATTCTCGAAGGGACTGGAAGTCATCGAGGAGTGACGGTCGTTGGTGCCGGCGGGTATGACTCTGGCGGAGTTTTCACTGCGGGGGATGCTCGATCATGATGCGGTGAGTGTGATCATTCCGGGGGCGCGGAATCCGGATCAAGTCACCCGCAATTTGGCGGCGGCGAAGCAACCGGCATTGAGCGCGGAGTTGGAGGCGAAGTTGGCGGAGTTTTACGCGGCTCAGGTGGCCGGGCACATCCGCGGGTCCGATTGATTATTACGACTTCTTCTCGGAGATATGGGCCAGCATCAAGGTGAAGAAGCAGAGCACGAGGTTCTCCAGCGGGAGTTGGAGCACGGTGGGGAGCGTGTAGATGATTGAAACGGTGGGCAGCCACACGCCGAGGTTGGCGATGATCACGGGTAAAAGCTCGCGCAGGAACCAACCGGGTTGGCGGATGCTGGCGATGATGGGAGCGACGGACAGGTGGTTTTCCACCCACTTGTAGGCGAGCCACATACCGGGCGCGGCGAGAAGGGGGCCGTAGAGTGTCTGGTCGACGGCCACTTTGGTGACGACGGTGGCGAACGAATTATCGTGGCCGAAGAGGGCGGCCATGCCGGTGTAGAGCCAATGAAGTTCAAATCCCTTGTAGGCCCAAAAAACAACGAGGCCGCCGCCTTGGGCGATAGTGAAGCGATGACGGGTGGCGGGGTTGGCCTTGATATACAGCCACGGGATCAGGCCGCCAAATAAAGCGGTGGAAACCATGCTGTAGGGAAGACCAACGCGGAAGCGGAATTCTTCAAAATGTTTGAGTGCATCGGCGACGCCGGGGGCAAAGTAATAGCCCAACACGAGGGCGAGGGCGAAGGCTTGCAGGACTAGACCGGGAACCAGATTGGCCCGAGCGCCCGCGAGGCCGGATTGGCAGGCGTCGCGAAAAGTGGGATGGGCAGTCGACATGCTCGGAAGGTTGATCCGAGGACCGAGGAGCGGCGAGAGGGAAAGAGCGGGGGAAATCGGGAACGAAAAACGAGTAAGAGAACGAGGCCCTACGGCTGGGCGAAGAAGGCGGCGGTGACTACGCCGATATAGTTTTGGCGGGTGACGCGGGTGCGGTCGGCGACTCGTTGATTGTTTATGCCGACGGTAATCCAGCCTTCGCGGGTCTTTTTGACCAGAGCGTGGGCCACGCGGCGACCGGGCGCGCGATGGTAGAGCACCACTTGACCGATTTCGAGGGCTTCATAGGGCAGGGTTTCGGTGACAATCCAGGCGTCGGGCGGAATGAGGGGTTCCATGGAGAGGCCCGAGCCGCGCCAAGTCTGGGCGGGTTGGCGCTGGCGAGCGAACGCTTCGGCGCGCTCGCTCAAGGCGCGATCGATCGCGCCTTGAGAGGCAGGGGGGCCTTGAAGGTTATAGCGCTCGATATGAGGCACCGTCACCGTAATCGGAGCGTTTTGGCATCCGGCGAGCAAAAGACTGTAGGCGCAAGCGGCCAGGGCAGTGGTGAATCGAGGGGGAAGGAAGAGGCGCAAGATGAAAGACAGGTTTGCGAAAGAAGACTGGTGGCGACAGAACTTTTGGCATGGAGCTTGATTTTTCTACGCTGGATTCGCGAGACGTGTATCGCTGGATGATTGCAACAATCGTGCCACGGCCGATTGCCTGGGTGTCGACGATGAGTGCCGAAAGTGGCGCGACGAACCTCGCGCCGTTTTCATTTTTTCAAGGAGTGTCGACGGCGCCGCCGGTGTTGATGTTTGTGCCGGCGAACAAGCGGGACGGCACGTTCAAGGATACGCTACGCAATGTGCAGGCGACCAAGGAATTTGTAGTGAACATGGTCCCGGCCGAGATGGCGGAAGCGATGAGTGCGACATCGGCCATGCTGCCGCACGGTGAGAGTGAATTTGAGCGCTTTGGCGTGAAGGAAATCGCCAGCACTCAGGTGAAACCGCCGCGGGTGGCGGCGTCGCGGGTGGCGTTTGAATGTCAGCTGCATACGGTGGTGCGGATTGGGGAAGGGCCGGGGGGCTCAAATGTGGTGTTCGGGCGGATTTTGTGTGCGCATATCGATGATGGGGTGCTCGGGGCGGAGGGTTTGCCGGATGCGGGGAAGCTCGATCTGATCGGGCGAATGGGGGGCGACGATTACTGCACGACGCGGGATCGGTTTACGATCGATCGATAAACCCAAATCCCGCCGGAGGAATTGGTCACAGAGATCACCGCGTAGATCAAAGAGTTCACGGAGAGATGATGATGGGATCGATCACGAAAGAGGTGCTGTTGAAACCAAGGAGCGAAGGCCTAGGCTCGATGGATGGGTTCGGCAGTCCCGGAGTCACTCCGGTCTGCCTCGGTGGGCTCTGGGGCTAAATTATGCCCGCATAGGGCATAACTGCGGTTTCTCGCATAAAGGGTCTTTTCCTCGGAGGCAGAGTGACTCAGATTTAGCGTCGGTGTCTGATGATTTCGCGCAACCTTTGCCCCAAACTCGTTTCAATTCCGCGGCGTTGCCGACTCCGGCCGAGATGGTGGCCAATTCGTGGCGAGGAGGAGAGGCTCATCATCGCGTGGGGCAAACTCGTGGGGGCCAGTGGTGGTGGTTCGACCCGGTTGACGGGGCGCGAGTGATTGCGGGGGTCCAGGGGGTGAATCGTTCGTTGAGTGCGGCACCGATCTGGCCGCAATTACGGGAGTGGGGGTTTAATTTGCTGGGGTTTGATGCGGCGGAAGGGTTGCGCAATCGCGGCGCCGCGTTCCTGCAGGCGTTGGAACTGAGACGGGCGACGGGCTATCCGATTCATCAAGGTGGGGTGCATTTGCCGGATGTGTTTGATCGGCGGTGGGAAGGTTTGGCGGAGCAATTGGTCAATGGGGTGATGCCCACGGCGAGTTTGGCGGGTTACTTGGGTGACAGTGCTTTGAGTTGGGGCGATGCGGCGGTGGAGGGGGTGGCGCTCGCTCGACCGGCGCTGTTACAAGTGTGTTTGAGTCTCGATCCGTCGTATGCGGCCTACCACGCGGCTTGGGAGTTTGTGTTCGCGGAGCGCGCCGGAAAATTGACGCGGTTGAATACGGACTGGGGCATGGCGTTGCCCAACAAGGAGGCACTGCGCCAGATGACGCGGGAGGAGACGCCGATTGATACGCCGGGTTATCGGGTGGATTTGGACCGATTCACGCGGCAGATGGCATTGCGCTATTTCGGGGCGGTGAGCCGAATTTTAAATGCGGTGGATCCGGGCCGACTTTGGCTAAGTTCGCCACTGGCGAGGACGACACCGGTGGCCGTGCGAGAGATCGCGGCTCAACACTGTGATGTGTCGCTGGTCACTGAGGTCGGGCTCAGTGAGGGCATCGGGCCGGAGCTATTGGTGGAGGTGGACTGGGCTCGTGCCCGGGGCTTACGGAGCGAGATGGACCCGGTGGGAATGGGTGATTTTGAGCGGATGATTTGGCGGGGGCGAGAGAGTCTGCTGTCGGCGATCCGGGCCCCGCAGGTGGTGGGTTACATTTGGGGTCATTATGGGGCCGGGGACTGGGGGAGAGACGGCGCGTTTACCAGCGGATTATTGGATGAGGCGGGTCGGATCAATCAGGCCCATGTGCCGGCGCTGCAGGCGATCAATAGGGTGGCCGCGGCGGTGCGCGCGGAGGCGGCGGGTTAGCCCTTGCGGGGGAAGCGTGAGTCCGATCATGCTCCGCGCTGTTTTTGCTTTTTTCTAATGGATGATTCTCTCTTTGCCGACTACCTGAAATCGCGTGTGCGCACGGTGCGTGATTGGCCTATTGCGGGGGTGAATTTCCGCGATGTGACGACGTTATTCAATGATCCGGAGGCATTTCGGATGATGATTGAAGCGTTCTCGCTGGACTGCACGCAACGGGGAGTCGATGTGATCGCGGGGGTCGACGCGCGGGGATTTATCACCGGCGGCGCATTGGCTTATCAGGTGCACAAGCCTTTCGCGTTGGTGCGCAAGAAAGGTAAGCTCCCCTATCGAACGATCGCGGAGGATTACGCGCTGGAATACGGGTCGGCGACGATCGAGATCAATGAGGATGCCTGCAAAGCGGGGCAACGGGTGTTGTTGATCGATGATTTGATTGCGACGGGGGGCACGTTATTAGCGGCGGCCAAGTTGTTTAAACGTTTGGGGGCCAAGGTGGTGGGCGTGGCCACGATCATTGATTTACCGGAATTGGGTGGATCGCAGAAATTGAGGGATGCGGGATTGCCGGTGCACGCGCTGTGTGAGTTTTCGGAAGCGGAGTGAGGGCCTCACTTTAAAGGAGTAAATTCATGAGTCTGACCATTTGGTGTAATGCAGGTTTTAGCGATGCGGCGATGGCGCTGCTGGTCGAGGGCACGCGAGCGCATCGGCTGGTGCGGACGAAGAATGCCCAGGCATCGTCCTTGCGGACGGGCGAGGCGGATCCGGCCTTTTGGGAAGCGGATATTGCGCTGGGACAACCGGACGTGGACCAGTGTTTTGAATCGCCGCGAATCCGGTGGATTGAGGTGACCTCGGCGGGTTACACGCGCTACGACACCACGGAGTTGAAAGAAACGCTGCGGGAGCGCGGCACCGTATTCAGTAATATGTCGGGAGTGTTTGCTGATCCGTGTGCGCAGCATTTGCTCGCGATGATGCTGGCGCTGGCGCGGCAGTTGCCGGCGTCGTGGCGTGACCAAAATGAAGAGAGTCCGCCTTGGGCTTACCTCCCTCGGCGAGAGGTTTCGACGTTGTTGACGGGGCAGTGCGTTTTGATTCTGAGTTATGGCTCGATTGCGCGGCGATTGGTGGAGTTATTGCAGCCGTTTGGGATGAAGATCTATGCGTTGCGGCGCCGGACTTACAGCGAATCGGGGGTGCATGTGATTGCGGAAGAGCGACTGAGTGCGGTGCTGCCGGAGGTCGACCACTTGGTGAATATCTTGCCGGGCAATGATGAGACGGAGCACTTCGTGAATGCGCGACGGTTGGCGCTGCTCCAGCCCGGCGCGCGGTTTTATAATGTGGGGCGGGGGACGACGGTGGATTACCGGGCCTTGCGGGAAGCGTTGGAGGGGGGGCGGCTGGATGCGGCTTATCTGGACGTGTTCGACGTCGAACCGTTGCCACCGGAAGACCCGCTCTGGCGCACCAAAAATTGCCATATCACGCCGCACACGGCGGGTGGGCGAGGGGGGCAGGATGTCGCGATTGTGGAGCATTTTCTGCGCAACCTGGCGGCGTTTGAGAGAGGCGAGTTGGGGGAAATTACGGATCGGATTTTGTAATACGGGAGGGATGGAAGGGGGTTCACGCGGCGTCATTTTTTTGAAGGGAATTGCGGGGGTGGCAAGACGGGGCGTGGGTGCGGTCTTTTACATGCGGTGGGTTGAAACGGATTGGTTTTAAGTCACCGAGACGCTGGTGGATACGGGCCTAGGGGTAGGTGAGGTGCCGGTGCGAGGGTTGCATCTGTCCGACCTGCATGCCGTCGGATGTGGTGTCTTGGCCGATGATCATCCGGGCGATGGCGTTGGGGCTGGCGCAAAAACCGGACCTGATCGTGTTGACCGGAGATTTTTGGACTGACCGCCACGAAGCGTTCGGCAGGGAAACTGCAGGAGTGTGGCGCCAGAGGAGTCATGGGAAAGACCTCTAATTGTCACCCAAATGTAACTGTAAAATTTGACTACATGATGGTTTAATCGGCGCGTGTTCGGAACTCGCGCCGAAACTAAAACTGAAGTGACCGAAGCCGACTTGGCCAACTGGAAACTGCTGGGAGCTTTTCAACGGCGTCTGCAACCGGTGCTCGATAAAGCTGCGCCCTCGGCGACCGAGCAAGACCCCCGGCGCAAGCTGTTCGCGTCCGACTACTTTTCGCTGCTGCGGTTCGGGATGCTCAACCCGGTGCTCGAGACGACCCGGGCACTCAGCGCGGCCAGCGCGCTGCCACGCATGTAACAGGAGGTCTGCAGCCACGAGGTCAGCCTGGGCAGTTTGTCCGACATGCAGCATGTGGTGGACCCGCAACTGTTGGCCGG
>Ga0209491_10001245_pt1 | contig 50446 bp, 41 predicted proteins | sample BON02_FD_187213 | JGI IMG/M metagenome (GOLD analysis project Ga0209491, IMG submission 187213) | Freshwater microbial communities from Lake Bonney liftoff mats and glacier meltwater in Antarctica - BON-02 (SPAdes) (version 2) | ecosystem: Environmental > Aquatic > Freshwater > Ice > Glacier...
GGTGGTGGGTGATAAGGCGGTGATTGGCGAATCGCTGCAGGAGCTCGGCTACCCAATGGTAGAGCTGGATACTCGGGCGCATCCGCTGGAGGAGTAAGCCATTTTTTAGCACCTGGCGCTGTCGGCATCAGCGCAGATATGAAGCCCCATTGGCATCAAAGATGGCGCCGGTTAAGTATTGGGTATTATCGCCGGCCAGAAACGCGACCAGATTGGCAATTTCTTCCGGTTTGCCAACCCGACCCAGCGGAATGCCGGCGCGGATTTCAGCGGCGTTGGCACCGTTAATTCTGGGCGAGGCCATTGGTGTTTCTATCCAGCCGGGTGCTATCGCAAACACGGAAATACCGTGTGGTGCCAGCGCAACCGCCAGGGACTGACTGGCAGAGTTCAGCCCTGCCTTGGCGGCCCCATACGCAGGGGCGGTGGGCTCTCCTCGAAATGCCCCGCGTGAAGTGATATTGATAATAGTGCCACTGCCTTGCTTGATCATCTGTTGGGCCGCCAGAAAGGCCAGATTCACCGGGGCATGCAGATTAACGCGCATACTGCGCTCCCAGCCCGCGGTCCACGCGTCAAAATCAGGCGAGAAAACATCCTGATTGCTGAACATCCCGGCGGCGTTTACCAGCACATCAACTCTTCCATAAACCTGCATGACTCTGGATAGCAAGACAGCGGCTTCGGCAGGTTCAGACAGGTCAGCCTGGAAGCATTGATGAGGCGCTCCTTCAGCAAGACCGGCAGCCAGTTCCGTTATCAGATTATCCGCTTCCTGAGCCTTGCTGCGGTAGTTTGCGGCAATAGTAAAGCCGGCTGCGGCCAGACTTGATGCACACGCTCTTCCGATACCAGTGGCAGCTCCCGTTACCAGAGCCACTTTGTTATTAAACATCGTTCATTCTCCCTAAAAATTTTATCAACGGGGTGATCATACCGGTTGCGGGTGTGCTAATGTGCGCCGGTTAGCTTTATCAATCAATTGGAGTGCTTAAAGTGAGTAAAGAGCAGAAGAGTAATAAGGAAACGAAGAAGAAAGCGGCGTTGAACCCTAAAGAGAAGAAGGCGGCAAAGCAGGTTAAGAAGTCATCTAAAAGCTGATTTTTGAACTGGCTCACGCATCCCTTGTTAATTGGACTCTGGGTTTGAACCAGGGTTTGAACCAGGGTTTGAACCGGGGGTTTGCATCCGAGCGTAGATGCGCTCAACAAGATCCAGATCGTACAGCTGATTTCCCTCTGTACTGATGGCGGCAGCCGCTGCGGCAACTCCGTAGCGGAATGCCTTCTTTACTGAGCTGCCACGACACAGCCTGGCAAGCATTACCGACACAAAACTGTCCCCCGCGCCGACATGACTGACCACTTCAACCGGTGGCGGGGCAGCGTGCAGATTTTCGCCTTCGCGAGTTGCCAGCAGGGCTCCTCCAGGCCCCAGGGTAAGCACCATGATGTCGGCATAGCCCTTCGCTGCCATTGCCGCCAAGGCGTCCAGACGACTCGGATAATCATCACTGCCGCTGTAGCCGAGCGCAGAGAAATCTTCCCGATTCAGTTTCACCAGATAAACCCCAGTCTCCAGAGCCAGTTGCAAGGGTTTTCCTGAGACATCCAGCACCAGCCTGATGCCCCGTTCTTTGGCAAGGGCAGCAATGCGGGCGAAAAAATCAACGGGTACACCCGTTGGCAGACTGCCACTGATGACCAGGTATTCAGGGGCCGGCTCAATGGCGCTGATGCTGCTCAGGCATTGCTGCCATTCTGACTCCTGTAATTTAGCGCCCGGAAACACCAGATGAAACTGCCGACCTGATTCTGTTTCAGCGAGGCCCATATTTTGAGTGGTTTCATGGGCGATAGGAATTCGTTGGAAGGGCAGGGAATCGCGTTTCAGCAATTGCGTCAACAGTTCTCCAGTGAAGCCTCCAGCCGGGAACACCGCCATCACATCAAGGCCCATGCGCCGGAGGTTACGGGCCACATTAATGCCACCACCGCCCGGTTCGCGGCTGGAGATCTGGCAACGGCTTTTGCTGTCGACATTGAGCCGCTCAGTGGAAGCAAAGATATCCACTGCGGGACTCATGGTGAGTGTCACTATGGTGCTGATGGCGTCAACTCCGAAAATGGCGGGCGTCTTTGTTTGCTGTTACTGGCGCGAAAAGCTTTCTGAAAATTCATAGCGCTGGGCATTGTTGGCGATCAGATCCTGCAGCAAAGCGATGACCAGAGCCGTCCCCGCTTCAACCGCAGAATTATGCTGCCCAATCTGTTCTCGTAAGGCTTTGCCGGTGCTGTGACAGATCAACGGTGGGCGGTGCACGGGCTGATTAGCGTTAAACAGGTTATGGCGAACTTCATAGAGTTCCGTAAAGCAATCGGCCGCCTCCGGGATATTGCCGAATATCATCCGGGTGCGGCTGCGGATTCGTTCCAGAGAATTTGCATGGCGGCTGTCGAGCAGCACTTCCAGTTGATACATCACCAGCAGCACTGTGCGGGCGCTGTACTCATGACGCTGCTCAGCGACCTTGAGCAGGGTGAACAGCACCTTGTTAATATCTCGTATCGCAGTGTCCACTGTGCTGGTTTCACAGTTTTCCAGCCAGGCCCAGACAGTATCAAAGGCGGGAGCACCGAGTTTAGGCCAGTCATTGTAGACTGCGGTTCTGCGCGCGCCGTACAGAATCCTTGAATCGAAATTCTGCGCCTCAAAGCGATGTGCGCCAGTGCCGGTAAAATGGGCATTCAATATCTGCATCGAACCTGGCATGACGATATTGGCAGCCAGTATCAGCTGCTGCAAAAATACCGTTGCGACCTGATAACTTTCAACTTCTTCCAACGCGTGATTATTGCTGGAAACGGTAATGCTCACGACTGCATCAACCGCTTTGTCTGCATCACCAACATGGGCTTTTTGATGGGCGCTGAAGGTGTTGGATTGGTCTCTGGCAGTGTCCATTATCTTTAGCAGTGGGCCGGCATCAAGACTGATCTGGTAAGGCCTGGCTTTGCCATTGATGGCGCTTAATGCAGTGAAGGAGCGTTGATCAAAAAAGCTGCCAATGTGCTGCCACAGTGCAATTATTTTCCCGGTGTCGTTGTCGTTGGCATGGGGGATAGCATTGCCGATGTGTAGATTGATGGTCGCCGAAGACGTCATGTGTTACTCCTTGTTCCCTGGGAAGCTTTAAGCGCACTTTCGCAGGCCAGTGACGGCCTGTCAATTCTCCAATAGCTGGCGACGATCCAGCATTTCACAGGCACGCCAGTAGGTCTCTTCAAGTGTGCGCCGGTCCTCTGCTTCCTGCACAGATTTGCGTGCTCCCCGGACCAGCATATCGGCATGGCGCCGCAGCGCCATACAATCCTCAGCACGCGTAGCAACCTCGGCCACCACAACTAAAGTTTCCAGCGCGCGCAAGGTGACCGGGATACTGTTCTGGCTGAACTGACGGATAGGGTTAAAGGCAGCATCGAGCACCAGCTTAAAGGTAACGGAGGGCACAAACACCCTCAGTACTCCCTGGTCATCGTATAAGCAAGGGGAGGGGATGTCACATTTAAGCAGACGACAAAATGCAGAACCCAGATGATCGATTGCGTTAATCGCTGTGAAGGGATCGTTAATGCCTGGCGAGAGCGCCCGCACGGCAACTTCCACCAGTTGATTGACGACGAAGAGAATATCCTGTCCTGGTGTCCGTTGAACATCAGTGGTACACAGGAAGTTTATATGCGCTGTGAGCTTCTTGTCGATCAGCTTTCCAGGCGCCACCATTACCAATGGCATGCCTTTGATAATGTAATCGCCGGGACGGTGTTCCAGCCTGATAATGAGACCTTTGGCTTTGGCCACATCGATTAAGGCCTCGGTATCGACAGTCTGCAGATAACCGTCACTGGCAGCAGCAACCGGCGCCGCCTCGTCTTGAAAACTGGACGGCAGACCCTGATCAGACTTGTTGCCAGCAGCGGATTGCTTTGTCTGAGCAGAACCTGACTCTGATTCGGATTGCTCAGGAAAAAGATGGTTGATGCGTCTATTTAAATCAGCGCCGATTTTCGCCAGAATCTCACTGGCCTGGATTGACACTGAGATGTGATGAATGAAGTAAATCAACACGATAATGTTCGCAATGGCCAGCCCCACCCCCAGCGCCACCGACAGTTCCGGAATAAATAAGCCGTCTGTTGTATCAGTGGACCGAATGGCACGGATTATCAACAGGCAATAAATATAAGTAGAAACGAAACTGCCAAGTGAGAACTGCGTCCGGCTGTCGCGCATATAGCTGCTGATCAGCTGGGACCCGAATTGCGATGAGGCAAGTGACAGAGCCACCAGCATCATTGAAAATACGACACTGGCGGTAGTGATCATTGAGCTGGCTATGGTTTCCATAAGCGCGGTGGCAGCGCCAGCTTCGCTTTGGAAGGACCAGTACCACCCGCTTAAGGCTCCAGTGACAATGTTTCCGTCCACAGCAAGCATGGTGAAAGCCAGTGCAACAGCAGCGATGATCATCAGCAGGGGAATAAACCAGAAGCTGGCATGAAGGCGATTCCAATACTTAAAAATCTGTGCTTTCAAGGCGGACCACCTCATCCCTTAGAATGTGTACTGCGACGCAGTCAGCTTACACCTTCATCCGTGGCTGATCCGTTTGCTCCCGTACCAAAGTATTCAGCACACTCACTGCCCAGCCGGACGCTCTCTTAGAAAGCTCAGTCCTGCATACCAGCTGCGCACGCTGGCTCCGCTGTCATCAGCATCGGTCATCACTGCAATCCCGTCCAACGAGTCAATATTCTCGCCAAATGCCTCGCGCCAGTCAGCGCGGATATCGCGGGTGTGAGTTATCCACTCACCCGCTTGATTATCACCACTGTTGAGCGCCCACATCTGCGCATTTTTGCCAGCATAGGCATTGTCCCAGCGCTGATTAGCGGGGCTGCTGCTGGACCAGACATAATTAATGGTTTTGGTGCGCCAGAATGCCAGACCTCCCCGGCGCACCACATAAATGCGCGCGGGGTAATCATCACCTGGTTTGCTCTGTTCGTTAATAGCGGGACCAAAGGTATTTTCTATGCGCCAGCTCCATTGCAGAAAGGGTGTCTGTTGCAGATCAATACGCGTCTCCCGATACAGGGCACTGGCGGTGCCTGAGGCTTCAGCCTGCAGCACCTCTTTGCCATCAAGCGTCACGATGCTGTACGTGGTATTGCCTGCAAAAGAGCGCTCTGCCCAATCGTTCAGCGCAGTACTGAAATCTGTCATCAGCCGTGTGTCGGTGGCCAGGCTGAGCAGAGGGAATAGTGCAAGCATCAACAGCAAAGCTGCGGTAATTTGGATTTTGCGGGGGGAATTATTGTTCATCAGGCTGGTTCACAGAATTTATATAGCGCAATCATAGCTGAGGCTGCTGTCCATTTCTTTGCCCTTGCCTGAAAAAAGTCAGGGAAAAAATAGACAACAGCCAAATGTTTCAATCAATCGGAATTTTTCCGGCAGCCCGTTACCAGGCCACCGATCACGATTGCGCCAAGGTCAGCCAACTCATTGCGGGAAAACGATTTCTACGCGACGATTCATTTGACGGCCGGTTGCCGTTTCATTGCTGGCAACCGGGTTTTCCGGTCCGAATGCCCTGGTGGTCAATCGGTCTGCATTCACGCCAAACTCGAGCAGGCGTGAACGTACCGCGTCTGCACGGCTCTGCGACAGGGAATAGTTATAGCTGCTGGCACCAACGCTGTCTGTGTAGCCTTCTATCGAAGCGGTCTGCTCGGGGTTTGATTTCATGAACGCAGCAAGTTTCTCAAGGTTATTGGCAACGCCGGGCACAATCTGTGAAGCCCCGGTAGCAAACAGCACATCACCCAGGGTGACGACCATGCCGCGTGGAGAAGGCCGTGCATTTAACTCGCTGAGTTGAGCTTCCAGGCTGCTGGCACGCGCAGCACTGGCATCTGAACGACGCGCAGCTTCGGCGGCAGCCGCATTAGCGGAAAGAGCCTGTTGTTGCGAGCGATCAGCCTCTGCACGGGCAGCGGCAGCAGCGGCATCACTGGCGCTGGTACGACGATCAGCATCAGAGGCTGCGATATTTGCGTTGGCCGCCTGCTGCTGCGAACGATCGGCGGCTGCTCTGGCCGCTGCAGTCTCGGCATCACTGCGTGCGGTGTCCTGGCGCGATTCAGCCAATGCCTGCTGAGTGCGTGCCGTCTGAGCCTGCGCGGAAGCACGTTGTGCATCACTGCGTGCGGCATCCTGTTGGGCTTGAGCTGCCTGTCTTTGCGCAGCTGTGGCCTGATCACTACGCGCCTGCAACAGCATTCGGTCACGTTCTGCCGCAGCACTGGTGATCGCAGCCTGGGATGCGCGCCCTGCAGCAGTCTGCTTTGCAATAGCACTGCGCTGAATACTCAGGTAGGCCAGATGATCAACATTGATCCGGTCATCTCTGTCCGTCCAGGCGGCTTCGGCTCTGCGCAGCGCTTCGGCGGCGACCCTCAATTCATCGGTTGCCAGCGTGACTACTTCGTTGCTGGTTTCAATCATTCGGAAATCAGTGCGAGCCTGTTCCAGAGTGGTGTTACGGTCCGGCGTTGAGCTGCAGGCCGCAAACACGGCCAGCACAGCGGCAAGTATTATTATGCGTGTGTTCATTATCAGATTCCTGTTCAAGAGTAAATTGGGTTCAGCGATTGAGTTCATTACGCAGGATGCGGGCAGCTTCCTGAGTTTCCCGTGCCGCCACGCCAGCTCTTACTGCCTGGGCGTGCAATTCGGCAAGCTGAGCGTCCAGGATGGTTTGTTCGGCCAACTGTTCGGCTCGCTCATAGTCCCTGCGATCCACGGCTTCGCGGGCGCTGGCAAGTTTTCCAATCGCGGTCTGCAGCTCTGCAGGGGCGCTTTCGCGGGTGCTGGCGGTATTAGCGCGCTCTACAGCAGCTGCGGCAACCGCAAGTTTCTCAATGGGAATCGGCGCACTGGCGCAACTCACCATTACCAGCGCCGACAGCGCCAGGATTGATTTAAGCAGGGTGGAACGATGGCGGAGAAGATAACTTTTCATAAAAATCCTTGAAAGTGATTGGATACGTGGAGGCGGGGTATCAGAGGAACGTTTCGTCACGCATAGCGCTACGATCACGGTAGTTTGGGCGCGATGGAGAATTGCGTCTGTATGCCAGCGCACTGAATAGTTTGGATCGAACTCCGGATCCGTTCAAAAACAACCGGATCACCCCAATAAACCGGCCAGTCAACGCTGCAGGCCGGACGGAAGATGGTATTCAGAATTCAGCTCTATTATGCTCATGGTTTCTAAATCTAGAATGACAGGCAATCGTTGATGAAAGGGGGACGCTGGTGGACAAAACAATAAATCCTGAACACATAGCAGGAAACGGGTTGATTCATCGCAGACATCTGCTGGGTCTGGGTTTGGCGGGAATCGGCACAATCGCAGCGGGTTCGGTAATAGCGGCTGATACTGGCATGCTGAGTATTCCAGCCTGGTCTAAAACGCCGGGTAATGGCCCTTCGGACTATGGCTCACCATCGGCCTATGCAGCTGATGTAAAACGCCTGGCGGGTGGCCCCAGCGCAACCGCGCCAGGTTCTGGCGTGTCGCGCACACCCTTGCATCTGCTGCGTGGCACTATTACTCCCAACAGTCTTCATTTTGAGCGCCATCACAGTGGTATTCCCGCCATTGATCCGGCTCAGCATCGCTTTGTCATTCATGGTCTGGTCCGTCAGCCACTGAGTTTTTCTTACGAAGACCTGCTGGCCTATCCCATGGTCAGCCAGATTTATTTTCTCGAATGCTCAGGCAACAGTGGTGCCAATACGGCTGCAACAGCCAGTGATACCAATGCCGCTGCAATCCATGGGCTGCTCTCCTGTGCCGAGTGGACTGGGGTGCGTCTGTCGACACTGCTGGAACAGGCCGGTGTCACTGCCGCCGCAAGATGGATAACCGCTACCGGCGCTGATGCTGCCAGTATGGGCCGCTCAATTCCGCTGTCCAAGGCACTTGACGACATAATTATTGCGCTCTACCAGAATGGTGAACCTATCCGCCCGGAACAGGGCTATCCGATGCGTCTGTTCGTGCCTGGCTGGGAAGGCAATGTCAGCGTGAAATGGCTTACCCAGATAAAAGTCGCTGAGGGCCCTGGGCATTTCCGCGATGAAACCTCGAAGTACACAGATTTACTGCCGGATGGTAAAAGTCTGCAGTTCACTTACCCGATGGGTGCTAAATCAGTGATCACCTCACCGTCCGGACAGATGCAGTTGCTGCGTCAGGGGATTCATGAAATTACCGGCGTCGCCTGGTCGGGTCACGGTTCGATTCGACGGGTGGAAGTATCAGCTGATGGTGGCAGCAGTTGGGCGGATGCGCATATCGAAGCCGGTCAGCAGCATCTGGCGCTGGCGCGCTTCCGGCTGCCCTGGCAGTGGAGCGGGGCGCCGGCAATTCTGCAAAGCCGTGCCACTGACAGCAGTAACAATGTGCAGCCGGCCCGAAATATCTGGATGGCAGGCTACAGTCCGGCTAACCGCTATCATTACAACGGTATTCAGAGCTGGTCAGTGTCGACCCAGGGAGAAGTTAAAAATGTGTATGCGTAAGCGCTCGTTTTTGGTACTGATTGCTGCCAGTCTGACTGCAGCAACATTGGCCGCTGGCAGCAACGCTGCAGAGCCGCCTGCCAATCCGGTAGCGCTCGGCAGTCCGCTCACTGAAGCTCAATTACGCGACTGGGATCTGATTGTCGGGCCTGATGGTAAAAATCTGCCGGAGGGCAGCGGCACGGCTGCACAGGGGCAGGCTGTTTACCAGCAAAAGTGTGCGGCCTGTCACGGTGCGTCCGGAGAGGGTGCTGCTGGCTCCCCCGCGCTGACCGGAGGTTCGGTCTCAGCAACGCCGCCACTGCTGACAGTGGGCAGTTACTGGCCGCATGCCAGTACCTTGTTTGATTATGTCCGCCGGGCCATGCCGCCGACTGCACCCAAGTCACTGACAAACACGGAGGTGTATCAGTTGACCGCCTATGTATTGCATCTGCATGGCATCCTTGCTGCGGATTTTGTGCTCGATAAGAACAGCCTGCCTGCTGTGCAGATGCCTAACCGGGAGGGTTTTATCGACGTTTCAGCAAACGTTTCGGCAAATTAAGTTCAGGGGTAAACCCCGCGACCATTCTCAATGCGCAGCGCTACACCAAGCGCTGCGCTCAAACCCTGCAGGCGCTGCAGAATTTCTGCAGCCTGCGCTGTGGAGGCCAGTCGTGGTCTGCCCCGGCTTGGCCAATGATGTTCAGGATCATCGCCCACTTCATTCATAGCCACAGGCACAATCTCCATGGCTTTGAACATGCCGTCCTCATAATCCATATGCACAATTGCGCTTTCCCATACTTCAGGAACGTAATAGCCCACCTCAGTATGTGAATGAAACACCAGACTGCCAAGCCCGTGCAGCACAGCCTTGCCGCGATACATTTCAATTCCGTGCAGCAAAGGTGCCCCATGACTCACAAAGATGTCAGCACCGGCGTCGATACACTTGTGTGCAAATTCTCTGGCCCAGGGTTTGGTTACTGCCATATCTTCGCCCCATTCATGATTATGCAGATACGCAATAACAAATCCGCTGGCCACTTTAGCATCAGCAATAGCCTGCAGGTTGCGCGACAGGTCATTCTGATTGGGCTTTAAATCAGTCCCGAGACGCACTTCATTAATGCCGGGTCGGCTTGCCGTAGCGGCGCCTCCATCTCTTATTCTTCCCATTGCCATAGATACCAGCCCGGCTCTGAACGGCGATTCAAGAATGCCGGCAGCACTTGCCTGACTCACATTGTTGCCGCTGCCCGCATGTGCAAAACCAGCGTCAGCAACGGCCTTGCGGGTAGCGGTAATGCCTTCGGTACTGAGATCAAAAGCATGGTTGTTGCTGAGGGCGAGCAGATTAAAACCCATCTGTTGCAGACAGGTCAGTGTCTGCGCAGAGCCGACGTGAAAAAATTCAGTATCACGGGTTGGCAGGCCTGACTCGGCTGTTTGAATGGGCACTTCCAGATTAGTGAAGATCACATCGCCGTGCTGCAATTCGGAAATCACCTCAGCCAGCCCAGTATAGGGAGCATCGCAGATCGGATATTTCATCAAGGCCTGGCCGGTGAGCGTAACCCGCATTGTCGCACCCGCACTGTGAGCCAGTGAGGGTAATGCCAGCAGCGGTGATAAAGCCAGCAGGCGTAACATCAAACGTCTATCAATGGGCATATTCATCACATCATCTCCAGGCGCGTTTCCGGTGGCTCAACAAAAAGTTTGATATAAGAAGGGTGCTCCCGATCGCAGTAAATCCGATTGTTCGCTTTAGCGAATTCGTCGCAGTTGCCCTCAGGTGTATCGCAATTGGGGTTTACATCAAAATGGGGGAAATTGCTGCTGGAGATATCGATTCGTAATTGATGCCCTTTGCGAAACAGATTGCTGGTGGCAAAGGGTTCAATAACAATCTCTACTATTTCACCAGGTTCAAGCATGACCTCTTTGTCCCAGCCTTTACGATAACGGACGCGAAATATTCCATCAGTAATATTCATTGCAAATCCCTGTGGATAATCTGTGCTGGGTGGATAAAGATCAATCAGCTTAACGGTAAAGTCAGTGTCCGGCCGATCAGATGATATCCACAGATGCGCTTCAACAGCGCCGGTGATTATCGTGTCTTCGCTTAGTGGCTCAGTCTGGAACACCAGCACGTCTGCTCTATCGCTCAGTGGTCGCGATCCAGGAGAGGCGTCAAAGCCAAATTTGCCCGGCAGGCTGCGTTGATCGAAGGCGCCTCCTCTCATCACCGGTTCACCGGAGGTCAGTGCGCCGCCAACAGTCGGCACCGGATCAGACGGATCAAAACAATATTGCAGGTATGCCTGATCATCCTGCGGCGGTTCGGTGCTCAGTGCGCCCTGTTCGTGCAGATAATAGCGGGCTTCAGAAACCTGCTGCGGAGGCCAGCAGGGGCTGTGTCGCCACTGACCGTCATGTTGCAGACGTCCGGCTGAGTTGCGCAGTCCCGAGCCGCCGCCCATTTGAAAATAGTGCACCTGACGCTCGCCTTTTTTCTCCGGAACATTGTCAGGTTTAAGCCAGCGCTCGAACCAGGCCAGTCTAAAACTGGCATAATCCTCAGCAATATTACCGTCCAGTGTCGCATCAACTCCAAAATCGACGTCTCCTGACCAGGTGCACGAGCGATTACCATGGGTCCAGGGGCCCATGATCAGCGACATCGCAGACTTTTTACGGCGGGCAAGTTCGGTGAAATTGGTCAGGCAGGTAAGCACATAGGGGTCATACCAGCTGCCTGTAATACTTATCGGAACGTCTGGAAATTGATCATAAAAACCTTCGGCATACAGCCCCGGTCGCTTCCAGTAGTCATCAAACTCCCCATGTTGCCAGAGTTCAAACAGATAGCTTTCATAGTCCGGGGCATGTCTTAGCGGGGAATGACCCGGCCGCCATGGCATATTATGAAACCATTGTTCAATGTCTTCACTGCGCAAGGCCTGCAGACGTGTCGGATCGCTGGCAATTCCCGGGCTGAGCAGAGCATGCCGGTACGCCCAGGTGGCCTGCTTCAATTCGAAAGCCCCGCCGCGCCGGATACCACCATGGAATGCACTGGAAAACCCCCCTGAATCCATAAACATGCAGGCCAGACCTGGCGGGTTAAGACACGACAGTGCGCATTGGGTATGAGCCCCGTAGGACAGCCCCATGGTGCCTATGCGTCCATTACACCAGCTCTGCTGCAGCAGCCACAGCAAGGTATCATAACCGTCTTCAGCTTCATTGACGTATTTGGTGAATACGCCTTCTGACTGATAGCGACCGCGGCAATCCTGCATGACAACTACAAAACCATGGCTGGCCAGCAATTCAGCAACTGCGCTGCGTGCCTGTGGCTGCGGATTCAGCAGACTGTTCTCAGTGCGGCTGACGCCACTCTTGTTATAAGGAGTACGTTCCATAATTACCGGATAGCGAGTGTTGAGCGTTGCGTCCCCAACCGGATAATAGATATCGGTCGCCAGCAATATCCCATCGCGCATGGTCACCATGACATCGCGCTCAGCGCGCACAGGACATCCGGGCTGCGTAGCGGCCCCTTTATCACTAAGCGAGTTAGTAGCCAATCGTCACCGCGTATGCCAGCATTAACAACGCCAGTACAATGTAAATAGCCCAAAGCCAGACAATAAATTTAGCCCACTGCACCCAGCCTACCTGTGCTGCGGCCAGATAGGCGAGCAGGGTGCCTGAGGTGGGTGTCAACATATTGGTGATGCCATTGCCAAACAAAAATGTCAGCACGGTAGTTTGCGGTTGCACGCCAGTTAACTGTCCAATCGGTCCGAGAATCGGCATGCTGACTGCAGCCTGGCCGGAGGTGGAGGGAATCAAAAAATCCAGCAGTAACTGCGATACGAACATACCGCTGGCCGCGATGTATTTGTTGTCAATGCCGATAATGCTGGTCAGTGAGTGCACGAGAGAATCAAGTACCTGACCGTTCTCCAGCGTGACAGCGACGGCAGATGCAACTCCGATCAACATGCTGGCCATCAGAATTTTCTTCATACCGCCGACAAAGGCTTCCGCCGAACCACTGGCGCCAAGTCCACTTTGTGCGGCCAGCACAATGCTCAGGCCGATATAGAAAGCGGATAGTTCGTGATGCCCCCAACCCCACTGATTCGAGAAGTAAACTATGCCAGCGATACCGATGAGCAGAGTGATCAGCATGGCGGTGTGACGCAGAGAGAGTTTCTCTGAGCTGAATTCTATTTTTACTTTGCGGTCAAAACCTTCACGACGAATCATAAACAGCGTAAACGCAATACCGAATGCCAGGAAAATCAGAAAGAATACAAAACGTAAACCCGCGCCACTGAAAATCTGCAGACCTACCAGCGGCTGCGCAATAGTCAAAGGCAGGGGATTGGTTACTGAAGAAAGATAACCGGCTTTAACCGCGACGGTGACAATTGCCAGACCGATGATGTTCGACATGCCGAGACGATTAGCCATTGCCACCATCAACGGGATAATCAATAGATACTCAGACGCCAGGCCCAGAAATGTGCTGCCGGCAGCGAACACAATCATCAGCGCCGGCACCAGGATATAAACATTGCCGCCGACACTGCCAAGCAAGCGTTCGAGACCGGCATCAATGGAACCCGAGCGGGTCATGATGCCAAACATGCCACCAATCAACAGCACCATGAAAATCAGGCCGGCCATACGCTCCAGACCAATTGGAATCGACATCAATGTGCCGCTCAGGCTGACCGGGCGCGCGACCCCGTCTTCCGTGCCTGTATGGCTGGAAAATAGATTGCTCAACGATCGATCTTTTTCGAGTACTTCATAACTGTCAGGAACAACCAGACGTCCATCACGCTGATAACTGCCCGAATCAAGCAGATAGGTCAGTGCTGCAGCCAGTACCAGAATGCTCAGCAAGACCACAATCGGATTGGTTTGTTTGCTCAGGGTTTTTGCGGTTTCATCTTTCATGCTATCTGCCTGCTTTGTGCCGGGCTTGTTCACCGGAACTCAATGAAGTCTCTGTTCTGAAGCCGCTGTGGAAGCAGCACTGCAACCGGCAGATGACAAAGGGGTGTCAGCGCTGCCGGCGCAATACCATCAGAGCAGCAGTTTACAGCTCATAACTTACTTGCAGATAGAAAAACCGCCCCACTGCAGAGTACGTTGCCTGATCAAAGTTCATGTTCACATTGACGAGAGATACCGGGGGCTGTTTATTCGTAAAGTTATCGACACCAAGCCGGACATTGAACTGCTCATTGTATTGATAACTGCCGGCGATGTTGTGATAGACAATCGTTGGAATATGCAACTGCTGACCACCAAAAGTTTCTTCGGTATCACCAATCATACGTGCAGAGTAATTTGCTGCCCATTTATCCAGGCTCCAGCGCGTCGAGAAATTAACACGCATTTCCGGATAAGCTTCACGCAGCAAAGCGCGACCCAGTTTGTCATTGACCTGAATGGACCCGTTTGGCAGTGTTGATTTTTCAGTCATCTCACGCAGCTTTGACGCGCTCAGGGTGAAATCAAAATCGCCGTAATTGCTGGCCAGACCATAACGGGCAACCAGATCAATACCCTTCACGGTGGTGCTATTCAGATTGATGGGGCCGTCGGCAAGATCCTGAATTTCGCCGTCACTGGCGCGGGAAATGAAGTTGCAGCGCTGTCCAGTCGTCGCACACAGATTGAGCAGGTTCTGTGCACCAAAAGTGCTGATGGTGTCTTCGATATCAATCTTGTACCAGTCCAGAGTCAGGCTGAGACCTGCGATGGCGTCAGGTGTATACACAAAACCGTAGGACAGATTTTCTGAGGTTTCCGGATTCAGATTGCCATTGCCGCCAACGCTGGCTGACACGCTGGCTTCAGGCTGGATATAGCTGCCGGGTACACTCTGACAGCCGACCAGTCCCGCACCACCACCACTGCAGGGATCGGTAACCGGAATAGAGGTCTGTCTAGCACCTTCAAACAGTTCCAGAATAGACGGTGCACGGAAACCTTCCGCCCAGGTAGCACGGATCATGAGATCGTCGATTGGCCGCCAGGCCAGGCCAACCTTGCTGTTAGTGGTATCACCAAAGGTGCTGTAGTCTGAGTAACGGGTAGCGACATCAGCGCGCAGATCGCGAACCAGCGGCTTGTCTGCCAGCAAAGGAATGCTGAACTCGACATAAACTTCTTTCAGATCATACTCGCCATTGGTGCCTTCACGTGGCGCCGAGCTGGTGCGCTGGTAAGTGTTAACCCGGGGCGCTCCACTAATGTAGCTGTCTGCTTCGTCGCTGCCTTGCTCTTCGCGATATTCGATACCGGCAGCAAAGGCAAGTGCGCCAGCGGGCAGCTGCATCAGATCGCCGGTCAGGTTAGCGGTGAAGTCAGTCTGCTCAGCTGCGTTTTTATCACGGCCGGTAAAGTTGACATAGTCCACCATTGCAGGGGTCAGCGGATTGAATAAATTGACGGCTACACAGCCAGCCAGAAGATCAGAGATATCAGAGCTGATGCCGGTGCCGTTACAGGCACGCATGCCCAGGGCCAGGCGATCGAGATCCATCTGATTTACCGAGGTGAAGCTGGCTTCATTCTCTGCCCAGGAATAGAACATATCCCAGCGCCATGTGTTCGCCAGCTCTCCGCTAAGTCCGGCACCCAGGCGCAGTGTTTCCACTTCCTGCTGGTTCTGACGCAGCCCATTTTCAACATGGAAACCGGTCACTCGGAAATCACTGCCTGCGAAGGTTACGCCAAAAGGGTTCACCGCGGGATTGTTGGGGATGGTAAATCCACGGCTGCCCTGGATTACCGAAAGGGGTTCAGAGAACTGTTGATCCGATTTGCGACGGTTATAAAGAGCTTCAAGCGTGAACTCAATACCACCGGCAAACTGCGTCGTGTTCTGCACAAACAGCGAAGTTCGCTCCAGCGGACCCACAACATAGTTATTATCGTAGCGGTTGTAACGGTCCGTTACCGCGTCGACACCGCGCCAGCTGCCAATCACATTGCCGTCAGCACCCGGGTTCCGGGTAATGCCATTAGAGGGGATGGTAAAGTTAACTTTTGGTGCCAGACTGCTTTCGCGGAATAACAATTCCGGCGTTCCCAGACTGAGCCCATTTAAAGGGACCGCGGTCAGTGAGCGGTCCTGTGTGTAAATCGGCTTCTGATCAACATGAGTAAGCGCCACTGTCCAGTTGCTGTTGCCAAAGTTGCGTCCGGCAAGAATATCGATACCCTGAGTTTCGCGATCGCCCTCGCTGGTTTCGCCAAAACTGGTTTTGACTCGCACGCCCTCGAAGTTGCGGTAGGTCTGCATATTAACCACACCGGCAATTGCATCTGCACCATAAATTGCGGTGGCACCGTCCTGCAGTACTTCAACGCGCTGAATCATTGCCTGCGGAATTGTATTCAAATCCACGAAGTCACGGAAACCGCGGGTTCCTGCGCCATTCACCCAGCGACGGCCATTGACCAGCACCAGGGAGCGGTTCTCACCGAGGTTACGCAGATTGAGGCTGCTGCTGCCATGGCTGGTGCCTGCCGAACCGTTAGCATTCAGGCTGGGGCCGACAGAAGGCAGACTTTGCAGAGTTTCACCCAGTGATAAAGAGCCATCGGCACGCAGATCATCTTCAGAAAGAGTCTGCACCGGGCTGCTGGACACTTCGTCCTGACGCAGGATACGCGAGCCGACGATCATGATCTCTTCAATCGCAGGTGGCGCGGAAGGATCCTGAGCCTGGGCAGAAGTTATGCCGCTGAAGGCCATCAGTACAGCGCTTGCCAGTGGCAGGCGGCGGAATTTCGTGGATTTGTCGAGCATAACATCTCCCCCTTTGGAGTCAGTGAACGTATTTTTATTCAGGTCGCAGATCCAGCTATCCAAAACCAGCAGGGATAATAGGAAGACAAGCCAAGTCATGCAATATTATGATGCAAGAGAATAGCTCAATAACGTTTTGTTATTGTATGCTTGAGTCTGCTATGGGATTTATTGATCAGGGAATTTTATGCCGCTAGCCTCATTTGGATTGAATTTAAAAAGTCTGGAATGTTTTCGTTCCATTATTAATACCGGATCAGTGACGGCGGCGGCGAAACAATTGCGGCTGACGCAGCCAGGCGTCAGCCGGCTGCTGAAACTGCTGGAAGATCATATTGGTACTCCGCTGTTTTATCGTGAAAAGAGCAGGTTAGTAGCCACACCAGAAGCGCTCGCTTTATTGCCAGAAGTGGAAATAGCGCTGCAGAGTATCGAGCGTGTTTCTGAGCTGGCGCGTAATCTGCACAATGCCAATTATGGCGAGTTGAAAATAGTCGCTCCGCCCAGCTTCACTGAGGGACTGCTGTCAAATGTAGTGTCGGAGTTTGTGCGCGAGTTTCCGCACGTCAGCGTGAGCCTGGATTCACACAGCGTTGAGACTGCAATGAAAATGATAGCTTTACGCGCGGTTGATTGCGGTTTCGTGAAATTGCCCGCTGAGCATCCCGGACTGGTTTCGGATCCGCTGATTGAATCGGGAACGGTGTGTGTGATACCGGCAGGACACCCACTGGCTATTCTCCCGGAGATCCATGTGTCGCAGTTAGACAATGAGCCATTGATATTGCTGGGCAAGGGGCGCGGCTTTCGGCGTCAACTCGAAACCGCATTCAAAAACGGGAAGGTGAAAATGCAGGTAAGAGTTGAGACTCATACCGTGGGCTCGGCCTGTGCATTGGTGCGCGGTAATATCGGCATAGCCATCGTCAATGAGATGCTGGCGATGCAGTATGCCAGTGCAAAAGTTATATTGCGTCATTTCAAGCCGGATATCCGCCATGAGTATGCATTTCTGACGTCCAGCAATGCACCGATGACGCGGGTGACCCGTATTTTCCGGGCCCACTGCAAAGCGTATTTTTTAGCGAACAGCTGCCGAATTGACTGAGGCCTGTCAGCGCACGATGAGTGGACTCACCGTGCGCTAAGCATTGTTAGTCAGCTGTTCGTATCAGGCTTTCGTTGAAGGACGCTGTTTAATGCGTTCAAACCACTCCTGCAGATGCGTCTGTTCCGGTTTGATGCGGATACTGTTAACCCGGTTGAACTCAACTGTCGTGAAGGCATTAATATCTGCCGCAGTGAATTGATCGCCGCAGATGTATGCAGTTGTGGCCAGATGATCGTCAAGGAACTGAAAGAATTTCTCGACGTTTCTGCCGCATTCTTCACCCCATTCTTTAATGGGGTTCATACGGTCTTTGAAGTACCCCGTGGAGTGCTGAAAACACATCCCGGTAGGCACAAAGAAGTAAAACTCGAGCCAGCGCAGCCATTGTTCAACATGCGCTTTTTCGCGTGGCGTGGTGCCCATCAGTGGCACTGGCTGGGGATATAGCTCCTCGAAATAACGGCAGATAGCCATGGTCTCAGCAATGCAGCTGCCATCGTCCAGCTCCAGAACCGGCACTTTCTTCATGGGATTGCGGGCGGTGAACTCAGGGGTCAGGTTATCGCCTTTCTGCAGATCCATCTGCACAAATTCCACCTGATCAAGCAGACCTTTTTCAGCCAGGAAAATGCGGACCCGGCGTGGATTGGGTGCAGTGCGGGTTTCAAACAGCTTCATTATTAGTGCCTCCTGGTGGTTCCGAAAGTCATTCCTGGGAAGGAAATGAGCCGCAAGAATAGGACATTCCGGAAATCAATACCAGTGGCCAGGGGCGGCCTCAGTCAGTAAATACCGGCATCGCACCCAGCTCCCAGAGCATTACTGTGGCACCCAGCAGTGCCACCATCAGCACCAGACCAACGGCCACCGTCGCGCTGGCAAACAGGAAACCACGCTCTGCAGACATGTCATAAACAATCGGAATGCCGATATAGAGCAGGTACAGGGTGTAGGCCGCAGCCGCAGTTCCTAGCAGCATATCCAGCCACAGCAGCGGATACAGACCGGTCAAACCAATCAGAAACATCGGGGCGCACATATAGGCCGCAACCGCGATACCGTGCGCGACATCATCGTTGCGGGCATCATAAGTTTTGGCCATCCAGTGAATCATATAGCCTAGAAAGGCGATACTGAGCAGGATCGCCACATAGAACAAACTCATAATCTGGGCCGCGGATGCGGGTGTCAATCGAATCACTCGATCGTTGAGCTCCCAGCCAATCTGCGTCGCCCCAAAGTACCAGGCCAACGGTGGCAATAATGCGATCCAGACAAGATAACGCAGGTAATAGCCAATTGCAGATTGACCATCATCGCGGATACTGGCCCATTCGCTGTGAGGGCGGGTGAGAATGCCAATGACATGTTTCATTTTTAGATCTCCTGGCTGCTGTTGTGAACAGAGCGTTGTTCTCATTGTTGTTCGGTCGTGTTGTTCGGTGCAGCTGTTCGGTGTAGTTGATCCGTTGCTCAGTGATGTCCAGCAGCGCTCGCCATAAGCGTCGCTCCGTGCTGTAAAGCCATCGTTATCGTCACGGCGCCGAAAACTATCAGCAGCGCTCCGATGATTTTTTTCAATCCGGTATTACTGAGAATATTCTGATTGAAGCCATTCAGAACCAGCTGTGCCACACCACCGGTCGCAAGCACAAACGGCAGTGTGCCAAGCCCGAAGCTGAGCATGATCAGCAGCCCGGAAACGCTGCTGCCGCTGGCCAGAGCCAGGCCAAGGACGCTGTAGACCAGGCCGCAGGGCAACAGCCCCCAGACCATACCAACCATTACTTTGTTGGCGGTACTGCCGGCATTAACAGAGCCCAGCATGCGCAAGGCCGGTTGCCAGAATCGATACGCAACAGTTTCCAAACGGTGCAACCCGAACCACCAGCCAGCGCTGTACAGGCCCATTGCAATCATTAACAAACCGGCAACGCTGCGTAATAAAATCACCGCCACACTGCCAATGGCGCCGAAGGCAAAACCGATGCTGCCCGCGATGACTCCGAGCAGCGCATAAGCGAGCATTTTTCCGCTGCCAAAACACAATGCCCGGCTTAGCGCGTGCTCCTGAAAGCTGCTCAGTGCCGGCGCAGATGTCGTGCGCATCGCGGCGGCATTCACCTGTAACACGGTGACAACAGATCCGTCTGGCGCTGACTGTGCCGCCTGAGGGCTGCTGCCAAACAGCAGAGCACTGGCAATACCACCGCACATGCCAAAACAGTGCGGCGCACTCAGCAGGCCAAGAACGAAAACGGCAAGGTATTGCATGCCTGCAAATTCTATCAAGGTGCCACCTCGCTGCTGTTAAGGCTGCTGCTGTCAGCAGGCTTTGCTGCGGTAACTGCAGCAGCCTTTTTATAAGCCGTGGAATCAGCCACCGGATCATCAAATAAAATGGCATACGCCTCTTTATCCAGATCATCAAACTGATCATTTTTTACCGACCAGATGAAACTCCACAGCGCCACCCCAACCAGAGCCACGGTCACTGGAATCAGAATCAACATGACTTCCATCTCAGACCTCCATGCGGCGCAGACGACCAGCGTTGATAACCACCAGCAGCGACGACAGGCTCATGCCCAGCGCCGCCAGCCAGGGTGGCACGAGTCCCATTATGGCAAAGGGAATAACAGTAAAGTTATAGATTACTGACCAGGCGACATTCTGACGAATAATTGTTCGGCATTTTCTGGCGAAAAGCAGCACCGCTGGCACCAGCCTCAGCGAGCTGTTAAGCAGGGTGGCATCGGCACTGGTCTGCACAAAAATATCGCGTGGTGATACTGCAATTGAAGTGTCCGCAGCAGCCATCGCGCCCGCATCGTTGATGCCATCGCCCAGCATCATCACGCGGTATCCCGCACTGGCCAGTTCGCGCACTGCGCTGACTTTCTGTTCCGGCGTCATATGGGTATGCAGTTGATCGACCGCCAGCGATTCAGCCAGCCGTCGGCCATCGCTGGAACTGTCACCGGTAAAAATGGCGACCCGCAGTCCGCGTTGTTGCAGTCTTGCGATAGCTTCAGGCGCTTCTTCCCGCAATTGATCACGCAGCCTGAACCAGGCCAGCGGCTGCTGCTCGGTGGCCAGCAGTATCCATAAACCGTTTTCATCCGGCGGAACAGGTGCAGAGTCCATCGCTGCAAACTGTGGCTGGCCGATCCGGTAGCTGATGCCCTCGATGCGACCTTCTATACCAAGGCCGGTAACGAGTTTGATCTGCTCTGCCTGATAGGCTGTATCCGCCAGGAACGCATGCGCGATAGGATGTTCGCTATGGCGCTCCAGTGCAGCGGCCAGTTGCAGGCAGGTATCGCTGTCCAGATCTGCCAGTGGATAGACAGCCTCAATACGCAAGGCCGCCAGGGTCAGGGTGCCGGTTTTATCGAAGACGACTGCTGTGGTATTGGCGGCGCGTTCCAGAAAAGCGCCTTGTTTCATCACCACGCCATGCCTGCGCAAAGTGGTCGTGGCAACGGTATAAGCCACCGGCGTGGCCAGGGACAGGGCACAGGGGCAGGCAACCACCAGCACGGTCAGTGCAATTATCAGATAGTTCTGCGCCCCAGCCAGATACCAGTACACTCCGGCAGCCGCTGCTATGATCAATACCGCGCCGACAAACCAGGTGGCGGTACGGTCAGCCAACTGTGACCAGCGCGGGCGATATTGTGAAGCCTGTTCAAATAAGCGGGTGATCTGCTTGATGACAAAATTTTCAGGATTGCTTTTCACTCTGATCAGCAGTTCGCCGTCATGGTTTGTTGAGCCCGCCAGCACCCGTGCGCCAGCAGACTTCAGCAGGGGCAGCGGCTCGCCGGTAAACGCACTTTCGCTGACGCTGCTGTCACCGTGAACGACAATACCATCAGCAGGAATCACCGAATAAGCCGGCACACGCAACAGATCGTGCTCGCGCAGCTCGGCATGTGTGATTATTGCATCTGGATTCCTGCGGCTGGCATCAACGCGGTTCACTGTCAGGGGTAATAAATGGCTAAGCAGATCCTGGCTTTCCTGGAAGTGATGGCGTGACAGTAACTCCAGATAACGGCCGATCAACAGGAAGAAGGTAAACATGGTGGCGGTGTCGTAATACACTTCCGGGCCCATGGTCAGGGTGGCGTGAATGCTCAAAATCCAGGCTGCCAGAATGGCCAGCGACACCGGCAGATCCATGGTCAGGCTACGGTTGCGCAGGGCATACCAGGCGCCGCGATGAAAGGGGAAAGCGCTGTACAGCACCACCGGTGTAGTCAGGGCCATACTCGCCCAGCGCATCAGGGTTTCAAACAGGGGATCCATGCCGCTGGCTGGATTGTCGGTAAATGCGGATCCGCCAATGTAGGATGCGATAGCAAACATCATCACCTGCATCATGCCGATGCCGGCCACACCCAGGCGGATCAACATCGAACGACGCGTGCTGCGAAAAGATTCTCGTGCGGCATCGGGCAGGTCGGGCTTTACCTGATAACCCAGACGGTGCACCGCCTCGGCAATCTGCACAGGTGTAATATCAGTGCTAAAAACCGCCTGCAGTCGACGGGTCGCAAAATTGACCTGGATTTTTTCAATGCCCGGCTGTCTGCTCAATGCCTGCTCCAGCAACCAGACACAGGCAACGCAGCGAATATCAGGAATCAACAGATTGATCTGACGCAGTCCATCTCCCACTGAGCTGACCACGCTTTCCAGCACACTGATATCAGGCGTCTGATGTCTTTGATTAAGAGTAGCAGCATCAACTGCGCATTTTTCCCGATACTGATAAAAGCTTTCCAGATTAAGTTGCTGAATGAAATGCACAGCCGCCAGACAGCCCGGGCAGCACACCGACTGTGTGTGTCCGTCAATCTCAACCGCAAGCGCCGTAGCCGCGGGGCTCAGCGCATGGCAGTGATAACAGAGGCTGTTTTTAACGGTATCGAGCATTAGAACTCCAGGCTGCTCACCGGGGTCAGCGCCCGTGTGCGCAGCCGCCAGTCGTTATTGTCGCCGCGCAGTTCCAGATACCAGACCCCATTGCTGCTGAGTATTCCGGCAATCTCAGCGCTCTGGCTGCTATAGCTGTTGCCGGTATCCGGCAGAAATAAAAATTCACGATCCGCCGAACTGTCGGTGACATGGTAGGCGAACAGATGCAGCACGGTTTCGGTATCTGTATTCAGATCAATCACAAACCGCTCACCCGTTGGTGCCGCGCTCAGGGTGGCCTGCAAGCCTCGCAGTTGTGCAGCTTCATCCAGTGCAAGTATCTGATTAATGGCCTTGCCATCCTTATAATAAGTATCGACCACGACATCATCCGGGAAGTACAAGGCCGTCGTTACCATGAAAATTCCAAAGATAACTGCGGCGAAAGGAATCAGCATTAATGCCCAGGGCCAGCGGTGGTAATACCAGTGGTCAATCTTATCTGCACGTGTGTTGCTCATTGTGGTTCTCCTGGCCCGATGCGGCAGTGTGGTTGCCTGTTACAAGGGGCGCGGTCCAATGTATCGACTCTCACTGCGGGCGCGCAGGGCGCGACCCTTGACGGGGGCCTGCTCGGCTTCAAGAATGAAATCAAAGCGGGTATTAAAATCCTGCAGTCGGTCCGGATCCATCTGCACCCGCACCATAAGCTCACTGATCTCGCCCGCAGTAATCGCAATCGCCTGATCAGGCAGTAAGCGGGCATCAGGCAGACCATCAATGCTGAGCGTATAAAGATGATCGACCCTGTCCATATTGATGATTTTCAACAGGTAAACATTCTCGATCATACCGCCAGCGACCTGTTGATAGAGTTGCCCGCGGTCGCGAATGACATCAAGGCGCAGGGGCATGCGGGTATAAAGCACCCCGGCAAACATCAGCAGCATCACCAGCAGCGCAACGCCATAGCCGATTAACTTCGGCCGCTTCCAAGTCCAGTGCCCACCCGCCAGCTTGTTCTGCGTGGTGTAAGAAATAAGTCCTTTCGGATAGTCCATTTTTGCCATGATCGAATCGCAGGCATCAATGCAACGGGCGCAACCAATACATTCATACTGCAAGCCGTCGCGGATATCGATGCCGGTGGGGCAGACCTGCACACACAGCGTGCAATCAATGCAGTCACCCAGCCCCTGCGCTTTATAATCGCTGCTGCGTTTGCGCGACCCACGCTGCTCACCGCGCTTTTCATCATAGGAAATAATCAACGTGTCCTGGTCGAACATTGCCGATTGAAAGCGGGCATACGGGCACATATAGATGCACACATGTTCACGCATCCAACCGGCATTGATATAGGTGGCCAGGGTAAAAAACACACTCCAGGCAATGGCGATCAGCGGCAGCTGCCACTGCAGTGCATCGCTGACCAGGTCACGGATACCATAAAAATAGCCGATAAAGGTAACGCCGGTGAGCGCCGCAATGCCGAGCCACATGCCATGCTTTAAACCGCGTCGCCACAGTTTGTTCCAGCCGGCCTTGTTGCGGCCGTTTGCACTGAAAACAGACGGAACCTGATCTAGTTTAATCCGTTGATTGCGCTCGCCCTCAGTGATCTGTTCGGCCCACATGAAGATGGCGGTCCACACCGTCTGGGGGCAGGTGTAACCACACCAGACTCGGCCCCATAGCGTGGTCACAAAGAACAGCGCAAACGCGGCGATGGCCAGTGTCCACATCAGCAGCGTAAAGTCCTGCGGCCACAGGGTCAGCCAGAAGATATGAAACTTGCGTTCAGGCAAATCAAACAGGATGGCCTGATGACCATCTGTATTGAGCCAGGGCAGCAGAAAATAACCGAGCAGCAGAGGCCAGCCGGAGAACAGCCGGATGCTCTGAAACAGGCCCTCCATTTTGCGGACATAGATCTTTTCTTTTTTCTCATAGAGATTGAAAACTCTGGAATCGAGTTGTTCGCTGCCAATTTCTGTAACTTGAATTTTGTTCATGGTTCTCGTTGCTGCCTGAGCAGGACTTACGAACCTACTCCCTGGCCAGACTCTTCACGTAAGCGCTCAGAATATGCACCTTATCCTCACCCAGTCGCGCAGTGAAAGCGGGCATCTGTCCATTGCGCCCGTTGCGGATTACATCCTCAATGCGCAGGCGGGAATTGCCATAGAGCCATGTCTCATTGGTCAGATCAGGTGCACCCATTATCGCCAGACCGGCACCGGATGGACCGTGACAGGCAGTGCAATACATGCCGAATTTCTGCTCGCCCGCCGCCGCAATCTCAGTATTGACGGCGCGCCCTGCCAGTTGCAGTACATATTCAGTCAGTTCGGTGACGCCTTCGTCCTGCACAATGGCGCCCCAGGCCGGCATCATGGCATTGCGGCCACCTGCTATCGTGGCCTTGATCTGTTCGCCGCTATCGCCCCACATCCATTCGTTGTCGGTAAGGTTCGGGAAGCCTTCACTGCCGGTGCCGGCACTGCCATGACATACCGCGCAGTTGTTTGAAAACAGGCGGCGACCCATGCGCATGGCGCTGAGGTCATCAAGCAGATCATCAGCCGGCACAGCGCGATATTGTGCAAATACCGGATCGTAGCGCTGTTCAGCATCAGCCTGATCAATACGCAACTCGCTAATCTGGGTCCAGTTCCCAACACCTTTGAAGTTTCCGAGCCCCGGGTAGTACATCAGATAGCCGATCGCGAACACGATGCTGATGATAAACCCCCAGAACCACCAGGCGGGCATGGGATTGTCATACTCCTCAATGCCGTCGTAATTGTGTCCCGTGGTTTTGCCCGGATTGTTAACGTGCCGATTCATGTACAGAATCAGAAAGAAAGTCAGCAGCGATCCAAAGGTGCCAAGGATGATAAACCAATGAAATGCGCTGCTCATTTGCGGCCTCTGTTGTCGCTTGTTGAATCTTTATCAGCGGAAGATGTGGGAGAAGAATCAGTATCCTGATCGGGTTCTGCATCCTCGACGAACGGTAACTTCGCGTCTTCTTCGAAGCGCTGTTTGCGGCTGGGACCGTAGGCCCACCAGACCACTGCGAAAAAGCCAATCATCACCAGTACAGTTGCCAGCGCGCGCAGCGAAGTCATGTCCATAATCAACGACGCTCCGTAATCAGAGTGCCCAGTTGCTGCAGATAGGCGATAACCGCGTCCGCCTCGGTACTCTCTTCGAGTCCGGCTGCGGCATTGGCAATATCCTCATCGGTATATGGCACGCCAACCCGTCGCAATGCGGTCAGTTTTTTAGGCAGTGTCTGCAAATCAATTTTGCGATCGAACAGCCAGGGATAGGCGGGCATGATCGAGCCTGGCACTACGGAGCGCGGATCGAGCAGATGCACACGGTGCCAGTCGTCACTGTACAGGCCGCCAACGCGGGCCAGATCGGGACCGGTGCGTTTAGAGCCGAATACAAAGGGATGATCGTAAACCAGTTCTCCGGCCACCGTGTAATGACCGTAACGCTCAACCTCTGAGCGCAAGGGCCGAATCATCTGCGAATGGCAGACCGTGCAGCCTTCGCGGATATAGATGTCGCGGCCTTCCAGCTCCAGTGGCTTTAACGGCTTCAAGCCTTCGATGGGCTCATTTACCGTACTCTGCGACATCAGCGGTATGATCTCGACTGCGCCACCAAAGCTGACGGCAACGATAATCAGCACAATCATCAGGCCGATATTTCTCTCGATAAATTCATTCATGCTGTAGCCACTCCCGCTGTCGATGCGACCAGTTGTTCATCGCTGCGCCGCGGCTGCATCGCCAGCTCCCTGGTTTTCCACATGTTGTATGCCATTACCAGCATGCCGCTGAAGAAGATTGCGCCGCCGATGAAACGCACTACATAGCCGGAGTAACTGGCTTCGACCGATTCAATAAAGCTGTAGGTGAGGGTGCCGTCATCATTCACCGCGCGCCACATCAGCCCCTGCATCAGACCGTTCACCCACATCGACACGATATACAACACGGTGCCGATGGTGGACAGCCAGAAATGCAGTTCGATCAACCGGGTGCTGTACATCGCGCCGGCCTTGCGGCCATACATCAACGGAATCATGTGATAGATGGCGCCAATGGAGATCATCGCGACCCAGCCCAGCGCTCCCGAATGCACATGGCCGATAGTCCAGTCGGTGTAATGCGACAGCGAGTTGACTGACTTGATGGACATCATCGGTCCTTCGAAGGTGGACATGCCATAGAAGGACAGGGACACCACCAGGAATTTCAGAATAGGGTCGGTGCGCAGTTTGTCCCAGGCCCCGGACAAGGTCATGATGCCATTGATCATGCCGCCCCAGGAGGGAGCCAGCAGCACCAGCGACATCACCATGCCCAGACTCTGCGTCCAGTCCGGCAGCGAGGTGTAATGCAGATGATGCGGACCTGCCCAGACATAAATAGCGATCAATGCCCAGAAGTGCACGACTGACAGGCGGTAGGAATATACCGGCCGATCAGCCTGTTTGGGGACAAAGTAGTACATGATGCCCAGGAAGCCTGCGGTCAGGAAAAATCCAACGGCGTTGTGTCCGTACCACCACTGCACCATCGCATCGACTGTGCCGGCATAGGCAGAATAGGACTTGGTCATGGTGACCGGAATGGCTGCACTGTTGATGATGTGCAGGATAGCCACGGAGATGATAAAGGCGCCGAAGAACCAGTTGGCCACATAGATATGCCGACCTTTTCGTTTCATGATGGTGCCAAAGAAGAGGATGGCATAGCCTACCCACACCACCGCGATCAGAATATCAATAGGCCATTCCAGTTCGGCATATTCTTTCGATGTCGTCAGACCCATTGGCAGGGTGATTGCGGCAAGCACGATGACAGCCTGCCAGCCCCAGAATACGAAGGCAGCAAGTTTGTCGGAGAACAGTGCCGCCTGACAGGTGCGCTGCACTACAAACAGGGATGTAGCCATCAACGCGCTGCCGCCAAATGCGAAGATCACCGCGTTGGTGTGCAAGGGGCGCAGACGGCCGAAACTCAGCCAGGAGATGTCGAAATTTAACGCCGGCCAGGCCAGTTGTGCTGCGATCAGCACGCCCACCAGCATGCCAACGATGCCCCATACTACGGTCATCACTGCAAACTGGTGAACTACCTTGTAGTTATAGTTCGGATGATCGGTCATGCGTGGATGTCCTCAATGGGAAAAGGGAGTTTTTGGCAGGCGAGAAGCGGTGTTTTTATTGGAGGCCTCCCGGGCACCCGGTATGTTAGGGTAATTATCTGCAGCAACATTGCGATGAATCAAAGATTGACAAGAAGCAGAAAAATTGGAGTGTGTGAGCAGGCGGCACAAGTTGCCGCCCTGGTTTTTTAAACTGGATCAGGAGTTTTTGATGTCGAATATGTTAAAGGGTGCCTTAAGTCATCTGGATGATGCCGCTAAACACATAGAGGTACCCTCTGAAGTACTGGATTCTCTGCGTTTTCCTAAAGAAGTCATGACGGTACGGCTGACTATCCGCATGGATAATGGTTCACGGCGCTCCTTTGAAGCCTGGCGCTGTCGGTACGACGATACGCGCGGGCCGACCAAGGGTGGAATTCGCTTTCACCCAGGAGCCAATCTTGAGGAAGTGATTACCCTGGCATTCTGGATGACATTCAAGTGCGCGGTAGTGGGGCTCCCCTATGGCGGGGCCAAAGGTGCCATCAAGGTTGATACTCATGAGCTGTCCAAACAGGAGCTTGAGCGTCTGTCACGCGCCTATGTGCAAGCTTTCGCACGCGTGATCGGACCTGATCGTGATATTCCAGCTCCTGATATGTATACCAATGCGATGATCATGGGTTGGATGGCTGATGAATATTCATCGTTAAAAGGTCAACCCTCGCCAGCAGTAATTACCGGTAAACCGATCGCACTGGGTGGATCGCTGGGTCGTGAGGATGCCACTGCCAGAGGAGGCTTCTATATTCTCAATCATCTGGAAAAAGAGCTCGGGCTGGACAAGACGCAGCGTAGAGCGGTTATTCAGGGTTATGGCAATGCAGGGTCACAGATAGCACGTTTACTGCACGACGCTGGCTGGAAAATTCTGGCAGTTTCAGATTCCAAAGGCGCTGTCTGTGATATGCGCGGGCTTGATCCGGCTAAACTGAGTGCGACAAAAAAAGCGCATGGTACCGTCCGCCGTTATGCCGATGACAAACATAAAGACGTTTCATTAATGACTGATGATGAAATGTTCGCGCTGGACTGCGATCTATTGGTTCCCGCGGCAATGGAAGATCAGATCCACGACGGCAATGTCGATAAGATTACTGCATCAGTAATCCTGGAGCTGGCTAACGGTCCGGTGACTGCTGCAGCTGACAAAATATTGAATAAAAAACGCATCACTGTATTGCCTGATATCCTGGCTAACGCTGGAGGGGTGAGTGTCTCTTATTACGAGTGGGTGCAGAACCGACAGGGTATTTCGTGGACGGCTGAGGAAGTTCAGGCGCGTCTGAAACCGCTGATGGAAATAGAGAGTATGGCGGTTTGGCGGGTGGCGCAGACTAAGAAAATACCAATGCGCACGGCTGCTTATGTGCATGCGCTTGGGCGTCTGTCAGACGCGATCCGGGCACATGGCACACAGGCGTACTTTTGTCCCTGAGTTGAATCCGCATGCCGGATGTCGTGATTGACACCCGGCGTGTGGATATTCAGCAGAGTATTAGCGCGGACCTGCAGGAGCGTGCGCTGGCAGCGCTGGTAAGGAACCGACCATGCCGTCTGGACGGGCTTTGGCCAGCATGGCTTGATAACCCGGCCGCGCTTCTATTTTTGCTCGCCATGCAGTTATATTAGGAAACTGATTGGCGTCGACAATGTTCAGGACCATCGCAAAATTCAGCGGGAATACCATCATAATGTCCGCTGCCGAGAACTCTGCGCCGCCAAAATAAGGCTTAGTGGCGAGAAAATCCTCTGCGAACTGCACTACAGCTTCTGAGTCGACCAGTCGCGAACGTGCTGTCGGTGGTGCAATCTGCCACACGCGATAATCAGCAATAGCACGTGAAGCCAGTGAGCCTTCAGAATAATGCATCCACATCAGGTGAGTCGCAAAATCCGGAGAATCCAGTGGTGGAACCAGTTTGCCATCACCATGGCGCGCCAGCATCATCTCAATGATGGCACCGGATTCAACCAGCACCTGATCGCCATACGTCACGGTAGGCGCAACCGGCATTGCTGGGTTAATTGCGCGAATTGACGCCATTGAGCCAGTCAGGTCACCGCGTTTGAATTCGAGCGTATACGGCAGACCCAGTTCTTCCATCAGCCAGACCAGACGTTCAGAGCGGCGTCCTTCAAGATGATAGATGGTGAATTCGGGCATGGCCATGACTGTTTCGGGTTGAACGCTGGCAGCGGCTGTGGGCGCAGTAGCAGTGGTATTTTCTGCAGCTGGTGAGCAGGCTGCCAGCATTAGAAAAGCGGTGCTGATAAAGAACATTTGTTTCATAAAAAGGGGCTCCGAAAACTCCGCGCTGGCTGGCGGAAACAGCGCTTAGCATAGACCGTGCGCAGCGCAGAGTCCATACTCTCTTTTCATGGCAATGATCGGCTTTTCACAGGCTGCGATACCGATGCTTCGCAGAGTTCAGCAACTGCTCATTGCGCGGCACTTATCCCCGCTTGCACTTTCTCCGCTTCAACCCAGCGCGCCACACGCGCTTCCAGCACCGGCATCGGTAATGCGCCACCGCCGAGCACGGTGTCATGGAAGCCGCGTATATCAAATTGATCACCCAGTTCTGCCTCAGCATTGGCGCGCAGTTCCTGGATTTTAAGCATGCCAATCTTATAGGCGGTGGCCTGGCCTGGACCGGTTATGTAACGCTGAATCTCTGAGCGCACTGCCGCTTCTGGTTGCGGTGAGTTCTCGAGAAAATATTGCACAGCCTGTTCTTCACTCCACTGTTTTGCATGAATACCGGTATCGACAACGAGTCGCACGGCTCGCCAGATTTCGGTGGCCAGACGGCCAAAATCTGAATAGGGGTTTTCATAAAAACCCATTTCTTTACTGAGCTTCTCAGAATAAAGTCCCCAGCCTTCGGAAAATGCCGTGAATCGTGCCTGAGTGCGGAAGCGAGGAACCTCGGTGAGCTCCTGCTGAATCGATATTTGCATATGATGACCCGGATTGCCTTCATGGTAGGAGATGACTTCGAGCTGGTACTGCGGCATCGCCCTCATATCAGACAGATGGGCATAGAAAACGCCGGGTCGCGAGCCGTCCGGCGTGCCGGATGCATAATGCTGTGCGGCGCCATCCTGTTCACGGAACGCCTCTACCCGTTTAACGACCAGGTCTGCTTTGGGCAGAATGCCAAAATATTCCGGTAATTTCCCGGCCATGGCGCTGAGATAATCATCGGCCTGATCAAGATAAGCCTGGCGCCCTTCATCGGTGTTGGGCAGATAGAATTGATCGTTTTCGCGGACGAACACAAAAAACTCTGCCAGTGTGCCATCGAAATTTACAGTGTCTTTGATGGCTTCCATCTCAGTGCGGATTCGAGCCACTTCAGCCAGGCCGATATTGTGAATTTCATCTGCCGTCAAATCGAGAGTGGTCATCAGGGATAAGCGATTGTTGTAATACGCTTCACCTTCGGGTAACGCCCACACTCCGAGCCCTTCCGCTGATGCGCTCATGCGATCACTCTGCAGCCAGGCCAGCACTTCATCATAGGCGGGCTTCATAGTTTCCACTAAAGCAGCGCGCGCATCGGCAGTAAAGGCGTCGACTTCGCGGGCAGAAACAACACCACTGCTCTGCAGGGCGGCAAGTTTAGTTTGAATATCGGTCCACAAAGGCGATGAGCCCTCTTCGGTGAAGGGGAAACCAGAGGTAACGCGAGCTATTTCGGCAATGGCATAGTCATAATTGAAACGTGGCTGACGAATACCATCTTCCACGGCGCGACGGGTGCGGATCAGATACTGGTTCATAACTTCTGCGGAGGCACGCAGACGGGCAAGATAAGCGTGCATGTCGGCACTGTTATCAACTTTATGATAGTTGATCATGAAGTTTGGAATTGATGCGTGCGGGCCACCGCGGCCAAAAATATAGCCATGGCGCTGGAACGGCACGCTACGCTCATCGCGCTCTAACAGATAAATCCACAGGTCCCAGGACGTTTTTGTTTCTTCATCGAGCAGCGTGTAGTCGAATGAGGACTGCATCTGCGCCATGCTGTTTCGGCGCCACTCTAATTCGCGTGCTGATGCTGCCTCTGAGACATCACTGAGCTTGTCATAATCAGTTTTATCACCGAGGCGGGTTTTTAACTCCGGATTGAAATCGAGCTGTTGTTGAAACTGTTCATCGAACCAGTCATTCAGCCGAGCGCTCTCCGCTTCAATGTCAGCGGAAATTGTGTTATCGAGTACAGATGAATCCGTGCTTACTGAAGTAGATTCTGAGCAATTTATCAGCAGTGCCACACAACAATAGAGAAAATATTTATACATTTCGGGACCTTTAATTCAGCTTGAGCATTATCTGAAACTTCGCGAGCCATGTTATTACAAATCGTGACAACTATGGCAGAAACATTATTTTTGCCCTTTTGAGGGAAGAACTGTTTGCGTCACTCTCTCTTTTTAAATATGTTACGCCCTTAAAATTAAGACAAGAGTCCAGAACAATGAAGTTGATTTTCCCCAAAATGCTGATTTCGCTACCATTAATCCTTGCTGCAGCGGGATTTTGCACCAAAACTCTCGCCCAGACAGCAGATGATGATGCAAAGGTCGTCTATCCCGCCTCTTATTTTGTCGAGTGGTCGCCGGTTACTGCACAGGATATGCTCAACAGAATCCCTGGAGTCAGTGGTGGTGGCGGTGGCGGTGGTCCTGGAGGCGGTGGTGGTGGCCGTGGCCTTGGTGGCGGTGGCGGTGACCAGATTCTGATTGATGGGAAACGTGTCGCAGGGAAAAACAATCAGGCGGGCAGCCAACTTTCACGAATTGCGGCGTCCAAAGTAAGTCAGATTGAAATTATTCGCAGCAGCTCCGCCGCTCTGGATGTGCGCGGCAGCCAGGTCATAAATATCGTTTTACTTGAAGCCTTAACTAACTCCACTATTTCTTATGAAATAAATGCTGACCGTTATCAGGATGGTCATGTTCAACCCGGTGGAAAAATCGCTTATACCGGCCAAACCGGAGAGTTAAATTACGTTCTGAGTGCTGAAGCGGAACCCCGCCACAATTACACAGTCAGCAGGGAAAACAGCAGATTGGGCGACTGGTCCCCGAATGATGAAATTCGCGAAGATCGTACCACTGACCAGACCAGTTACACCTATACAGCAAACCTGGGCTATGTTCTTAATGAAGCCAGCAGTGTGCGCTTTAATGCACTTTATTCGGAAAATGATAGTCCTACTGAAGTGGACCGCTCCATAACAAATCTTCGGGTTACCCCAAATACAATACGGCGGGAGCGCGATGATATCCCTGGTGAGCAGGCGAACTGGGAGATTGGTGGAGACTACCAATACAATTTCGCCAGTGGTAATCGCTTCCGGTTTTTGTTTATTTCAAATGAAAACGACAGGTCCAGCATTCGCGAACGCTACCTGGCAGTTGATGACAGCGCAGAAGAGAAAAATCTGTTTCTGAAGTCGGCAAGCACCACGACCGAACGCATTGTTCGTTCATCCTACACCATGGGGCTGCGCGAAGATCAGGACCTGGAGATGGGCGTTGAGCGTGCACAGACAACGCTGGACTCTTCGCTGCTGCTGGGGCTGCCTTTATCAACCGGCACGCCTTCTGCTGCCTACGGCGGATTGGTGCCCTCGCCGGTAAGTAATGCTAACTCAACCGTAGAAGAAATTCGTTATGAACCCTTTGTAGTCCATAACTGGCAGATCAGTCCACGGATGACCTTGGAGAGCTCGCTGATTTATGAGATGTCTGAGATTACTCAGAGCGGTGATATTTCAAACCAGCGCGATTTTGCTTTCTTCAAACCAAGTCTTGATTGGCGCTTCAATGTGACCCCTGAATTCCAGTTGAAAGCAATCCTGCACAAAACCGTCAGACAATTGAGCTTCAGTGACTTTGTCTCTTCCAGCAATAATCGGGATCTTGATTCGAATACCGAAGCGGGTAATGCGAATCTGCGCCAGGAACAGGTATGGCGTACAGAGTTCTCTGCAGAATACCGCCTGCCCAATGACCAGGGTGTCATTGACGGCAATATTTCTTATATGAAGCATTTTGATGTGATAGAGCGGATTGATGTCTCGACATCCACCGGCAATCTGCAATCTGCCAATGGCAATATCGGCGATGGCATCATGTACAACATGAATCTTAATGCCGCCATTCGGATGAATATTATCAAACTGCCAAATTTGCTGGTAACTGCCAATTTGAATGTGCAGGACAGCGAGATAACTGATCCCTTTCTGGGCATAGATCGCCGCTTTGAAAATTTCCAGCGCGGCCGATTCAATATGGGGTTCAGACATGATATTCCTGGCTTGAAAATGAATTATGGCTTGAACTGGAGCAATCGGTTTGATGGTGGTATGAAGCGATACGATATCGATAATATCGAAACACAGTCCGGCAAACCCTACGTCAATGCGTTCCTGCAGTTTGTTGCGTTTGAAGATATTACTTTCCGCTTTGATGCGCGCAACGCGACCAGTGGGGCAAACTGCCGGAAAAGAGAGCGCTTTCTGGGACCGATAAGCAGTGGAATTATCACCGAAACTGAATTTAACTGCTTCAACTCAGGCCGTGTGCTTTCACTTAAGGTAAGTGGTAATTTCTAAGGCAGGGTCAAAAAGAGAGAACTCCAGCCGATGCATGAGTCTAAGGGCGGAGCCGGCAGCTTGATGCGACGACAGGCAGTGCTGATCTTTGTGCTGGTCAGCGCAGTTGCGGTGGCGATGTGGGATCCTGTGCCTTTGCCGCAATTGCTGCAATGGGGGGCGCAGTTTTCGGCTGACCCCTGGGTTATCGCCGTCATAATTGTGCTGCAGGCGGTGCTGTATGCGCTGGCACTGCCCGGCACGGCGGTGCTGTTCCTGGTTGCCCCCTTCCATCCTTTGCTTACCTCAGTCGCTATCTTATTGTCTGGCAGCCTGCTCGGTGCGCTGGCAGCTTATTTCCTGGCCTCCTATCTGGGGGAATCCTGGCGACCTCGCCGAGGCGCCTGGTTGATTGAGTTGCTGCGCACTCGCAGTGACTTTTTCACTCAGTGTGCGCTGCGCATGTTGCCAGTCTGTCCGCACTGGGCAATCAATTATGGCGCAGGGATTATCAGGGTACCCCTGCCATCTTTCATCGCGGCTGCCGTGCTGGGGCTGGGTGTCAAATGGACTCTGTACAGCTGGGTGGTTCAGGATGCCAGTTCTGCAGCCCAGGCGGGAGAGGGTTTTGATCTGCACAACCTGTGGCCCTTGCTGGTGCTGGCGATTCTGTTGATCATTGGAGGTATTGTGCGGCGGCGGATGATTATCAAGAGTAAACCTCTGCCTGAACAGTCGCTTGAGTTTGTTGCACCTGAGGAGGTACAGTTCGACTTGCCTTTTCACCGGCCTCGTGTCACATCGGCCTTTGTGTCACCGCGGTCCCCTGTACCGGAGTTTTCATGCCTGAATCTACCACCACTGCTGCGAGTTCCTTAGCAGCTGACGCTGACGTGCTCAGCGATAACACACTCTTTGGTCATCCGCGCGGTCTGGTTATTCTGTTTTTTACCGAGATGTGGGAGCGCTTCTCGTACTATGGCATGCGCGCTCTGCTGATTCTGTACCTGACTCAGCACTTCCTGTTTACCGACGAACGTTCTACTGTGCTTTATGGCGCTTACACAGCGCTGGTTTTTGTGATGACGATAATAGGCGGCATGCTGGCGGATCGCTTTTTAGGTTCACGTAAAGCTGTGACTTTTGGTGCGATGCTGCTGGTACTTGGGCATTTTGGGATGGCCTTCGAAGGTAATGGTTCGCGGCAGATCATGTTGTTCCAGGGTAATGAGTATCAGTTGACCCTTGATGGCCGGGGCGGTGATGCTAACCAGATAATCGTTTCAGGGCAGGGGGTGTCGCGGATCAGCTTCAACGAAGGCGCCACGTTGATGCTGATCGAAAATCCTGTTGATTTAGGGCTGCCAGCGACGATAGCCACAGATGCCTACTCGTTGCGGATCGAGACAGAGGATTTTTATCTGACAATTCTTTATCTCTCGCTGGCCCTGATTATTGCCGGCGTGGGATTTCTGAAAGCGAATATTTCAACCATGGTCGGCGACCTGTACGGCTTTGGTGATACCCGCCGCGACTCTGGATTTACCATCTTCTATATGGGCATAAACCTTGGTTCATTCCTTTCATCCATCTTGTGCGGCTATCTTGGCATTGTGTATGGCTGGAAGTATGGTTTTGGACTGGCCGGATTCGGAATGCTGGCGGGCCTGGCAGTCTTTCTGATTTATCAGGACTGGCTCGAAGGCAGGGGAGAACCGCCTGATCTGCAAAAACTGCGAGAAAAGGTGTTTGGCCCCCTGAATGTTGAGCATATGTGCTATCTGACTGGATTGGGCATAATCGCGGTCTCGATGCTGCTGGTGATGAATGCGCACCTGGTTCATGAGGGCTATGTCGGCCTGCTGGGCCTGATCATTCTGGTGCTGATGCTCGGGTATGCGCTGCTGCGTTGTGTTGGCAGAGAGCGAGACCGAATGCTGGCGGCCTTATATTTTATCCTGGCCCAGATCCCGTTCTGGGCGTTGTTTGAACAGGCTGGCTCCTCTTTGAATCTGTTCACTGACCGGTTGGTGGACCGCACCATGCTCGGTATGACAGTGCCTGCGCCAGTCTTCCAATCACTGAACGCGGGCTTCATCATAATTTTTGCGCCGATCATGGCCTGGTTGTGGATAGTGTTGGCGCGGCGTAATTTGAATCCGTCTACACCGGTTAAGTTTGCGATAGGCGTGTTTCTGGCGGGTCTGGGTTTTCTGGCGCTGGTCGGGGGCATCAAGCTCTCTGGAAACGGCATGACAGCGGTCTACTTTATTTTCCTGATTTACTGGATTCACACTGTCGGAGAGCTGATGGTGTCGCCGGTTGGGCTTTCCGCTGTAACCAAACTGGCCCCGGCCAGAGCGGTCGGCATGACGATGGGGGCCTGGTTCCTGTACAGTGGTTTATCCAATTACCTGGCGGGCTTGATTGCTTCTACCACCGGGGCGGAAACCATTGGCGGGCAATTGACTGATACGGCCGCAGCTAAAGCCAATTATGTGGCGGTGTATACTGATGTAGGCTATATCGCGATGGGTATTGCCGTGCTGATGTTACTTATTTCTCCGCTGATTAAAAAAATGATGCATGGAGCCGACTAATGATTTTACCAATGCCAATTGAGATGTTATTCACAGGAGTTTTCTATGAAGTATTCAATGGTCATTCCAGTGCTGGGCGTAACCATGTTGCTCACTAACTGTTCGCGCGAATCTGAACCCCCTGCTGAAGAAGAGCAGGCAGCTGCAGTTGAGGTCGCTGCAGCTAATCCTTTTGTTCGCGTCAGTGATCTGCCTTACAGCCTGCCGCCTTTCGATCAGATATTAAATGCGCATTTCGAACCCGCTATTGCACGGGGTATGGAATTACAAAGCGCTGAGATTGCAGAAATTGCTGCAAATCCTGAACCTGCGAATTTTGAAAATACACTGCTTGCGCTGGAACAATCCGGGCAGGATCTTAAACGCGTGTTGCGGGTTTTTAATAATGCCACCGGTACCATTACTAATTCCGAGCTGCAGGCGATAGAGAGAGAGGTGACGCCCAGGCTTTCCAGGCATGGAGATTCCATCTCGCTGAACCCGGACTTATTTGCACGTATCAGCCAGATCTATGAACAACGTGAAAGCCTTGGGCTTGATCCTGAGTCTGTGTATCTCATCGAGCGTTACCATACCGATTTCGTGCGAGCTGGCGCTTTGCTCTCCGAACACGAGCAGGATCGTTTGCGCGAGATTAACGCCGAGCTGGCCAGGCTCAATACTTTGTTTCGACAGAATCTGCTAGCGGAGGTGAATGATTCAGCGGTCGTTGTTGGCACGCGTGAAGAATTGGATGGCCTTCCTGAAACAGAATTGCAGGCCGCTGCTCATGATACCACCGCGCTTGGTTACGCTGGCCAGTACGTGCTTACCTTGCGTAACACCAGCATCCAGCCGGTACTCACCTGGCTGACTAACCGTGAAGTCAGAGAGCGTGTTCACCGTGCCTCGCTCGCGCGTGGCAGTCGCGCTAATGAACTAAATAATACCGGAGTGGTCGCCGATACGCTGAAGTTGCGTGCGGAGCGCGCGCGCATGCTGGGCTATGAGAACCATGCCGACTATGTGCTGGCCGACCAGACTGCAAAGACCGTAGGCGCAGTTAACCAAATGCTCGCTGACATCACTCCAGTGGCAGTGGCTAATGCCCGTGAGGAAGGTCGTGATATCACCGGTCTGATCGGTCAGATTGAGCCGTCGCCTTTTGAGCTACAGGCCTGGGATTGGCCTTACTATGCCGAAATGGTTCGGCGCGAACGCTACGATTTCGATGCGTCCGAAGTGCGGCCGTACTTTGAGCTCAACAGTGTGCTGGTCAATGGCGTGTTCTACGCTGCGTCTGAGCTGTATGGCTTGAGTTTTATTCTGCGCGACGATCTGCCGGTTTATTACCCGGATGTGCAGGTCTGGGAAGTGTTTGATGCGGATGGCTCGCCACGGGGACTGGTACTGGCAGATTTCTACGCCCGTCCGAGCAAACGCGGCGGCGCCTGGATGAGCAGTTATGAAACTGCCTCTGGCTTGCTGGGTGGAGATCGTGTTATCGCGATGCACCAGAACATCACTAAACCTTCGGCGGGCGCACCAACGCTGCTGACTTTCGCTGAGGTTACCACCATGTTCCATGAGTTCGGACACGTTCTTCATGGTCTGCTCTCAGAGGTAGAGTATCCGCGCTTTGTCGGCACCAATGTGCCGCGTGATTTTGTTGAGTTTCCTTCGCAGGTAAATGAGATGTGGGCAGTGTGGCCGGAAGTGCTGCAGAATTATGCCCGCCATCATCAAACCGGCGAGCCGATTCCACAGCAACTGCTGGATAAAGTCATTGAGGCGGAACAGTTTAATCAGGGCTTTGAAACCACCGAATATCTGGCAGCGTCCACGCTTGATCAGGCCTTGCATCAATTGACCGAAGACGCGGTGCCGACAGCCGAAAACATGATGGCCTTCGAGGCACAGGTGCTGGAGGCTAATGGCTTCAACTACCCACCCGTGCCACCACGGTATCGAACGCCTTATTTCTCCCACATCATGGGCGGTTATTCGGCCGGTTATTACTCCTATATCTGGAGTGAGGTGCTCGATGCGGACGGTGTTGAATGGTTCAAGGAAAATGGCGGCATGCTGCGCGAGAATGGCGATCATTTTCGTGACACCGTGCTCTCGCGTGGCGGCAGTAAAGAGCCGATGCAGCTGTACCAGGATTTTGCTGGCCGTGAACCCGATATCAGCCATATGCTGCGTCGACGGGGCCTGCTAAACCCGGAACTGTAATGCCGATAGAATTTAATGAAAACAACAGGGACAGGGAGTATTTTTTTGAATTACACGAGTATTGATTATCAGCTCGCAGACCGGATCCTCACCATTACACTTAACCGTCCGGATGCGATGAATGCATTTACCGTGACCATGGCCAATGAACTGGAACAGGCGTTTAACCAGGCCAGCGCCGATGATGCAGTTGGCGCAATTATTGTAACCGGCTCAGGAAAGGCTTTTTGTGCTGGCATGGATCTCTCGGTTGAAGGCAATGTCTTCGGGCTGGATGAATCGATGACACCCACGCTGGCTGATATTGAGTCGCGTTTTGAAGATCCGCAGATGATCTCCGGCGTGCGCGATACCGGCGGGCGGGTAACGCTGGCAATCTACAACTGCAATAAGCCGGTGATCGGTGCGATTAATGGTGTTGCCGTAGGCATTGGTGCAACCATGACGCTGGCGATGGATGTGCGTTTGATCGCCGAGAAGGCCAGGATTGGTTTTGTGTTCGGCAAGATCGGCATTGTTCCCGAAGCCTGTTCAACCTGGTTTCTGCCCCGCCTGGTCGGGCTGTCGCAGGCGCTGGACTGGGTCTACAGTGCCGACCTTATCGACAGCGCTGAGGCGCTGCGTGCGGGGCTGGTGAAAGCCGTGCTGCCGGAAGCTGAGCTGCTCAGCGAAGCCCGCCGGCTTGCTCATCGTTACATTGATAACCGATCGCCCGTGGCGACAGCGCTGGCAAGGCAGATGCTGCAACGCAACTGTGCACTTTCGCATCCACGCGAGGCGCATAAGCTGGAGTCGCTGGCGGTGTTCTATACCAGTCAGCTGGATGGTAAAGAGGGTATCAATGCGTTTCTGGAGAAGCGTGCCCCTGAATTCAAAGGCACTGTTTCTGCGGATATGCCGCCGTTTTACCCCTGGTCTTAGGTCTTAGTGTCAGCTCTCGGGTTTTGGGGCCATGGGCCAGGGCTCAAGGCCTTTGGCTCAGGCTCCGCTTATTCATGACCCCAGGGTGCCGGAGGCGCAGGCACAGGGGTGGTCAGATCAAACTCAACCTGAAACAGGCGTCCGCCCGGCCGGGCGAGTTCGTAAAGAAAGCGCTTGCCAGGTTCAATTTCCATGGCCCAGACATTAGTCACTGAAACATCCAGACCTTCACGCTCAAACATCTCAATTGAAAAACTGTCCACCGGGAACTCCTGACGAGCAGCGGAGCCAGCCCTTACGGTATCGCCGCCGTACATGGTGACCGCATCGTCGCTGCCATCTTCATGGCGGTGATCATGTTTCAGGCGCGCTGCGTCTTCAGTGCGGCTAACAACCCAGGTGCGGCTGCGGTCATCACCGACATGAAAAGGAATGGACAGTTCGTTATCGCGGCATTCACGGATGTGCATGATCAGGGTCTGACCGGCGAATGGACTATCGGCAACGGTAGGCACATCAGTGACTACACGTCCCGCAAAGGCCTGGCCGCAATGCTGAGCAATGGCGGCCATAAAAGCATCAGGTTCTGTACCGGGGCTGTTGCAGGAAAGCAGCAAGGTGCTGGTCAAGACCAGCAGTAAGCTGCTGAAAGAACGAGAAGTCAGTTTCATACTATTATTTTCCCGAAAAGGACCTGCAGGGGCCAGGTAATCACCCTACCTTACGCGGTTCAGGTATTCAGATCAACGCAGAAACGCTCGTTTGAGCGCGCTATGTACGCCAGCACGCACTTAACTGCATGTGAATATGATAAAACCGCACGCATGCGAGCTACAAAAATTGGTAAAAAGTTGAACGTTCTGTTTCTCAGCAGCTGTGAGCCGTGTGATATTTTTTTAATCAAAGAGCTTATGACAGGTGCTGCCGACTGTGTAAATGTGTGCGCAATAATCAGACCTGTTCAAGCGCCTCAACCTGCGGGGAGATGGCAGGAGAGTTTTAAGCATCCCCTGCATAAAGCTCATGGCCTGCTTAACACCTGCTATCGCTCGCATAGAGAGCAGCAAAACCGCAGCAAAGCCTGTCGTTTTCTATTCGGTAAAGGTGTACCGGAGCTGAACACAGAAATAATTGACGTTCCAGAAAATTCAGTTAACCGGCCCCGAAGCATCGAGAAAATTGCCAGCTTCAGACCTGATGTTATTTTGGCATCTGGTGCGCCGCCGATTGCTCCGACAGTATTCTCGGTTGCCCGCATTGCCTGCCTGAATGTGCATTACGGAATCGCTCCTGAATATCGGGGAGAACATGCTCAGTTCTGGCCTCTTTGGCTAGGCGACTATCAGCATATCGGATCCACTATTCAGTATATTGCCAGCGGCAGCGATGAGAGCGCGCCCCTGGTACGTGGCTATCCTGCCTTGTCAGCACGGGATACGGAGTTCTCAATTGCAATGAAATCAGCGCGCTTAAGCGCACTGCTGATCCGGGAGGTTCTGCAAAACATGCAGCGCGAGGGCGCAGCCCCGGCACTTATTCGGGTCTACGGAGAGCCCGACGGACAGTTGATCCATTCTCGTGACCGCAAGGTGTGGCATGACCTGGCTTATGCGGTGAGACGTTATCTGCTGGGTCGGCATCCCCCTGAGCAAGCGCAGCGGATTGAGCGCTTTTACCGGCAGCCATCGTTCACCCGCAGCGCTGGCACCGAGCTGGTCAAAGAGATTTAAACAGGGTTGATCTTCATCATTCCTGCCGTCCATAACGCTCACAGACACCACCCTCATCAAGCTCCCTCAGAGCTACCCCAGAGCTACCCCACAGCTTCCCCACAGCTCAGTTCGGCTCAGGCCAGCCCGCAGCAATCAGTTGCCGGATCATTGCAATGGCGTCGCGATCATTGACCACATAGGCGGATTTCAGATACTCATCGACATCCATACCACCCAGCTCATTGGCTGAATCGCGGCGATACATAAAGCGCACGAACAGATAACCTGGCTCCGGTTCCTCAATGCGGGTGAGACTTTCTGCCTGGAAACGCGGTTGCTTACCGTTAACCTTTTCGGTCTCTGACACTTCTATCCGGGTGCTTATTTCCTGCAGATGCTGCAGCCTGACTGCATCGCGCAGCTCGGTGTCTGCGACTGCAATATAGCGGATAAAATGGTTGTCGCTGATCTGTTCCAGACGGCTGCTGATGGCTGGATTAAACTGTTCTGGGAATTTTGCACGCATCACCAGACCGGCCCACAGATCTTCTCTGCTGAGCACGGGAATGTGCAACTGCTTTGGATCATTTATCTGAATCAGATGTTCGAATTCAAGCAAAAGTGCTCCTCCCATTGACTACTTTCTGATAAGCAAAATTTTATCATCGGGCGATCCATTGTGTCAGCTTGGCTGGCCGACGTGAATTTCAACGACTGAAATTTTTCGGCCTTGCTGACGACGGCTGATTTCTTCCACGGAATGACGGCAGCTGCCAGCGCGATTGATCAGTTTGCTCTCGCAGATGTCACAGCGCACACATTCTTTGAAATCAATGAGCGGACCACGAATAGCACCGGTAGGGCAAGCATGTTCACAGACCTTGCAGAGAGTGCACTGCGGGACTCGCTTGATGCGCAAGGGACTGAGCAGTGAGACCAGTCCAAGCGCGGCACCCAGCGGACACAGATAACGGCAATAGAAGCGCTCGATCAACACACAGCCCAGCACAATGGCAAGCAATATGGACCACAGCAATATCGACGGACTAAAAAAGAACAGGGTGCCAAAGGGCTCGAAATACTGAAAGATGCTGATATTGCTTTGCATCAGTGCGCTCACCACAATCAGCCCCAGAACCGCATACTTGATGTAAAGAGCCCGGTCATGAAGCCACTGCGGAATTTTTATCTGCCGCCAGCTTCGGGGCAATGCCCGATTGGGAAAAAAGCGCGTGATGAAATCCTGCAGAGCACCAAACGGACAGAGAGAAGAACAGAATACGCGCCCCCAGAACAGCGTCGTGACCACGGTGAATGTCACCAGCATCAGCATCGGCAAATTACTCAGAAATATCTGCGGTCCCTGCAGCATGGCATTGGTGATGTGGGAAACTGATAAAAACCCGCCATCAATAAAACCCAGATAGAACAGCGTTAGCGTTAATGCGCTCCAGCGCAAGGGGCTGCTTTTACGCAGGAAGGCCAGCATCACCAGTGCAAAAATAAGCAGCAGAATGCTGACTTTCAGCCATGGTGTATCGCCCTAGGGAGGATCATGTCGCAGGCGGGTAATAAACCCAGCCTCGGCCAGCATCGCCTGTTCAATATCCTGTTCGGACAAAATGGCCTCATTACGCGCCAGTGCAAGCCCCACACCGCTAAGTTGATACTCTAGCGAATAAGGCAGTTCACTGCCCTGCGGTTGATAGGAAATGGTGAAGGGTTGAGTCACATCGATATTTTCTTCCAGCACAATTGCGCCCGCATATTCAGCCCGGCCAGCAATTGCCCCTTCATCGGCATTACCCGCCGTAACAAAGCGTCGCAGCTGAATGGGTCTGGCTGGTCCATCGCCCTGCTGCAGCGTAATGAGATGCTGACGGTATAGTCGGGCGCCACTGCCACCGATGGCTACCAGTATCATTTCCCGGCCACCCAGGCGGATGCTCGAATCTCTCTCTGCGCGGGTGTAGTCATCCGCGCCAATAAAGAACTCGCCCAGCACGGGACGTCCGATATAGGTAATGGTCAGCTGTAACTCAGTGCCAGTGAGCACTGGCATGGTTAATTGCTTGACGATGCCCTGCTCCAGCATTTGTTCCCAGCTCAGTTGCTGCAGTTGTTGCATGGCGTTTGCTGCCCAGGCGCGCTGCTGAGCATCGCCTTCTTCGAAATTCAGATAAGCGGCGGCAACCCGGCGTGCGGCATTGCGCGCCCCGCGGCTGATCGCGAAGCTGGTCATCGTGGCGCTGCTCAGCCCATCGATGTCGCGGTTCAGGCGGAAGTCATCAGTAATGGATTTGCCAGAAAACTGCGCCTGGAATACCGGGTCGGCAACGAAGTCACCGCGCGAATAGGCGAAAGATTCGTAATAGGTGAGGATCTTAATGCCGGTTAAATTACCATCGACACTTAAGCCGATGAGCATGGCGGTCGGCGCACTATAGCCGACTTCCTCCGGGGGAATATCAGCGCTCAGGAACACAAAGCCCAGCAGTTCCGGTTCGCCGCTGAGCGGATTGTCGCGAAAAGCGCGGTAGACAGGGGGCTCGCCCTCTTTGTCCGAAAAAGAGGTGGCTTCAGGCATCACCTGGTGTAGCCATTGCGGCTGCAGTTCGGTGGTCCAGGGTGTTTTAATGCTGGCGGTCTGCGCCAGCGCGGCTGAAGCGGGCAGGATGCTAAGCAGGATCAGGAAAAAAGCATTGCGTAGAATCTGGAGGCGAGACATGAATGAGCGGCGATACGAACTGATAGGAAACATACTGCTGATCCTTGTTGATTTGTTATAGCCGTTATTCAGAGGCTCCCTAGTTCCATGTTCACTTAAATCCCGTCGGAGTATAAGAACGATAAAAACAATCTCAATTTATGTCCACGCATTCAAAAGGCCTGCAGTTTGCCTTGCTTTGAGATAGGTGACGAAATTGTCGATGGCTTCCCTTGGTCGGGGACCGATACTTTATCTCAACCCTCATCGATTTTGAAAAAAATTTGTCCTTGAGTTCGCCAGCCGCTATTCGAATCGGTCAGATCGTGCAACAGTCCCGGTGAGACGATAACAAACCTGCTGCGCCAGTGTGGCGCAGGTTAGACCAATACGGTGTAGTTCAGACCGCAGAATGAGACCGCAGAATGAGACCGCAAATGAGACCGCAACCGCAGAAGACCGTGGAACAATCGGCGAGTTGACGTCTTTCGCGAGGTAGCCATGCAGCAAACGCTTACGACTCGATTGCACAACGATAAAGTATTTCGTCCAGAAGTATGGGCAGAGGAGGGTTGCAACAGCTGTCCAAGACGTCAGGTATGCCTGGCCGGTGAGCTCGAAATTCCCGATCTGCAAGAATTCAATACCCATGTAAATCGCCAGCGTTCAGTGCGAATCGGGCAACTGATTGTTGCCGCTGGAGATCCCTTCAAGGGCATTTATGTAGTGCGTTCCGGTTTCTTTAAATCCTATCTGATCAATCGCGATGGTGAATTGCAGGTTACCGGTTTTCATCTGCCAAGCGAGGTGTTTGGCATCGAGGGCATCAGCGGCGGGCCTTATAATCACAGCGTTGAGGCGCTTGATACCGGTAGTGTCTGCAGAGTGCCCGCGGCTTTATTCCATCGCAATTCTGTAGAAGGCCAGGCAATCGTGCATGTTCTGCTCGGTGTGATGAGTCGGATTATAATCCGTGATAATGAACTGATATTTTCACTGGCTAAATTGAGCGCGTCACGCCGGTTGGCGACCTTCCTCATTGATCTGTCCATGCGGATGCAGCGCTCGGGTTTCAGCAGAGATGATCTGATGTTGTGTATGCGCCGCACCGATATTGCCAGCTACCTGGGTCTTGCCGAAGAAACCGTCAGCAGGCTGTTCACGCGCTTTCAAAGAAAGGGAATCCTCACGGTAAACCGTCGGTACATCGAAAGTTTTGATCTGCATAAATTGCAGATTGCCGCTGGTGATGAAGCTGTTGAAGTGACCGTCAACCCGACCACGCACCTGGTTGACTCAGGTCAAGTGACCCGGTGTGGTGGGCTTTAGACTGTTTTGGTGGCACTGTTTTGGAGGTCGTCTTTGACAGCCCGGTGACCAGCCCCTTTTAACAGCCTTCTAACAGGCCCATTGAACAGGTAGATCAAACATGCGTACCACTTGTCTAGTAGTTGCCGATAGCACCTCAGCTCGTATTTTCTCCGCGAATGCGCGGTTAACTGAATTGGATGAGCGATTTGACCTGGTCAACCCTAAGGGGCACCTGCAGGACCATGAAATCGATAGTGACCGGCCGGGTCGTCAGACCACCGGTACCGGTCTGCAATCGGGTGCTGCCGGTTCACACGGGTATGGCGGAGACAAAAGCAGTCAACGCCACAGCATGGCAATATTTGCTGCCCAGATAGCCACGCAGCTGGAAAGTGAACGGCAGGCGGGTAATTTCCAGCAGTTGATCCTGATCGCCCCTTCGAGAATGCTCGGCGAAGTCCATAAGCAGCTAAGCACCGGTTGCCAGAAACTGCTGGCGCGCCAGATCGATAAGCGTCTGGTCGATGCGTCGGAAGAAGAAATTCTGGTGCGTCTCGCGGAGAGTGCTCCCTAGCCAGCATGGTGCATCAGAAAATAAACCCTACAAGCACGGGGAATGCCGGATTGAGACGGTCGCTTCAGGTAAAGGAGAATGGGGATTAACTGAATACCACCAGGGAAGCTGATCCATGAGCGATATTGCTGTTCGCAAATGAAAATTTCCGCAATTAATTTAAGCCTCTATGATGCCGCAGTGCTGGATCTGGATGGGGTAATAACTCGGACCGCACGGCTGCATGCTCATGCCTGGAAAAGCACCTTTGATGATTTCCTAGCCAGCCGCGATGACAGCAGACCCTTCGATATCGACGCGGACTATCGCCTGTTCGTTGATGGCAAACCGCGCCATGACGGCGTCCGCAGTTTTCTTAATTCCCGCGCCATCAACATTCCAGCGGGCGAGCCGGACGACACCGCTGAGGCGAATACGGTTTATGGATTGGGTACACGCAAGAACCTGTTGTTCCAGGAGTTGCTGAACGCCGATGGTGCTGATGTCTTTCCCGGCAGCATTCAGTTTATCCATGCCTTAAAGGATGCCGGTCTGGCGGTGGCTATGGCCTCCTCAAGCCGCAACAGTAAAACCATCCTGCGTGCTACGGGCATTGCGGGTTTGTTTGATGCACTGGTCGATGGGGTCGATATCGGAGAACTCAATCTTGCTGGCAAACCTGCGCCGGACATGTTCATCGAGGCTTGTCAGCGCTTGCACTGCCCAGCTGCGCGCTGTATCGGCATCGAGGATGCCATTGTGGGGGTGCAGGCTTTGAAGGCGGCTGGTTTTGGTCTGGTTATTGGTGTGGACCGGACTGATCATGCCGCAGCCCTGCATAAGGCCGGTGCTGATCTGGTGGTGAGCGATCTCGGTGAGTTGCTCAGCGACACCGAGACCGCAAAAAGCGCTGTACAAAGCGCGGCGCTGGCGCAAACCCCGGTGCAACAATTACCTTCAGCACTGGAACATCTGGCTGACATCCTCGCCGACCAACAGCGCGAACTGCTGTTGTTTCTGGACTACGACGGCACCCTGACACCGATTGTTGATCATCCTGACAAAGCGATTCTGAGCGATTCCATGCGCAGCACATTAAACCGGCTTGCCGGCTTGACCCGCGTGGCCTTGCTCAGCGGCCGTGATCGCAAGGATGTGCAGAGCAAAGTTGCGATACCGCAATTGTGGTATGCGGGCAGCCACGGTTTTGATATTTCAGGACCCGACGGCATGCACCATGAACATGAGGAAGGGGCCAGGTTCCTGCCGGTGCTGGATAAGATGGAGCAGATGCTCACTGACAAGCTGGGCCATATCCCCGGATGCCTTATAGAGCGGAAGCGTTTTTCAGTGGCGGTGCATTACCGTAACGTCCGTGCAGAGGATTTGCGCGAAGTTCAGACAACGGTGCAGGAGCTTCAGCAGTCTGAACCGGCACTGCGACTGGCCACCGGGAAAAAAGTATTTGAGCTCCAGCCTGATATTGCCTGGCATAAGGGGTATGCACTGCGCTGGCTGATTGCCACCTGGGGGCTGGAGCGTCAGCAGTATAAGCCGCTGTATCTGGGTGATGATGTCACCGATGAGGATGGCTTCCGTGAGGTTGCTGCCGACGGTGTCGGTATTCTGGTTGCACAACAGCAGCAGAGCACGCTGGCTACTTATCAGCTGGCAGATGTCGCAGCGGTGGAAGTATTCCTTCAGCAGCTGTGTGCTCATCTTGAGTCTGCCGCCGATGAATGAGCGCAATCTTATTTATCGAGATTTTAATCCTCGTCAGGAAGCATTGCGCGAAACTCTGTGCACACTCGGCAATGGCTTTTTCGCCACCCGCGGTGCGACTCCAGAATCGAAAGCTGATGAAGTGCATTACCCTGGTGTCTATGCGGCGGGGTGTTTTAATCGTCTGGAAACTGAGCTGGCCGGCAGAATTATCGAGAATGAATGCATGGTCAATCTGCCCAACTGGCTGGATCACAGCTTCCGCCTGCCGAACGGAGAGTGGTTTGATCCTTTGCTGGTGGGGTTGCTTGATTACTCTCAGGAGCTTGATCTGCGCAACGCCAGTCTCAAACGCTCCATCCGCTTTCGTGACGCCTCAGGGCGTCATACCCGCATCGAAGAGCAACGCATGATCTCCATTTATCAGCCTCACCTCGCAGCCTACACAGTAACGATTTGTGCAGAAGACTGGGAGGGCATGATAGAGATTCGCAGTGGCCTTGATGGCAATGTCCGCAACTCCGGCGTGCAGCGTTACCGGGCGCTAAATAATCAACATCTGATGCCGCTTTCTGCTGATTGTGTTGATGGTCAGATCATGCTGCTCGAAGTGATTACCAGTCAGTCCAGGATTCATATTGCGATGGCGGCAGCCTTGCGCTTCTGGCAGGCGGGCACCGAGCTTGTGCCACAGTTCCAGATTGAAAGAACTGCCAGAAGCATCAGCCACCACTATCAGATTGAGCTTCGAAGACAGCAGCCCTTGATCATGGAGAAGCTGGTGTCACTCTTTATTGCGCGAGATAGGGCGATTTCCACGCCCGCACTGGCGGCTCGTCAATCAGCAGCCTCCGGTGTCCGTTATGCGGAACTGGCGCGGCCGCATGGCATCGTCTGGCGTCAGCTCTGGCAGCACTTTTACTTTGATATCGAACATGAGGATCCTCAGGAAGAGGCTGAATCCGAACAAATACTTGATCTGCATATTTTTCATCTACTGCAGACCTATTCGCCGCATGTCGTGGATCTGGACGCTGGCCTGCCCGCTCGCGGTCTGCATGGCGAGGCCTATCGCGGTCATATATTCTGGGATGAACTGTTTGTGCTGCCGATGTTCAATCTGCGTATGCCCGCGATCAGTCGGGCCCATCTGCTGTATCGCTACCGGCGCCTGCAACAGGCCTGCAGTGATGCCCGTGCGGCAGGTTATGAAGGTGCCATGTATCCTTGGCAAAGCGGCAGTAACGGTCGGGAAGAGAGTCAGGAACTTCACCTGAATCCGAAATCAGGAAATTGGATACCAGATAATTCGCGTCTGCAGCGTCATATTGGCGCGGCCGTCGCGTTCAATGTCTGCCACTATTATCAGGCGACTAAAGACGAAGAATTCCTGTCCCGCTACGGGGCGGAAATGCTGCTGGAGATTGCCCGCTTCTGGGCCAGTAAAGCCACTTACAATTCAACACGCGAGCGTTATGAGATTCTGCGCGTGATGGGGCCCGATGAATATCATGACAGTTACCCGGATGCAGAACTGCCGGGCCTGAATAACAATGCCTATACCAATATCCTTGCGGTCTGGGTCTTGATTCAGGCGCTGGGCGTGAAGAACAATCTGCCGGCGCGGCGCTTCAAGGAAATCTGTGAAGTAATCCAGCTGGAACGTGAAGAGTTGGAACAGTGGGAGCGGATCAGCCGCAGAATGTACGTTCCGTTTCATGATGGTGGCATCATCAGTCAGTTTGAAGGCTACGAAAAGCTCGAGGAATTCGATTGGGATCGCTACCGCGACAAGTACTCGGACATTCAGCGTCTGGACCGGATTCTTGAGGCTGAAAATGATACGCCTAACCGCTACAAGGCATCCAAACAGGCCGATGTGCTGATGCTGTTTTATCTGTTTTCTGCCGGGGAACTTGAGGAGTTATTTCAGCGTCTGGATTATCCCTTTGAGCCCGAGACCATCCCCCGCAATATCGATTACTACCTGCAGCGTACCTCTCACGGTTCAACGCTGAGCCGCGTCGTTCATTCCTGGGTGCTGGCGCGTGGTCATCGTCCGGAGAGCTGGCATTATTTTAAGCAGTCACTCAAAGGCGATGTCGAGGATATCCAGGGCGGCACTACCACGGAAGGCATACATGCCGGCGCCATGGCCGGGACCATCGATCTGATACAGCGCTGTTTTACCGGTCTGGAAACCCGCGATGACGTACTCTGGCTGAACCCGCGTCTGCCCCACGGACTGCTCAGCCTGGCCTTCGAAATTCATTATCGCAAGCATGAAATGCGTATCACCATAACGGCCAATGCTATCCGGATCGC
>Ga0209491_10001249_pt1 | contig 50397 bp, 40 predicted proteins | sample BON02_FD_187213 | JGI IMG/M metagenome (GOLD analysis project Ga0209491, IMG submission 187213) | Freshwater microbial communities from Lake Bonney liftoff mats and glacier meltwater in Antarctica - BON-02 (SPAdes) (version 2) | ecosystem: Environmental > Aquatic > Freshwater > Ice > Glacier...
AACCCCCAATGACAATCCGTTCATCGAATCGGCCTTCAGCACCGTCAAGCGAGCCCCGGAGTATCCCGGTCGCTTCCTAGATGACGCCCAGGCCCGCGAATACTTCAGTCGCTACTTTACGTGGTACGACACCGAGCACTATCATTCCGGCATCGACTACGTCACCCCGCAACAAGCCCATGACGGCCTGCGGCCAACGATCCTTGAACACCGACGCGTCAAGAAACTTGCCCAGCGAAACCGGCGCCGGGAAGAAAACCAAAAACCAAAAACCGGCGCACCAAAAACAAACCATACCTAACAATGACCGCCTCCTCCGTAGCGTAATTATTCGCCTCCTGAGGTCATTGATTCAAAAACGCGCCGTCACCGATCATATCGCCGCCAACAACAGCGAAGGCTGGTCGTCCATTCAAGGTGCGTTCTGGCGTGAAGGCGGTATATCACCGGATTTGAATTTGAACGATGTGCTTCCGCGATTTACTGAGGAAGCCATCAAGGTGATCGATGGGCATGATGCCAGCGGTAAACCATTGATGCTTTATCTCGCGTATCCCGCGCCGCACACCCCGTGGTTGCCCGACAAGGAATATTTGGGGAAGAGCGGTGCGAGCATGTATGGCGATTTTCTAGTGATGGTAGATGCCATGATCGGGCGCGTGCTGAAATCGCTTGAGCAGAATGGAATGGCGGAAGACACGTTGGTCATTTTCAGTTCGGACAACGGACCGGTCTGGTACGACACGGACGTCGAACGTTTTGGCCATGATTCGTCGGGCGGATTGCGCGGGATGAAAGGCGACGCGTGGGAAGGCGGGCATCGCATGCCATTCATTGTTTGTTGGCCGGGCAGGGTGAAGGTGAGAACAACGAGCGATCATACGGTTTCGTTCACGGACGTGATGGCGACCTTTGCGGATATCGTGGATCAGGATTTGCCGCCGGATGCGGGGCCTGACAGTTTGTCGTTTCTTCCGGCGTTGGACGGCAAAAAAGGATCAAGTCGTGGGCCGATAATTGTCCAGTCGGCGAACGGGACAATGTCGATTCGGTCTGGCGATTGGAAATTGATTGAGGGTTTGGGCTCCGGTGGATTCACCAAGCCCGCACGTGCCAACCCCACCGCTGGAGGACCGATCGGACAGCTCTACGATCTCAAGAACGATCCTGGCGAGACGACGAATCTGTATTTGGAAAAACCAGAAATCGTGAAGCGACTAAAGGACGAGCTGGCCAAAGCGAAGAACGACGGCCGGACGCGATAAACCTAAACGGTAGGGCGACGCTCCCGCGGAGCCCATCTTGGAACACTGAAAGTGTGTACCGGTATCGTTGCATCCCGCGGGGACTTTGAAATGGGCTCTGCAGGAGCATCGCCCTACCGTAGTTCATCCGTGCATTCAGTGCATTCCGTGGTGAACAACTAAGCCTACTGCTCCGCCAGTTTTTCAATCCCCTGTTCGTCCAACCGAAAGAACACCCATTCCTTCATCTCCCTCGCGCCGAGGCTTTCATAGAAATCAATCGCGGTTTTGTTCCAGCCCAGCGCCACCCAATCCATGCGACCGCACTTGCGTTCCTTGGCCAACTTCACCAACGCAAGCAGCAACGACTTGCCAACGCCTTTGCCGCGGAATTCAGGTTTCACAAACAGATCTTCCAGATACAATCCTTTACGACCTACGAACGTCGAGAAATTGTGGAAGAACAACGCGAAGCCAGCGGGTACATTCTCCAAAAAAGCAAAGATAACTTCAGCACCTGGATGTTCACCGAACAACGCTTCTTGAATATCCTCAACCGTTGCTTCGACGTCATGGCTGAGTTTTTCATACTTGGCGATACCGAGAATAAATTTATGCACCAACCCGGCTTCGTCCGGTCGGGCAGGGCGGATGGTGAGTGAGTTATTCATTTTTGTTTAACCACAGATGAACACGGATGAGCACAGATATTGGTAGGGCGAACTTGCCGAGAGTGTCTCAAAACTCTGTAGTCACATTGAAGCGGAGTCGTCAACAAGACCTCGAAGTCTCGTTCGGAGAACTCGCCCCACCTGTTGGGGCGCTATGGAGGTGGGGTGAGTTCTCCGAACGAACCTTTGAACGCCAAGACCAGGGCTTGAAAACCAAATGGCTTCGGGCGCTCTACACTCGTCCGGTAGTTAAAAATAGGTTTTTGGACAGTCTCTGCCGGTCCGTCGGGAGCGCAATGGGTTGCTAAAATCGTAGTGTGCTTTCGAGCGTTTCGGGATTCTCCACAGCTTCGCGGGAGCGGCTCCCTACCATTCAAATTCGTCATCATTGGCGTCAATTCGCGTAAGAGCATCCGTGTTTATTCGTCCCACTGAGCGGGATCCGTGGCCAAAACGTCTTGTCTTTGCGTGTTATGCGTATTTTTGCGGCAATGGTATCGACTCATTCAACCGGCTTCTTCCAGATAGTTACGGTGCGTTTCATTTCATCGATCAACCACTGACACGCCTCGAATGCCTCGCCGCGATGCGGTGCGATCACCTCCACCCAAAGCGATGATTCGTTCACCTTCACCACACCCGTCCGATGTATTAACCGAATGGATTCAATCGGCCACTTCTTTTCGATCGCATCAAAGATCAGTTCGAACTGACGTTCGGCCATCTGCTGAAACGCTTCGTAATCAAGCGCCGAGATCGTAGAATCGCCTTCCTGCGCGCGGACGATGCCGGAGAAATAGATCACCGCTCCCATACCGTCCGACGCGCTCCGAGCGTTGATCAGTTCGGCTTCATCAATGAAATCGGGAGAGATGGCCAGTGAACGTTTCATGAATCAAATCAGCCACCTTGCACGGGAGGAAACAGCGACACCACATCGCCATCCGAAAGGACAAACTCGCGCGGTTGATAATCCACACCGACCGCCAGCAACGTCGCGCGGCTCATCTCTTGCAGTTTGGAATATTCGGCGCACAGGTCGTCATGAAGTTTCCCGAGGGTGCAGCCATCTGGAACGTCCCGCGTCAACTCATCGATACCGGTGAGATCCTTGAAATAAGAAAAGAATTGAACGGTGATTGTCACAGTCCGGCGATGCTAGTTGGTCACCATTGGTTTGAACACAAAATCCTGCCGTGAAGGGAATGCGATCATGAGAACATTATCGGTAGAGCCGGTCTCTCCGAGCCGACCGCTGGGCGTGAGTTGGTGTTGAACGTATTCGAGGAGATGGAGTGTGGTTGGATACGCCGACGGTCAAGGATATAGAAGGGCGACATTCCGGTTGCCCAGAAGAGCCCGCCATCCAACGAGGCGACAGGAATGTCGCCTTTCGCGGATGTCGAAGCCGCCGGGGACCGCGCCAACGCCTCCCGGAGGTTGGGCAGGTCCTCGTGATGACGTATTCTGCGGAAGCCGATCTCGGCCCACAGCAGCCCCGAGGCGGCCCAGCGTTCCACCATGTCTGTTTTCACGTTCCATCGCTTGATGTTGCCGGGGTGCTCCCGCCAGTTGCGCATCACGTTTTCAATGAGGTTCGTGCTCAGGAAGGTCAGGTTCAGGGTGGCCGGGATCCCCAGCCGGTGGACGCACAGGATCTCCTCCCGGGTATGGGGGGCGGGCCTTTGGCCCTTGAACATGATCATGACCATCGCGATGGTTTGCATCGGTAAAGTAGTCGGCAACCTGATGGTCGATCTGAATCCGTCCAACGTGAAACTCCGGGATCGCGCGGCGAGAATCGCAGCGGAGTTGACCGGGTGCGGTTGCGACGAAGCGCACGAAACCGTGGTGAAGTAAAGTGGCAGAGGAGGCGGAGCCAATGCCTGACCAGAATCGCCGAAGTTCCCGTTGCCCGCATCACTGAATGCCGAACGCCTCGCGCAGCATGTCGATGCTCTTCGGTACGCCTGAACTCGCCGGATCTTTTCCTTCAAACTCCAGCGAGACGTAGCCACGGTAGTTCACGTCCGCGAGAATTTTCGCGACCTTCTTGTAATCGAGATCAAGCGTGTACCATTCGCCGCCGCCGTAGTAGGTCTTCGCCTGAACGAACACGGTCTTCGGCGCGATCAGTTCGAGTTTGGGATAGGGGTTTTCCAGAAAGTTTCCGGTGTCCATCAGCGCGCCCAGCCACGGCGATTTGATCGCACCCAGCAAACGCAACATGCCCTCGGGCGTGTTGGTGAGTCCCCAATGGTTTTCCAGTGCGAGCATGACACCGAGCTTCTCGGCGACCTTCAGGCATTCTTCAATCGAATCGATGCACCACTTGAATCCTTCGTCGAGCGTGACGCCGTCGGGGAGCGGTTCGATGCCACGCGCGGCCATCAGATCGTCGAACGTCTTGATCGTGTTCCAGCGGCCGGAGTTCAGGCGGATCGCCGGGATGCCCATCTGATGCGCCAGTTCGAGGCAATGAACCGTGTGCGCGATCTGCGCCTTGCGATACTCCGGATCGGGGTCGACAAAGTCTTGATGAATCGAAAGGGCGATCAGGTCGATGCCATTGAGAAAGGCGTGCCGTTTGAGTTTGTTGCAGTAGGCGGTCGTCTCCTCGTCCATCTGCCGGTGCAACACGTCGACACCGGAAACCCGCAGCCGCGCGGCCTCGTCGATCACGGTTTCAACCGGAAATTTCTGCTCCGTAAAATGCCAGTAGGAATAGGTGGAGATGCCGAGCTTTACTTTCGCGGCGGGCAGTTTGTCGGCTGCGCGAACGGTCGCTGCGGGAAGGCCGACCGCGATCGCACCAGTGGCTGCAGCTGCGGTGGTGAGAAAGTTTCTGCGGGAAAAAGAATGGTTCGTGGGCATGTGAGGAAATTGGCAGGGTGGCACCAAAACGCCAGAAAATTTCGGTATCGGCAGATCCATTGTTTCGTGCTGAGATCCGGCCATGAAAAATCCGATCATTGTGGCGCTCGACGTGCCCGACCTGGCCCGGGCGCGCGAACTGGTGAAGGTGCTAGCGCCCGTCGTGGGTGCGTTCAAGGTGGGCAAGGAACTGTTCGTCACTGCTGGACCGGATTTCGTGCGGGAGATCCGGGCGGCCGGTGGCAAGGTGTTTCTTGATCTCAAGTTTCACGACATTCCGAACACGGTGGCGAAGGCCGTATCCGCCGCCGTCCGGCTCGATGTTCAGATGCTCACCGTTCACACGTCGGGTGGACACGAGATGCTCGCCGCCGCCGAGGAGGCCGCCCAGCGCACCGCCGTGCAGCAGGCCACGGAACCGCCGCTGGTTCTCGGGGTGACCGTGCTCACCAGTATGGACAGCGACAACCTCGCGGAGATTGGTGTGGAATCTAATGTCGGCGCACAGGTGGAGCGACTGGCGATGCTCGCTTCGAAGTGCGGGTTACGCGGACTGATTTGTTCGCCGTTGGAGATCGCTGCACTGCGTCGGGTTGTGCCGGAGAAAATGCAGCTTGTTACGCCGGGAATCCGACCCGGTGGCGGTGGCGGGGATGATCAGAAGCGCACACTCACACCAAGAGAAGCGATGGATGCGGGCGGCGACTGGCTGGTGATTGGTCGCCCGATTTATGAGGCGGATGATCCGCGTAACGCAGCTGAAGAGATACTGGCGAGCCTGAAGTAGAACAGCGTGTCCCGCCTGTCTCGCCGGCGGAGGTGCGTTTGAAATCGTGGGGCAGGAAGAGGGCCTCATGGTGGGGCGAGCCTCTCCGAGCGAGCCTTCCGCAGCTTTGCAAGAACCGCCAGTTTGCACCACTCGTCGATACCAAAACAGCCCGTTCCTCGGAGAGATCCTGTTACGAATCGACGGACACGAACGTTTGTGGGCGTCTCGTGCGCCCGCAGGTTCGCCCAGAGGGCTCGCCCCACCTTTCATACACCCCCCGGGGCACCGGAAAGAAAGCCTCACGCAACGAGGTGAAGGCGCAAAGGTGGTTTCTGGCGTGTTCAGTTCCTGTTCGCCTGCGTTCTTGGCGACTTGAGCGAAGCGGGCGTGAGGCATGACTTCATTCCGGTGTCGGCTCGGCCTGTCTGAGGAAGCGCTGATTAAATCCGGGCAAGAAAGAGAAACCGTTAATGGGCGCTCATTCGCGCTAATCTTCGGAAGCCCTTGCCTGTGAAATTAGCGGTTATCAGCGCCGATTAGCAGTTCCAAAGTCGTCGCGAAATAGTTTCCCAACCCCGTCCCGCATTCCACCCAGACCGGCAGCGTCGCTGCGGCGCAAAGCCACTATGTTTTCCGCGCTTCCTCCGGAGATTTTCCTGATTCGCGGAGGGCGCGGATGCTGAGTATTCGCCGATCCTTTTTCCTCGAAACTGGAAGATCAAATGGCGCATCGCGGTGTTCTCGTGACGGGCGAAATTATGTTTGTTAACTGGGCTAGTTAGCCGGTCTTCTGCTATCGATATTCAACAACTCCAAATTTGCGAATGTATAAACAAAATAGGGTTAGCTGCTCATGTGGAATCCGCCGTTGTATCACGGAGTCTTTTGTAGCGCAAAATGTCAACGGCCACACATTACACCGATCCTCCAATACCGACCGCCCCTCATGGAACAGTCGGTGGATCGGGTGTCGTACATGCGTGTCATCATTGCGGGTTATCGTGCCCGGAGGAATGTTTTCACCAGGAGGAAAAGTCGTTCTGCTGTCAGGGGTGTCTGACGGTTTTTGAATTGTTGACCGCCAACGGCCTCGAGAATTTTTACGAACTCGGCGCGGCGTCCGGACTGAAATTCTCCCGTCCGAAGCCAGCGGAGAAATACTCGTACCTCGACGACTCCGCGGTCAGAAACTCGTTCGTCCAGTTCACGGACGAGTCGATCACCCGGGTCAACTTCCGGGTGCCGGAGATCTACTGCATCGCCTGCGTCTGGCTGCTGGAAAACCTTGGGCGAATCAATGACGCCATCTCGACTGCGCAAGTCAATTTTCCGCGCAAAGAAGTTTCGATACAGTTCAACAACGATCAGATCAAGTTGAGCGAAGTTGTGGCCCTGCTTACATCGGTGGGTTACCCTCCCGAACTCAAATTGTCCGATCTCGCTGGAGGCAAAGCGACTCCGATCTCCAAACGGCTCTGGCTTCAGGTGGGTGTCGCGGGGTTCGCCTTCAGCAACATCATGCTCTTCAGCCTGCCAGGCTATTTTGGGCTGGATCAGTTCAGTGGCCCAACCTTCAACCTGCTGTTTGGCTGGTTCAGTCTGGTGCTGGTGCTTCCGGTTCTGATCTACAGCGCGCAGGATTACTGGCGTGCGGCTTGGTCGGGCGTGCGACAGCGCCGGCTGGCGATTGAAGTGCCGGTTTCGCTTGGGCTGGCCGCGTTGTTTTTGCGGAGTGCGCAGGAGGTCGTTTCTGGAAACGGACCCGGCTATTTTGATTCGTTGACCGGGCTCGTTTTCTTTCTGCTGATCGGTCGCGTTTTCCAGCAACAGACATATGACAGCCTTTCATTCGACCGTGACTACAAATCTTTCTTTCCGCTCGCGGTCACGCGGTTGGAGCGCCTGGGCGACAGGGATTCAAAGAATGATGAACTCCGATCCGAGGCGACAGGAATGTCGTCTTTTCAGGAGCGCAAGGTTTCGATTTCACAAGTCAATATTGGTGACTGTTTGATTGTTCGTAATGGCGAGTTGATCCCGGCGGACGCGCGGTTGATTTCGGGGCCGGCATTCGTTGACTACAGCTTTGTGACCGGTGAGTCCGTTCCCGTCGACAAGGTTCCCGGCGATCATCTTTACGCCGGTGGACGTCAGATCGGTGCCGCGATCGAAATGGAGATCCTGAAACGCGTGGACCAAAGTTACCTGACATCGCTCTGGAGTCAGGACGCGTTCAAGAAGGACAAGACCGAATCGATCAACACGCTGATCAATCGTTTCAGCCAGTGGTTCACCCTCACCGTCATCAGCATCGCTGCGTTGGCCGCGGGTTGGTGGTTGATTCAGGGTGCCGCCACGACCGCACTGGTGGCGTTCGCCTCGGTAATGATTGTGGCATGTCCGTGTGCGCTGGCTTTAGTGACACCGTTTACGCTTGGGACTGCCTTGAGAATCCTAGGCAAGGAGCGTGTGTTTCTTAAGAACACCGGTGTCATCGAAAACATGTCGCAGATCGACACTGTAGTATTCGACAAGACTGGAACGCTGACGTCGTCGGGCGCAGGATCGATCGTGTTTGTGGGAGAGCTGTTGAGCGAAAATGAAGAGCGTTGGTTGTTCTCGATGACGCGTCATTCGATCCACCCGTATGCGGTGCAGATCGGCGAATCGATTTCGCGAACCAGGCAGATTTTTCCGGACCCTGTTCGTTCGTTCCTTGAGACCGCGGGCAAGGGGATGGAAGGGAGTGTGGCTGGTCGTGAGATCTGGATGGGATCCGCCGCGTGGCTGGCGGCGCGGAATACCACGAATTGTCCGTCAACGAGTGATTCGGACACCCATGAGAATTCAGCTGCGACCGGAAGCGAAGTTCACGTTGCAATCGACGGTGTTTATCGCGGTGCGTTTGTGATCAAAGGAAGCCTTCGACCGGAAGCGGAAAATATGCTCACTCATCTCGCCGGTGAAAAGGAGCTGGTGCTCTTGAGCGGGGACAATTCGAGAGAAGAGAAATTGTTTTCCGAACTGCTCGGAGATCGCGCTCAGTTGCGTTTTTTTCAAACACCCCTAGATAAACTGGAATTCGTCGCCAGCCGGCAGAAGGCAGGCCGCAAAGTCATGATGGTTGGTGATGGATTGAACGATGCCGGAGCGCTGCGTCAGAGCGATGTTGGCCTGGCAGTGGTTGAGGAAACGGGTGCGTTTTCGCCAGCGAGTGATGGCATTATGTCGTCGGATCAGGTGTGCCGTCTTGATCGGATTGTCGGTTTCTCAAAATCGTCGATACGGGTGATCAAAATCGGTTTTGGAATTTCAGCCGCGTACAACATCATGGGAATTGCCGTAGCCACCACGGGACTTCTATCGCCGATATTCTGCGCGATTCTCATGCCGATCAGCTCGATCACGGTTGTCGTTTTCTCGACGGCTGCCGTGAGCTGGTGCGGGCGAAGGTTGCGTAGGACAGACGTCCCGCCGGTCACGGATGCTGAAACGGCACAACCGATGTCGGACGTGGCCCGCGGCCCGCTTCAATCTGCGTCCGGCATTCGAGAGCGCAACGGAGACAGGCAGGATGCCTGTCCTACTTTGGAGGTCTCCTCGTGAGTGTGATCTACCTCCTGATTCCGTTGAGCCTGATTTTCGCCGGCGGATTTTTGTGGGCGTTTATCTGGGCCGTTCGCTCGGGACAATATGACGACACCTGTACGCCCTCCATGCGCGTGGTGCTGGACGAGGCACCGGTAAAGAAGAGCAAAACGAATTCAACATCGACAACTGAAACAACTGACAAATGAACACGGAAACATTCAAATACGATAACCGGATCGTCCGCGCTTTCGCGATCGCCACCGTGGTGTGGGGCATCGTGGGCTTCCTCGCGGGATTGTTGATCGCCTGCCAGCTCTTCTGGCCGGACCTCAATTTTAACCTGCAGTACACCACATTCGGCCGGCTGCGTCCGCTGCACACCAACACCGTGATCTTTGCCTTTGTGGGCAACGGCATGTTCATGGGCATCTACTACTCGCTGCAACGACTGTGCAAGGCGCGGATGTTCAGCGACACGTTGAGCTGGCTGAATTTCTACGGGTGGCAGCTGATCATCGTGTCCGCCGCGATCACGCTTCCGCTGGGACTCACCACCAGCAAGGAATACGCGGAGCTGGAATGGCCGATCGACATCGCCATCGCCGTCGTGTGGGTGATCTTCACCGTCAACCTGTTGGGAACGATAGTGAAGCGTCGTGAAAAACACATCTACGTGGCCATCTGGTTTTACATTGCGACGGCCATCACCGTGGCATTGTTGCACCTCGTGAACTCGCTCGAGATGCCGGCGGGTGCGTTCAAGAGCTACTCGATCTACGCCGGTGTTCAGGATGCGCTGGTGCAATGGTGGTACGGACACAACGCGGTGGCGTTCTTCTTGACCACGGGTTACCTCGGAATGATGTATTACTTCCTGCCGAAAGCGGCGGGCCGGCCAATCTTCAGTTATCGGTTGTCGATCATTCACTTCTGGGCGCTGATCTTCCTCTACATCTGGGCGGGCCCACATCACCTGCTTTACACGGCGCTGCCGGACTAGGCGCAGTCGCTCGGGATGGTGTTCTCGATCATGCTTGTTGCGCCGAGCTGGGGCGGCATGTTGAACGGGTTGCTGACGCTGCGTGGCGCCTGGGACAAGGTGCGCGAGGAGCCCATGCTCAAGTTCATGATCGTCGCGCTGACCGCCTACGGCATGGCGACGCTCGAAGGACCGGTGCTCGCGATCAAATCGGTGAACGCGCTTTCGCACTACACCGACTGGACGATCGCCCACGTCCACACCGGCGCTTTGGGTTGGAACGGCTTCCTGACGTTCTCCGTTCTCTACTGGCTGTTCCCGAAACTTTACCAAACCAAGCTGCATTCCGTTAAACTTGCCAACTGGCATTTCTGGGTTGGCGTGCTGGGAATCATTTTCTACGTGGTGCCGATGTATTGGGCGGGCGTGACGCAGGGGCTCATGTGGAAGGAATTTAACTCCGATGGCTTCCTGCAATACGGGAACTTCCTGGAGACCGTTGTTCAATTGATTCCGATGTATCAACTGCGCGCTGTCGGTGGATTGCTCTTCATCATCGGTGCGTTGATCATGGCCTACAATCTGTACAAGACAGCCAAGGCCGGTCAGTTCCTGGCGGATGAAGAAGCGCAGGCGACACCTTATCGTCAGAAGAACGACGTGGAGCACAAACACCCTTGGGGCCATCGCTGGTTGGAAGCGCGTCCGATGACGTTGACCGTGCTGGCGTTCATCGCGGTGCTCATCGGTGGCGCCGTTGAGTTTGTCCCGATGTATCTGGTCAAATCCAATGTGCCGACCATCTCCAGCGTGAAACCGTATTCCGCGTTGGAATTGTTGGGTCGCGACATCTACATCCGCGAAGGCTGTGTTGGGTGTCATTCGCAGATGATTCGGCCGTTTCGTTCTGAGACTGAACGCTACGGTGAATACTCAAAAGCCGGCGAGTTTGTCTTTGATCACCCGTTCCTGTGGGGATCAAAACGAACGGGTCCGGACTTGCATCGTGTCGGTGGCAAATACTCCGATGCGTGGCACTACAATCACATGGACGATCCCAACACCATGTCGCCGGGCTCGATCATGCCGGCCTATCCGTGGTTGCTGACACAGGAGCTTGAGACTGACTCCCTGCGAGCACGGATCAGAGCGCTCCGAAAAGTAGGCGTTCCCTATCCGGAAGGATTCGAGAACGGTCCTGCTCAGGAGGAACTTGAAGCGCAGTCCGCTGTGATCGTTGCAAATCTCAGCGTTGGCAGCGTCGAAGCCGAATCGGACCGTGAGATCATTGCTGTGATCGCCTACCTCCAACGATTGGGCATCGACATCAAAGCGGAACCGACTGAATCGGTTGACATCGAAATTTCAATCTCAACGAACTAACGACATGATCAGAAACGTTTTGACTGACATCGATGGGATCGGACTCTACGGGATCATCTCCATCTGTCTGTTTTTTATGGTCTTCGGCGGAATGCTTGTTTGGGCGTTTCTGCAGAAGAAGAATATATTGGATAGCCAAAGCCTGTTGCCACTGGAAGACGGCACAAACGGCGGCCAGCTGAAAGGGGACTCGAACAATGAATAAGGAAGAATTCGACGCGCCGTTGATGGAACATGAAGCCGACGGCATCAAGGAACTCGACAACCTGCTCCCGCGCTGGTGGGTGTGGTTGTTCTATCTGTGTATCGCGTTTTCCGTGGTCTACATGGTTTACTACCACGTGCTCGGAAAAGGCGAACTCCAGGCCGCCGCGTATGAAAGCGAAATGAGAATTGGTGATCAGATCAAAGCCAAAGCCATGGGCGCTTTTGAAACCGGCATGGGATCGCTCCAACCCGCTACGGACGAATTCGAGCTCGCGAAAGGAAAGACTGTTTACACGATGAACTGTGCGCCCTGTCATCGCGAAGATGGCGGCGGGCTTGTCGGCCCAAACATGTGTGACGACTATTGGATTCACGGAGATAGTTACAGCGACAATCTGAAAGTTATCTGGAACGGCGTCCCGGAGAAGGGGATGGTCAGCTGGAAAGGTGTGTTAAAACCGGACGAGATTAAATCCGTTGCCAGCTACATCTATACGTTTCGCGGAACGAACCCCGAGAATCCCAAACCACCGGAGAACCAGGCTCCAGTGGAAACGGGTCCAAGCATGTTCGAATGAGATTCGAAGTTTCAGTTGAATCGAACAGAAACCCGCGAAAGTGGTGCCGGGTAGGATGGGTTCGTCCAATTCCGTGTGGGATCTGTGTCTATCAGCGTCCATCTGCGGTTAAAGTGCCCGCCCTGAAATGACTATCCCTCCTCCAGTTGATCCGCACACCGACAAGCCCGATGCCACGGGGGCGGCGCAGACGGTGAACCCGGACGATTACCGCGATCACTTGTCAACGGCGGACAAGCAGGGGCATCGGCAGTGGGTCTATGCAAAGAAACCGTCTGGACGTTGGTACACCCGGCGAACGGTCTTTGCGTGGGCATTGATCGTCGCGATGTTTGCGGGACCATGGATTCGGATCAACGGCAACCCACTTCTGATGTTCAATATTATCGCCCGAAAATTTTCGATCCTGGGCCAGATTTTCTGGCCGTCGGATACGATTATTTTCGCGGTCGCCATGTTGTTGTTCATCACGAGCATCGTTGTTTTCACATCGGCCTATGGTCGTCTCTGGTGTGGTTGGGCATGCCCTCAAACGGTGATGATGGAGATGGTGTTTCGAAAACTGGAATACCTGATCGAAGGCGACGCCCATGCTCAACGGAAATTAAACGCCGCACCATGGACTGCCGGTAAGGTTGTCAGAAAAGTATTCAAGCAGGTGGCGTTCTTTGGACTGTCGCTCATCGTCGCGAATACGCTGCTTGCGTACATCATCGGGAGCGACGCGTTGCTGGCGATTCAAGTGGATGATCCGCGAAACCACCTGGGTGGATTGACCGCAATGGTGCTGTTCACGTTTGTGTTCTACGGGATCTTCGCGAGATTCCGGGAACAGGCCTGCACATTTATTTGCCCTTACGGCCGGCTTCAATCTGTGTTGCTCGACGAGAACAGCATGATCGTCGCGTACGATCACAAGCGTGGCGAGAAACGCGGCACGCTTCGTCGCGGAGAATCGCCCGAAGACCGAGCTGCGGAAGGCAAAGGCGACTGTATCAGCTGCCAGCAATGTGTCGTTGTTTGTCCGACCGGCATCGACATCCGCAACGGTGTGCAAATGGAGTGCGTCCATTGCACCGCCTGCATCGACGCTTGCGATTCGGTCATGGACAAGATCGAGCGCCCGCGCGGCCTGATTCGCTACGCGTCGTTGAACGGAATTGAGAAGAATCTTCCGCTTCGATTTACCCCTCGCATGAGGCTCTACGCGATTGTTCTGAGTATTCTCGTTACACTGTTCTTCGTGCTCGTGTTTACGCGGGCGGATGTTGAGACACTGTTGCTTCGTGCTCCCGGTGGAATGTTCCAGGAACTGCCGGACGGTCGGATTCAAAATTTGTATACCATCAAGGTCGTTAACAAAACGTCTCACGATATTCCGGTTACTTTGAAATTGGAGGACAGCGACGGCGAACTATCGATGATCGGCAACCAACTGGACGTGCCGAGTCAGGCCCTCGCGAAGACGTCCGTGTTGATCAAGCTGCCGCGCAACGAGATCACCGGTGCGAACACCAAAGTGAAGGTGAGCGTTTACAACGGCGACGAACTTCTGGAGACAGTGAAGACAGTTTTTGTAGGACCCCGAAACCTTAATGTAGATCCATAATATGAAACCTGTTCAAATCAAGAAATCCTGGTGGCCGATCGGAATCGTGGCCGTGTTCGTGATGTTCATCTCCTGGATTGCCACGTTCATCGGAATTGCCGTGACCAATAGCATGGACTTGGTCACCGAAAACTATTACGCGGATGAAATTCAGTTTCAGGAACGAATCGACAGTACCAAGCGCGTCGCTGCGACAACCGGTTTTGAAATCGCCTTCAATGCTGAGAATGATCTGGTGACGCTCCAACTCCCGGAAGAACATCGCGGCGAGGCCGTTACCGGCAAATTGAAACTGTATCGGCCCGACAACGCCAAGTTGGATCACGAGATTGGCCTGGCGGCATCCGAACAGGGACGACAAACCGTATCGGTTAAGGATCTGGAAAAAGGGAATTGGAAATTCGAAGCTAGCTGGACTGCTTCCGGTGAAACCTATTTCGCGAGCAAAAACATCGTGGTCGGCAAAAAGTAGGACACGCGTCCTGCCCGTTTTCCTGTTACGAAGACCACACGAAACAAGATGAACTCAAGATACCGATTGACTGATTCTTACGCGAATTCCCGCGAATTCTGGAATGGTGGCAGCGCGTTTCTTTGTTTTCAAATTCGTGTCAATTCGCGAAATTCGCGTAAACCTCGGTCTCCTGTTCAAACGTTGCACCCATGATTCTCTGGACTGCATTTCTACTTGGCCTAGTCGGCAGCCTGCACTGCGCGGGCATGTGCGGTCCATTGGCCATGGCGGTGCCAGTGTTGGGGCAGAGCAGGGGGGCGATCATTGCCAGTCGGTTGATTTACAACTTTGGGCGGATCATCACTTACGTGCTGCTGGGGATCGTGTTCGGTTTGATCGGGCAGACGTTTGCGCTGGCGGGCTTTCAACGTTGGGTTTCACTTGTTGCCGGCGCAATAATTCTGATCGGGCTGTTCGCCACCGGAAGATTCGCGACCAGCCTGCCGATGACGCGAATGGTCGGGCGACTGAAACGCGCATTCGGATTGCTTCTCCAGAAACGATCTGTTGGGTCACTCTTCTCGCTTGGACTGCTGAATGGACTGTTGCCGTGCGGACTCGTCTACGTTGCCGCTGCCGCCGCGATGGCGACCGGGAGTTTGCTGGGCGGAGCAGGCTACATGGCGGCTTTCGGGATTGGAACGGTGCCGATGATGTTCGGATTCGGACTCATTGGAATGAAACTTCAACAGCTCCTTCGTTTTCGGCTTCAAAAACTTGTCCCTGTCAGTCTCGTAATTGTCGGTGGGCTGCTTCTCCTGCGCGGAATGGCACTGGGTATTCCCTACGTCAGCCCCGCCGATCCAGCGACTGGCCCGGCCTGCGCCCATTGCGTTGAACAACCCGCAGAGCCGGTTCACTCGCACTGACCATTCTCGCGTTTATCCCGTCGGGTCCTCATCCACCGATAGTTCACCCGGTCGGCCGGCAAAGTATCCCGCGAGCGCCGCTAGGAGAGCAAACAACGCGACCAGCCCAAACGCCAGCTTCCAGCCGCCGCTTGTCGTGCTCAGCAAGCCAACGAGCCACGGTCCGGGTGCTGCCAGCAAATACCCGCAGGCCTGGGCCATCGAGGACAGACTGGCCGCCGTCTCCGGATTCTTGCTCCGCAACGCGATCACCAACAGCGCAAGTCCAAACGCTGAATTAACTCCCAGCCCGAACGTCACCACGGCGACACCCACCCATCCCACGGGAAGAAACAAAACACCGATCAGGCTGGCCGCATTGAGCACCGCGCAACCGACGACCCAGGCGCTCTGCGATCTCGCCCGACCGGCGAGCGTCGGCACCACCAGACTGGCGGCGCATCCCAGCAACTGCATGCCGGACACCCAGTCGGCAGCGGTCGCCTCGGTCATCCCGCGACTTTGCAACACCGTCGGCAGCCATGCGACGGTCGAGTAAAAAACGGTCGCCTGAAACCCCATGAAAGCCGCGACCTGCCAGGCGCGCCGTTGACGGGCAACTGACCTCACGCCCGCCAGCGGATTGCCGGGCGGTCGCACCGTCGGCGGCGGACGCATCTGCGGCGACCAGATCACCAGTGTCGCCAGCGCAAACACCCCCCACGCCGCCAGCGAGGAATTCCACCCGCCGGGAAGACCGTTCGCCAGCGGCACCGCCAGCCCAATCCCGAACGCGGCCCCCAAGTTCATCGCGGTCGCATAGAGACTGGTGAGAAGTCCGACGTGATTTGGGTAACGGCTTTTTACCAGGCCGGGAAGCAATACGTTGCCGAGCGCGATGCCGCCACCGATCAGAACCGTTCCAGCCACCCTCCAAAGAGTCGCCGCGTCGCCGGGTACGGAACGCACCAGACAGCCGACGGTCAGCAGAAAAAGTCCGAGACCGAGCGCCCGCGCCAGACCGATTCGTCGGCCGATCCATCCGGCCCACAGGCCCACCACGCCGAACAGGATCAGCGGAATCGTGGTGAGGCTTCCGATGACCTGACGGCTCAACCCGTCGATGTTCATCCGTTCGGCCAGCGGCGACAACCCGGTGATCGCCGGACGCAGATTCATCGCCACCAGCAGGATGCCGCCGATCAGGGCGACGTGATGCCATTTGCCGGAGGAAGCGGTCGCGTGCGGGGTCGCCATGGATTTGATTGAACAGAAAGCCGCGCAAGGCTCTCCCGTGTTGGCCAGGGAGTCGATCCAAAGTTGTGTCCAGGACTTCGGCATAATCTGGCTTGAAACGTCCGTTCCAACCGTTCCTCCGAAACCGGTCCGGCCAAGGGGTGCGATTGAAAACGTGGGGCAAGGTGGAGTGAGACCTCCGGGCGAACTTGCGGGCGCACGGGAAGCCTGCGAACGCCCGTGCCCCAACCGGCGTGATGAAATCCCGTCGAAGAACGAGCTGGGTTCGACCCCACCGCTGAAGAACTCTCAAAGAATTTCAAGCGCGCGAATAAGGAACGCATCGCCGAGATTTTGGAAACCCTCGTCTCGCTGGGAAAAGCGAGAGCAACGGAAGATTGCCGGTTTCAAAGCTGACCATGAGGAGCACGCTCCAAAATGAATCCCAACGGGATGGACTCGCTCGCTCCCGCTCGTTCGGCTGCGCCGAATTCCTTTCGCCGTTTCCCCAAACAGCTCAAGTCCGCCCCAAAGCCCAAGGTTGCCGAGTCCGCGAGGCTACCCTGGGTTACTCGTGTTATTTTTCCACAACCCCATCGGGGTTGCGCCACCTCCCACGCTCCGAACCGCCGCAACCCCGTTGGGGCTGGTTAAACATGATTCCCTGATTTCAACATGTCCACGCCACAAGCGAGTTCCTCGTTGACCGGCACCTGTGATCGTCCGTTCCTGAACCCATCCAACAACCCGTGACTGATTCTCCCAAACTTCCATCGAACTACGCCGAGCTACTCGATCGCCTGCTGACCCTTGGCCGACCCAAACGTCAGGTCATCGACTTCGATTACGCCGCCTGCGGCATCACGCCGGAGCACATCCCCGGGTTGATCCGGATGTTAAGCGATGATCGACTGAACAACGCACCCGTCGACAGCAACCTGGTCTGGGGTCCGCTCTACGCGTGGCGCGCACTCGGCGCGCTCAAGGCGGAAGCTGCCATCGGGCCGTTGCTTGACTTGCTGGCCCGCATCGGCAGTCACCACGACGACTGGGTGAGCGAGGATGGGCCTCAGGTGCTGGGAGAGATCGGTCCGGCAGCGGTCGGCCCCACGGTCGTCTATCTTGCCGATGAGGGTCATGACGAATGGGCGCGCGTTGCTGCGGCCAAGGCATTGGAGGAACTCGGGAAACGCAATCCGGAGTTGCGCGAACCCTGTCTCAACGCGTTGCGGAAGCAGTTGGCCCGGCAGGCGGAACAGTCCGAGTCGCTCAACGCTTTTCTAATTTTGTCGTTGCTCGACTTCAAGGCGGTGGAAGCGCTGCCGGAGATCAGGGAAGCGTGCGACGCGGATCATGTGGATGAGTCCGTCAGCGGTGACTTTGAGGATTTCGAAATCGAACTGGGCTTGAAGATGGCGCGAACCAAACCGGCGCGGCCGAACAAGTTGTCGGAACTGGGCGCTCAAATGCGTGCGGCCCTTGGCGACGCACTGCCCGGCGGCGATGATGTTGATGATGCGCTGGCGGATGCCCGGCCTCGTTCTCCCGCGAAGTCAGTGAAGATTGGCCGCAACGATCCGTGTCCTTGTGGCAGCGGTAAAAAATACAAGAAGTGCTGCGGAAAGAATTGAAGACGGGCGCCCGACGGCACATATCAGAACTAAATCATGACCATCCGAATCAACTACCTCTTCGTTGACTACGAAAACACCCAGAAGGTGGATCTCGATCTGATCGCCGGAAGACCGGCCGTCGTCTTTCTGGTGCTGGGCGGCGGTCAGGGAAGAACTCCAAAGGATCTGACTCTGAAGGTTCACAAATACTCGGCACAAGTCAGGATGATCGACCCGCAGCAGTCATTCGAAATCGGCGGTGCTCGGAGTATAGCTTCGAGAATCATGAGCGAAGACGATGAGACAGATGGCGAGGACAGGTTGTTTCAGGGCACCGGATTCATTCGGACACGCTCCGAGGTTTTTCGACAAGTTCCAGCTCACCTCTGCAGATGATGACCCGGGCCGCGGAAGTATCGGCAAGGCCAGTCCGCGAGGCGGTCACGATCCGCCGCCGATCCAGCCGCGTTTGTAGAAATAGAATGTCAACCCGCCGATGATCGTGAGGCAGATCCCCCAGAAGACCGGGTAGCTGTATTTCCAATGCAGCTCTGGAATGAACTCGAAGTTCATGCCGTACACACCGGCGACAAACGTGATCGGGATGAAGAAACTGGCCATGATGGTGAGCACTTTCATGATCTCGTTCATTCGATTGCCTACCGCGGACATGTAGAGATCATTCAGGCCGCCAACTATTTCACGGTAAGTCTCCACCACGTCCATCACCTGCACGGTGTGGTCGTAGACGTCGCGCATGTAGGCTTTGGCGTAGGCCGAGATCTCGTTATTTTCGGCGCGTTGCAAGGTGTTCACCACCTCGCGCATGGGCCAGATGACGCGACGCAGCAATGACAGTTCGCGCTTGATCTGGTGGATGCGCCGCTGCAACTCAGGCGAGGCTGAATCAATGATCTCGTCCTCCATCCGCTCGAGCAGGTTGCCATACTGTTCGAGGATCGGAAAGCAATGATCGACCACCGCGTCGAGCAGGGCGTACAGGAGGTACGAATTGTCGTTGTTGCGCAGGCGCGACGTTGGTTTCTCCAGGCGACGTCGGATCGGATCCCAGACGTCTCCCTCCACCTCCTGAAACGTGATCATCATGTCGTTGTAAAAGAAGAAACTGACCTGCTCGTGCTTCAGGCACTCCTCCTCGAGCATCAACATGCGGACCACGATGAACAGGTTGTCGTCGTAGTTCTCGAGTTTCGGACGCTGCGGCACGCGGAGGACGTCCTCCGCCGCCAGCGTGTGAAAGCCGAACTTCTCCCGCAGCCGGTTCACCACCCACGGGTGGAGGCCGTCGATGTTGATCCAGCGGACCCGGCACCATTCGGGACGCGGCTGGTTGAGAAACGCATCCAAATCCGCCACGTCGCTCGTTTCAATCTTCTCCGGGGCGTAGTCGACGCAACGGACCCGGATCACGCCGGGTGCCGGCGGCTGATTGATGTCAGCCATCGATTCGATTCCGGGGGACGAGCCCGGTGGCGCCTTGGGCTGGGCGGTCGCTTTTTTCGCCATCAACCCTGGCAGGCTGAGGGTGGATCCAATCGCGCGGGTGATCGACCCGACGACATGGCTGGCTGTGTCCTTGATGGTGTCCTTCATGGGGGTCGCTGGCTGTGAATGGAAACGTAGTGAACCACCCGGGCTGGATGAAGGAAAGTTTTTACCGGCGGACTGCGGTGGGCCGATGTCGCCTGTCGACGGCTAGACGCTCAAAAGCGTGAACTTGTTCTTGCCCACGAGCGCCTTCACTTCGTCCTCATCAAGCAATAGCGTTTTGCCGCCTTCGAAGGCGAGCACATCCACCCCGTGTTCGAGACATGTTTCGATCGTGCGTGGGCCGACGCAGGGAATGTCGAACCGCATGTCGTGGCCTTCCTTGGCCACTTTCACGGCGACCCCGCCGCGATGTTTTCCGGCGAGCTGGCCGCCGCGCGCGAGGCACTTGTCGGTCCCTTCAAACGCTTCGACCGCGAGCACGACGCCGTCCTTCACCACGACCGACTGGCCGATTTCGAGCGCGGAAATCTCCTTGGCCTGTTTCAGGCCGAACGCCACGTCGAATTTCTGTTCCTCCGACAGCTTTCGTCCAATCAGAAAAGTGCCTTCAGGCATGACCGGTTTCAACCACGGCACGGCGGAGATGAGTTCGATGCCGTCCTTTATCAGCTCATCGGCGATCGCGCCGAACACGGTGTGCGCGTTTTTCTCCTTCAACCGCAGCAACATGGCCACGCCGCGCAGATCGGGCCGCACGTCGAACAGGCTTTTGGGCGCGAGTTGACCGGCCATGACGCATTGTTTCACTCCTTGATTTTTCAGCGCTTTGATCATTTTGCCGAGCTGGCCGACGCGCATCCATTCGATCTCATCGACTAGGCCGGTGATGGCCGGGTTCGTCTCGCCCTCGAAGGCGACGGCCGTGATTCTGGGAATTCCCTGGGCGCGAGCCTCCTTTGCGAGCACGAGCGGAAGCGACCGGTTTCCGGCGATGATCCCGAGTGGGTTTGGCGTTTCGGACATGGGGGATGACGTAAAGGAACGCCCGGCCAGGTGCAATCAAATCCTCGTTTTCCTTAAACATTGCTCAACTTGGCCCCGTAGTGGACCGATGTGTAACAGTTAGGGCGGCGAACCGTTTGGCCGGTGTCAGCGGTTGCGATTCGCCGATTATTCCAAATTTCACACGAAACGTCGATGCCCGGACGGCCTAAACCAATTTGCAACAGCGCGTTCTGGGTGCTCGCGGGGATCCTGTTGGCCGGTCGCATGGCGGGGGCTGAGCCGGTTCGGCGCTTTGAGCAACTATATTCGCGGGCGGCGGACGAGGTCGCGGCCGGTCTGCCGTTGGAGATTGAGGCGACGGTCTTGTACTTTGATCCCGGTTGGGACTTGCTGTTTCTTCAAGATGACTCGAGCGGCTTCTATTTGGATCCCGTTGACTGGAAGCTACCGGTTGATTCGGGGAACCGGATCTTGATCAAGGGAAAAACCAAGATGGGTCCGAGCGGGCCGGCGTTGGTGGCGGACCAGGTTACGTTGGTGGATGGGGGGCCGGGGATGCCTGCTCCTGTGCAGCGAACCATGTCCGAACTTCACTCCGGGACAAATGCCAGCGGATGGGTTGAAACCGGGGGGACTGTTGTCTGGGCGGACGCCACCTCCGGGCGTCTGAAGCTGAAGTTGACGGAAGGTGATCAATCCATAAACGTCATCTGGCAGAATTTTCCGCAGAGAAACGTTGCGGAATGGATCGGGTGTCGCGTGCAAGTCCGAGGCGTGTCGTCTTGCGAATATGACAACGGAAGAGCAATTCGCTCGGGACTGTTGGCCCCACGAAAGGAGGACGTGCTTTTGCTGGAACGTCCTGAAGTTCATCCGTTCAAACAGCCGGTGCGTGCCATCGGCTCGATCCGGAAAACGGAGCCCCCCGAGCAGGTCAACCTTGTTGGCGTCGTCCGGAAGCAGGAGTTGGGGGTATCCCTGTTCGTCCGGGACGATACGGGGGAAGTGCGGGTTGAAAGCGATCAGCCGAGGGAATTTGAAATTGGGACCGTGGTCAATGTTGTCGGCAGACCTGCATGGAACGCGGGGCTGTTGGTCGTGCGGGACGCGGTCGTGTTGTCCGCTGCGGAGGTGAACCGACTGTCGGCGACTGGCATGGAAAAGCTGCCGGCCGGTTCAGAACTGCCGGTGATCACCACCGTGCGTGCGGTCCGTTCGATGACTTTGGAGGAGGCGGGACTTCAGCATCCCGTGAATCTCCGGGGCGTGGTGACCGGTTACCTCAAGGAATGGTTCGGTTTGTTTGTGCAGGATGAGACCGCCGGAATTTATGTGTCGGTGGACGGCCTGCTTCTGGACCTGGAAGCCGGGGATGAGGTGGAAGTCCGCGGGTACACTGATCCGGGCGGGTTTGCTCCGATTGTCCAGTCCTTATCGGTGACGCGAGTGGGACAGGGAGCGCTCCCCGCGGCGCGGCTTTTCTCCGTCCAGGAATTGATGCAGGGAGGCCACGACAGCCAATGGGTGGAGGTGAACGGGGTGATCCGTTCGCTGGATGATTCCGCTGAGTTCATGAGGGCCGTGGCGACGGATCAGAGCGGGTCGTTCAAGATCATGATCCCAAAGCGCGGTGTGGACATGACCCCGTTGCTGGATTCCGTGGTGCGTGTCCGCGGCGTGGTCGCGAGCAAGTTCAATGAACAGCGCGAGCTGGTTGGAGTGGAAATCCGCGTGCCCGGATGGGAACAGATCTCGGTCGAGGTTCCCGCTCCTGAAGATTTGTTCTCGCTACCAGTGACGAGCCTGTTGGAGCTTCGTCAATTTCGGTCGGCGAGCGGTGCCCCATTGGTCCGGAAAGTTACGGGGGTGGTCACACTGGTCCGAGCGGATGGATCGTTCAACATTCAAGAAAACAGACGCGGCCTGCTGGTCGTGCCCCGGCAAAGAAAAAAAATTCAAGTGGGCGACCTCGTCGAGGTTGTCGGTTATCCCGAATTGACGGGGTCGCGAATGGTTATCCAGGGCGGTCTGGTCCGTCTGGTACGCTCGAACACCGCATTGCCGCCGATTGTGTTGAACGAACAAAACCTGCTGGGCGAGGAACTGGACCAGCTTTGGGTGCGGGCGCAGGGAAAACTGGTCGGCCAAAGCCAGCGCCGGGAGGGTCTGGTCAGCCTGATTCAGGTTGGTGGCTGGGTCTTGGAGGCGTGCAGTCCCAACGTCGAGGGGGTCGGTTTTAAGCCTCCGCAAATCGGTTCGACCGTGGCGGTTTCTGGAGTTTTTGAAAGCGACCTGGATTTTGCCGGCAACGTCCGAACGGTCCGTGTGAACTTCAGGGACGCCCGTTTGATGGAGGTGATTCAGCAACCGGGTTGGTGGACCAACCAGCACACGCGGTTCACGATGTTGCTGCTGACGGCCGGGCTGATTCTGATCGGCGGCTGGGGCGTGTACGTCGGCCGGACTAATCGACGGATGAAATCTGAGATTGCAGAACGCCGGAAAGCCGAACGGCGGCTCGCACAGGAACAGAATTTCCTGAACGCGCTCATGGAGAATTCTCCGGACATCATCTACTTCAAGGATGTTGAGAGCCGGTTCATTCGTGTCAACCGCACGGGGGCGTTGAAGCACGGCTTCAAGCACGCTTCGGAAATGAACGGGCTGACCGACCGCGATCTCTTCGAGGAGGAGCACGCAAAGAAGTACGAGGAGGACGAGCAGTTCGTCATTCGCGCGGGAAGCACGATTGTTGCAAAGGAAGAGAAAGAAGTCACGCGTGACGGAAAGGACTTCTGGGTGCAGACGTCCACCATGCCGTTCTATGACAGCAACGGCAGGATTTCCGGGATCATCGGAATTTCACGGGACATCACCGAGCGGAAGAACGCCGAACTGGAGAGCGCCCGGCAGAAGCACGAGTATCAAATCATGTTCGACGCCATGCCCGCGATGGTGATGTTCAAGGATACCTGCAACCACAATTTGCGCGTCAACCGATACGCTGCCGATTTGATGGGTCTGCCGGTTGACGAGATCGAAGGACGGTCGGTTTTTGAAGTTGATCCGGAGCATGCGGACCAGTTTTATCGGGACGATCTGGAGGTGGTTCATTCCGGCAAACCCAAGCTGGGCATCGAAGAAATCGTCGGCACTGCGGACGGTCGCACCCGCTGGATTCGTACGGACAAACTTCCTTATCGCAACCCGGAGGGCGAGCTTGTCGGACTCGTCGTGTTTGCGGTGGACATTACCGAACAGAAACTCGCGGAGCAGGGCCTGCGGACCGTCCACGAAGAAATGGACCGGAAAATCAAGCAGCGCACCGCCAGCTTGGAAAAGGAGGTGCAGGATCGCCAGAAAGCCGAACAGCTGCTGTTCGAGAAGGAACGGTTTATCCGGGCGATCATCGACATCGATCCCAACATGATTTTTGTGAAGGACCGTGAAGGCCGGTTCACGCTGGTGAACGACGCGGTCTGCCAGTTTGTCGGTTTGTCGGAAAAAGAAATCATCGGGAAAACAGACGCGGAAGTCACGAAAGACCCTGACGTCGTCCGCTCCTTCAACCGGGACGATGCCGATCTCTGGTTGAGCGGTCGCGAGAAGTTTATTCCCGAGGAAAAACACGTTGGACACGGCGGACAGGTCCGTTGGTGGCAGACCGTGAAACGTCCGCTCTTCAACGAGAAAAAGGAGATCATCTTTCTCGTGGGAGTTTCCATGGACATCACCGCCCGGCGCCGGAAGGAGAAGGAGCTTTGGAAGACGCAGAATTTTCTCAACTCCGTGCTGCAACATCTCCCGTTCACCATCTTCATCAAGGAAGCCCGGGAGCTGCGCTTCGTCATGTGGAACAAGGCCGGGGAGGAACTGACCGGCTTCACAAATGAAGAAATGATGGGCAAGAACGACTACGACCTGTTTCCGAAAGACGAGGCCGATCGGTTCGTTTCCTGTGATCGCGAGACGCTTGCAAACGGGGGGCTGACCGAAATTCCGAACGAGGTTCTGCAGACGCGTTTCAAGGGGCGGAGGATCATGCACACCCGGAAAATTCCATTGCTCGATGCCGAGGGGAATCCGACCCACCTGCTGGGGATCGCTGAAGACGTCACGGATAAGAACGGGTCCCATCAACGACCGGAGAATGGTGATGCCCACGCGCCCATGGCGGAGACAACCCCGCCAAAGGGAACGCATGTCGAAACATCCGAGCCCGTCGCCGCGCCGATCGACCTGAGCGCGATTGACCGGTTGAAGGAGCTCGATGACGACGGTTCCGGAGCCATCGCCCGGGAGCTGATCGACCTGTATCTTGAAGATTCAGCGGAGATGATTTCCAAAATCCGGAGCGCTTGTGATGCGCGCGACCGAACGGCTCTCTCAAAGCTGGCGCACACGCTCAAAGGCAGCAGCCGCAATATGGGCGCTGATCAGGTCGCGGCGGTGTCCGGCACGTTGGAAACAGGTGCAGCCGAGATGCCTGAAGATCGAATGGATGAACTGGTTGCGGCACTCGTTCGGACCCACGCGATTGCGGATCCCGAGCTTCGCCGGATACGCGGCACGTGAAACCAAAACACGATTCACGGAATGGGTGAATAGCCGGCCCGGGCCTGGTTTTTTCAGAGATTCAGGCTGATCGCGGATTTCTCAAACGATTGATCATTTTTGGGCGGCGGTCGTGAATTGATTCGCCAACCTGCGCGAATTCGACTATTCCCGATCCATGAAATCCATCCTCCCCGCATTGTTGCTCGGTGCGTTGCTCGCCGTCGTTTCCACCGCCACCGCCGAAGACACCCGCGTTTTTGAAATTCGAACTTATCATGCGAATGAAGGGAAACTCGACGCGTTAAACGCCCGGTTCCGGGATCACACCGTGAAGCTGTTTGAGAAACACGGAATGAAGAACATCGGCTACTGGATTCCCACCGACAACAAGGACAACGTTCTAATCTACGTCCTCGCCTATCCAAGCAAGGACGCACGGGGCGCATCGTGGAAGGCGTTCATGAGTGATCCGGAATGGCAGGCGGCCCACGCGGCGTCGGAGAAGGACGGCAAGCTTGTCAACAAGGTGGATTCGCAGTTCATGGTCGCCACGGATTACTCGCCGGCGATTAAACCGAAATCCGAATCGCCCGCGCGGCTGTTCGAGTTGCGCGTTTATCACACCAACGACGGCAAACTGGCCGATCTGGATTCACGGTTCCTCGATCACACCATGAAGATCTTCGCTGAACAGGGCATGGAGAACATCGCGTACTGGCATCTCATGGACGACCAGACCGGGGCGGATTCGACGCTGGTCTACATTCTCGCGTTCAAGGATGAAGCCGCGCGTGAAAAAGCGTGGAAAGGGTTTGGTGCCGATCCGAGCTGGAAGCAGGCCTACGCCGACTCGACCGTGAACGGCAAACTGGTAAACAAGGTGGACTCGACGCAGATGAAGGCGACCGATTATTCGCCGACGAAGTAGAGCTGGCTGATCGACGGTAATCGGCGGTCGAGATGAGCCGCACGGGCGTGATCGGGAATGGGGGTTTGAGCCGGGCGGATCTAGGACGGGCCTGGGAATTTTATATTTGCGTTGACCCGTTTTGCCAATGACCGATACCGTCCGGCTAATGACCCATTCGTTCTCCACCCGCGTGGTACTTTTTGGCGCAGTCGTGTGCCTGGCAAGTGCTTCTTCGGTCCTCGCCAAACACGGTGTTGAGATCACCCCGTCCGACGATGCCCTGATGATCACGATCAACGGCGAGGTGTTCTCCCGTTATCATTATCAGAACGTATCGCGTCCGTTTCTGTATCCGGTGCTCGGTCCCGGCGGGGCTGCTGTGACCCGCGACTGGCCGATGCACAAGGGAATCTACGATCAGGAGGACCACCCGCATCATCGATCATTGTGGTACGCGCACGGTGATATTAATGGCGTCGATTTCTGGTCTGAATCAGACAAGGCCGGCACCACGGTTCATGATGAATTTATCGAAGTGAAAGGCGGCCAGGAATACGGCGTCATCAAATCGCGAAACAAGCTCGTCGACAAGGAGGGTAAGGTCATCGCGACGGACGTGCGAACCATTCGAATTTACGCGAGCGAGCCCAACCGGATCATGGACTATGAGGTGACGACCTACGCTTCCGAGGGCGATCTCGTGTTCGGTGACACCAAGGAAGGCAGCATGGCGATCCGCCTCGCACCGACGATGCGGCTTAAGGGCGAGGTCGGGGCCGGTCACATCGTGAACAGCGAGGGCGTGAAGGATGGCGACACATGGGGCAAGCGCGCGAAGTGGTGCGACTACTACGGGCCGGTCGATGGAAAAACCGTTGGCGTTGCGATTTTTGACGCCCCGCGCAATCCCCGTCATCCCACCTGGTGGCACGTCCGTGACTACGGGTTGTTCGCGGCGAATCCGTTTGGCCAGCATGATTTTGAAAAGAAGGAAAAGGGGGTCGGAGATCTCACCGTCAAGGCGGGTGATTCAGTGACCTTTCGTTATCGATTTTATTTCCACGAAGGCACAACCGAAGAGGCCGGCATCGAGGCCCTTTATCAGGAGTATGCCGACGGAAAATAGTTCAAATAAATCTGACGCCGATCACGTCTATCTCCCATTCCAATTATGAGCAAAGTCAACCGTCGTAAGTTTATCAAGGGAACCGCCGCCGCGTCTGCTGGGGCGTTGTTCGCCTCCAAGTGGTCCTCCTATGCCGCCTCATCGAGCGTGCTTGGAGCCAATGACGAAATCCGATGCGCTGTCGTGGGATTCCGCGGCCGTGGCAAATCGCACATTGAAGGCATCCAGAAATTGCAGGAACAGGGGCAAAAAGTCCGTGTGACCGCGCTGTGTGATGTTGATTCCGAGGTGCTGGAACAGGGCCTCGAAATGATGGCGAAGAAAGATCAGAAGGTGGAGACCTATCTGGACATCCGCGATTGTCTGGCGAGCAAAAACGTCGACGCCGTGATGATCGCCACACCGAATCACTGGCATTCGCTGGCAGCCATCTGGGCGGTCCAGGCTGGCAAGGATGTTTATCTCGAGAAGCCTGTTTCCCACAACATCTGGGAAGGCCGGCAGATCGTGAATGCCGCCCGCAAGTACAACAAGATCGTGCAGACCGGCACGCAGGCGCGTTCCAGCACCGCAGTTCGTGATGCGGTGAAATGGGTGCGGGACGGCAACCTCGGCAACCTCGTCATTGCCCGCGGTCTTTGTTACAAACCGCGCAACAGCATCGGCCGCGTCGCCGGTCCCCAGAAGGTTCCCAATTCAATTGATTACAATCTCTGGCTCGGCCCGGCGCCGGACCAACCGTTGATGCGCGAACATCTGCACTACGACTGGCACTGGGTCTGGGCCACCGGGAACGGGGATCTTGGCAATCAGGGCATCCACCAGATGGACATCGCGCGTTGGTTTCTCGGCGAGAAAACGCTCGCGCCCCGGGTGATCAGCGTCGGCGGCCGGCTGGGTTACGTCGACGACGGCCAGACCGCCAACACCCAGATGATTTTCTTCGACTATGCAAAAGCGCCGTTGATTTTTGAAGTGCGCGGTTTGCCCGAGAAAAAGGGGTCCAAGAAGATGGACGAGTTCATGGGCGGCAGCATCGCGGTGATCATCCAATGCGAGAATGGGCATGTGCTCGTCTCCTCGAATTACAACAACGCGAAGGCGTTCGACAAGGCGGGCAACGAGATCAAATCATGGAACGGAAGCGAGGATCATTTCGCCAACTGGATCAAGGCCTGTCGCTCCCGGAAAGTGGCGGATCTGAACGCCGATATCATTGAAGGGCATCTCTCCAGCGGACTGTGTCACATGGGCAACGTCTCCCACCGGGTCGGCGGGCCGGCCGGTGATCAACAGATTCGCGACGCGATCAGCCAGGATCTCGGTGCAATCGAAACCTATGATCGAATGCTCGCCCATCTGAAGGCCAACGAAGTCGATCTCAATGACACGCCCTTGACCCTCGGTGCGTCCTTGACGATGGATGTCGTGAAGGAGCGCTTCACCAACAACAATCTCGCCAACGAACTGGTGAAGCCGAAGTATCGCAAACCCTTTGTCGTTCCGGACAAGGTCTAGGTTCCATGAAATTCAATCAGTTGACGTCGATTTGTGTGGCCGCCGTTTCATTGGCGGCCACTCCTTTTGTCTGCTGCGGTGCCGGTCGGATACCAGTTGCTCTACGATCAGACCGTCGGGAAAAGCGAACATGACGGTAAGTTTCTGTTTGCGGACGAGAAACGCGAATCCGTTAAAGATTTCGTGTTTACCGACGTGACCGCGTGGAGAGTGACGGGCGAGGGGAAGGAGCGCGCGCTGGAGCTGGTGAAACAGAGCGACTACCAACCGCCGGTCCGCTCCCCGTTCAACATCGCCGTGATCGCCGACCGGCAGTTCGGGGATTTTATTCTGGAGGCGGACCTGATCCAGACCGGCAAGGAATACGGACATCGCGACATGTGCCTGTTTTTCGGCATGCAGGATCCGTCTCAATTCTACTACGCTCACATCGCCACCAAGACCGACGATCACGCGCACAATATCTTTATCGTGAACAACGAACCGCGCACGAAGATCAGCGAGAAGACGACCAATGGCGTGAACTGGGGATTGGATGTCTGGCATCACGTCCGGCTCGAGCGCAACACGAAGACAGGCACGATCAAGGTGTTCTTCGACGACATGAACACTCCGATCATGACCGCGACGGACAAGACGTTTGACGCGGGCTACATTGGCCTCGGATCGTTTGACGACATCGGCAAGGCCAAGAACATCAAGATCTGGGGTCCGAAGTCCGTGGAGAAGAAGACTGAGTTCTATCAGCGCCCGTGACGGATTGGATCGCCCGGGATTCTTAATGGTCAGCGTCCGGGCAGCCGTTCGGTTTTCTCCAGTTCGAGGAGTAGTCGTTTCCGCCAGAGTCCGCCGCCGTAGCCGGTGAGTGAACCGTCCTTGCCGACGACGCGGTGACAGGGGATTAGAATGGAGATCCGGTTCTGGCCGTTCGCGTTGGCCACCGCGCGCTGGGCGGTCGGGCGTTCGATGCGCCGGGCCAGTTCATCGTAGGCGATGGTTTGGGCGAAGGGAATCTTGCGCAACTCCGACCAGACCTCCTCTTGAAACGCGGTTCCGTTTGGGGCCAGTCTGACCGTGAATGCCTTTCTTCCTCCGTCAAAATATTCACCGAGCTCCGCTTTGAGTTGCGCGAGCAGCGGGTGATCTCCCGGGACGACCGGGCTTCCAAACCGTTTTTGAATCGATTGAAGATTGGTTTCCAGCATCCGCCGGTCGGTGAACTCAAGGAGACAAATTCCGTCGTCGGTCGCGCCGACGAGCAGCGGTCCGAGCGGGCTTTCAACCATCTGAATGACAATGCGTCCGCCGTTCAACCGGGCGCGACCGGGCGCTTCTCCAAACACCCGGGAGAACGCATCGCGAAACCCACTGTGCGATTCAAACCCACTCCCCAGCGCGACGTCGTCCAGTTTCATTCCTTCGCGCAACCGGTCGAACGCGCCCGACAAACGCTGGCCGCGACACCACTCGGCGAACGTCATACCGAGATTTTGCATGAACCAGCGACGCACCCGCTCCGGCGTCAGACTGAGCTGCTTCAATTCAGCCGCCTGCAACCGACCGGTTTCAGACTGGCGCACGCGTTCCATCAGATCGCTGACCCACGCCGGGCGTTCGCCGTTGGCCGAGAGCGGGTCGCAGCGTTTGCAGGCGCGGTAACCGGCGAACATGCATTCCTTCACCGACGCGAAAAATTCCGTGTTTTCCAGCTTCGGCTTCGACGGACAGGATGGGCGACAGAAGATGCCGGTAGTGCGGAGGGCCGTGTAAAAGACGCCGTCAAATCCGGCGTCTTTGCGGGTGAACGCCGCTTCCATTTCGGCCCGGGTGGGGAGAAGGGGCGGTTGTTGAATGGTTCGCATGGAAGAAGATTAGCACGGGCGTCCACCGAAAAAGCGATGTTTTGTTCAGGCGGACTTTTCGTGGTTCAAGCTGCTTCCTCAGCTAATTTAATTTTTTTTGCAACAAATTGGGTCTGCCGACTGTCTCCTTGAAACATAAGTTACCGCAACATGACGAAATATCTGAAAAACCTGCTGGCCGGCTCCGTGGCCGTGAGCTGTCTCATTTCTCCAGGATTGGTCTCCGCCCGCAGCGTGCCGAACTTTGCCCTGATTGATGTCGACGACATCAATCACGAACTGTATCGCAGCGAGGGCAGGGCGGTGGTGCTGTATTTCACCGGTGTAGGCTGTCCGATCGCCCGGAAGAATGCGCGGAAATTTCGCGACCTGCGCGATCAGTTTGAGGGCAAGGGCGTTGAGTTCTGGGTGGTTAATTCCTACGCGGGTGACACCAAGAACGAGGTGCGCGATGAAAGACGCAAGACTGGTCTGTGGGGCATGACGACATTGATGGATTCGAAACAGGCGGTCGCTCTGTCACTGGGTGTTGAACGCACGGCGGAGGTGGTGGCGATTGGAATGAAGGATCGGGAGATTTTCTATCGCGGAGCCACCGACGATCAACTGAGCGAAGGCGCGGAGAAACCTGCGGCGTCCGAGCATTACCTTAAGGATGCGCTGACCGCATTTCTGGCCGGTGACGCGATCTCGAACCCTGAAACTCAGGCGCGGGGTTGCCGGATCACTTACGCAAAAGTTTCTGAGGACGACGACAAGGCGCCGGATTACGCGACGCAGGTTGCACCGTTGCTTCAGGCGAACTGTGTGGAATGCCATCGCAAGGGCGGGATCGGACCGTGGAGTATGAGCAGCCATCGTCGCGTGGCGAACTACGCCGACATGATTGAGGAAGTGTTGCTGACCCGCCGCATGCCGCCGTGGGATCCGCATCCTGACTATGGAACCTTTGTTGATCCGCAATCCCTCTCTCGCGAGGAAACCCAGACATTGATTCGCTGGGTTCAGGCTGGTGCTGCGATGGCGGATGGAGTTGAAGATCCGTTGGAAGCCCCTCTTGTGCCGTTGCCCGAGTGGCGGTTGGGCGACCCGGACGTCGTGTTGAAGCTGCCCGAGGTTCAAAAAATCCCGGCGACCGGCGTGCTTGACTATCGTTACATCAAGGCGGCCAACCCGTTTACCAATGACGTCTGGCTGTCCGGCATGGACATCAAGCCCGGCAACCGGAAAGTGGTGCATCATGTGATTCTTTACGCGAAGTGGCCCGGAGCTCCCGAGGGCGGCAGCGACAAGGGGGTGTTCTTCGTGGGTTGGGCACCCGGCGCCAGCGTGTTGAGGTACCCGGACGGTGTCGCCAAGAAACTTCCCGCCGCCGCCGAGCTGACCTTCGAGGTGCATTACACCACTGTCGGCACCGAGGAAACGGATCAAAGCGAGATCGCGCTCTACCTCGCGGACGGACCTCAGGAACGCTCCGCAGAAACCCGGCAGGCGATCCAGCTCGACCTCGACATCCCGCCTGGCGAGGCGAATGCCGAACACGTCGCAACATATGCCTTCAAGAAACCCGCGACAATTTACGGCTTGTTTCCACACATGCATTTTCGCGGGAAATGGATGCGCTACGAATTGCTTCTGCCGGACGGGCGACGCGAGACGCTGCTCCACGTGCCGCGCTATGATTTTCAGTGGCAGTTCAGTTACTACTTCGAGAAGCCTCGTCGAGTGCCCGCCGGTTCCTGGTTGCTCGTGACGGGCGCGTTCGACAACTCGGCCGCCAATCCCGCCAATCCGGATCCAACCCGTCGCGTTGTGTTTGGCGAACAATCATGGGATGAAATGTTCATCGGATTCTTCGAAGCTGCCGATGATCCGGAGCCCACGCATACGGCGGCGAAATGACCAGTGGAACTCCGCAGTCCGGACGACGCTTGGACCGGTAGTTTACTCGTTCGTGGTGATTTGGGTCTCCACCCAGCGCGCCATCAGCCACAGCGCGTCCGAAAACCGGTTTAGAAAGATAATGATCTGTGGATTGTCCAGCCCTCCGGATTCTTGAAGCGCGGCAACCCGTCGTTCCGCCCTTCGACACGCCGTGCGGGCGTGGTCCAGTGTCGCGGATGAAAGACAGCTTCCCGGAGTTGCCCAGCCTTTGAACGAGACGTTCTGCTTCTCGATCTCCGTTACCAGCGAGTCCAACGGAGCGATCAACGCATTCGTGACCCGGTGGAAGCCGTCTTTCACGTAGCGTTCGAGATCCTCGGGCAGCGTCGCCAGTTCGCCCATCAGGATTACCAGATCTTTCTGCCGGGCCTGCAGCGCCTCGGTGATGAACGGATGTTCGGCGCTGGCCCGCGCCATTCCGAGCGCGGTGTTCAGTTCATCCACGCTTCCGTAGGCCTCAACGCGTGGATGGCATTTTGAAACCCGGCGATTGTACATCAGCCCGGTGGTGCCGGTATCCCCGGTGCGTGTTGCGATACTCATAAAAATGAAAAAGGCGGCATTGATACATCAATCAATGCCGCCATGAAATCAAAGAGGTTACTTGCCGGCCAGCGCCAATTCGATCGCCTTGGTGACCTCGGCGGAGTCCGGTGTGGTCTTGGGTTCGAAGCGTGCGATGATTTTTCCATCCGGGCTGATCAGGAACTTGCCGAAATTCCAGGTCACGTCACCGGGGAACGGCGAACCCGCGCCGGTCAGCTGCGCATAAAGCGGATGCTGATCCGTCCCTTTGACGTGCAGCTTGTCAAACATCGGAAAGGTCACCTTGTATTCGGTGGTGCAGAATTTCTTGATCTGCTCGTTGGTGCCGGGTTCCTGGCCGGCGAAGTCGTTGCTGGGAAAACCAAGCACGGTGAATCCCTTGTCCTTGTATTTCAACTGGATGGCCTCGAGGCCCTCATATTGCGGGGTGAGCCCGCACTTGGAAGCGACGTTGACGACCAGCAGCACCTTGCCGTTGTACGCCTTGAGCGACGTGTCTTTTCCATCGATGTCCTTGAGCGGGATGGATTGTATTTTGGAATCAGCCATGGCGGTTAGGGTCAGGGCGACAGCAATTGTCGAAAGGGTGAAAAGCAGTTTCATGGGTTGAAGGGTGAATGGATTTGATGATTTGTCAAACCAGCTGATTCAGAATTTATCGGAACAAATATTGTGGGCCGGCGGAGCGGTCGTTGGTATCGTGGCGCGCATGTCCAAACGGCTTTTTCTACTTGATGGCATGGCGTTGATCTATCGCGCGCATTTCGCCTTTATCAGCCGGCCGATCATCACCTCGAAAGGCGTGAACGCCTCGGCCATGTTGGGCTTTGCCAATACGCTGCTGGATATCCTGCGCAACCAGAAACCAACGCATCTCGCGGTCGCGTTCGACACTCCGGAACCCACGGAACGCCACGTGGAATTTCCTGCTTACAAAGCTCAGCGCGAGGAAATGCCCGAGGATCTCGCCGCCGCCATTCCGGACATAAAACGGCTGTGCGCCGCGATGAATATTCCGGTGTTGGAGATGCCGGGCTACGAAGCCGACGACGTTGTTGGAACGATCGTGCGCCAGACCGAGCAGCAGGGTTTCGAGAATTTTATGGTTACGCCGGACAAGGATTTCGCCCAGCTCGTGAGCGAGCACACGTTCATTTACAAACCGGGCCGGCAGGGAAACGACGTCGAGATTCTGGGCGTTCCGGAAGTGAAGAAAAAGTGGGGCATCGATCGCGTCGAACAAGTCATCGACATCCTCGGGCTGGCTGGTGACGCGTCGGACAACATTCCCGGCGTTCCCGGTGTTGGCGAGAAAACCGCAGTCAAGTTGATCGCGCAGTTCGGGAGTGTCGAAGGACTGCTCGCAAACACGGACCAGCTCAAGGGCAAGCAGAAGGAGAAGGTCGAGGAAAACCGCGAACAAGCGTTGCTCTCAAAAAAGCTGGCGACGATCAACTGCCAGGTACCAATCCCGTACGACCTGGAGGATCTGAAAGTTTCGGAGCCGAACGAAACGGTGTTGAAGGAGTTGCTGATTGAGTTCGAGTTCAACGCGATTGGGAAACGCATGTTCGGGAATGATTTCAAGACGGGCAGGGGATTCGAATCCGAACCGACAAGCGGGTCCGCGGAAGTACAAGGGTTACCGATCCAAGCTGACAATGTTGCGAATCAGGAACCGAAGTCCGACCTCAAAACCATCGCTGATGTTTCGCACAAGTACAGCATCGTTTCAAAACCGGCCGACCGCCAGAAGCTCGCGGCGAAGCTCAAGAAGCTGAAGTCATTCTGCTTCGACACGGAGACCACCGGTCTGGATCCGCGTTCCGCCGTGATGATCGGGCTGTCGTTTTCGTGGGAGGCACATCAGGGCGTTTACGTTCAGCTGACCGCGCAACGCAAGGAAGAGGACAGCCTGTTCGCACAGTTCGACGACGACTCGATGCGTGAGGAAGTGCTCGGCGCGCTCGCCGATTTTACGGACGTGTTCGGTTCGGAATCGGTTTTGAAAATCGGGCACAACCTGAAGTTTGATCTGGCGGTGCTGCGCCATCACGGCGTCGACGTGCGCGGGCCGATGTTCGACACCATGCTTGCCCACAGCCTGATCGAGCCCGAGCTCCGGCACGGTATGGATTTTCTCGCGGAGAGCCATCTGGGCTACACGCCGATCAGCATCAAGCAGTTGATCGGCGACAAGAAGGGCAACCAGGAAAACATGGCCAACGTCCCGCTGGACAAGCTCGGTGAATACGCCGCCGAAGACGCGGATGTCACTTGGCAGCTTTACGAAAAATTCCTGCCGCTGCTCAAGGAGCGCGAACAGGAAAATGTGTTTTACGAAATCGAGATGCCGCTGCTGCCCGTGCTCGTGGACATGGAGGCCGAAGGCGTGCGCATCGATGCGGAGACGCTCGGGCGGTTCAGTATCGAGCTGGAAAAACAGATGGCCGTGCTGGAAAAACGCGTTCACGAACTGGCGGGCGGGCCTTTCAATTTGAATTCGCCCAAACAGCTCGGAGAACTTCTGTTTGATAAGTTGAAGCTGACCGACAAAGCGAAGAAAACCAAGACCGGCCAGTACGCCACAGACGAACAGACGCTTGTCAATCTCTCCGGAGAACATGAGATCGTCCGGGCGCTCCTGGAGTTCCGGACGCTGACGAAATTGAAGTCCACTTACGCCGACGCGTTGCCGCAATCGATCTCCAAGAAAACGGGCCGCGTTCACACCAACTTTCAACAGGCGGCGACGGCGACCGGTCGGCTGGCCTCGAACAATCCGAATCTACAAAACATTCCCATCCGCACCGAGCTCGGCCAGGAGATCCGTCGCGCGTTCGTGCCGCGCGATGAGCACCACACGTTGCTCTCTGCGGATTACTCGCAGATCGAGCTGCGGATTATTGCCGCTCTAAGCAAGGACGCCGCGATGCTCGAAGCCTTCGCGAGCGGAGAAGATATTCATACGGCGACGGCGGCCCGGGTTTACGGCGTGGCGCTCAGCAAGGTGACGGGCGATCAACGGCGAAACGCGAAGATGGTGAATTTCGGAATCATCTACGGCATCTCCGCGTTCGGTCTTTCACAGCGACTCGGAATTCCACGGAAGGAAGCGGCCGAGATCATCGAGCAGTATTTTGGGAGCTACCCCGGCATCCGGAAATATCTGGATGACACGATCGAGTTCGCCCGAAAAACCGGCTACGTCGAGACCGTGTCCGGTCGTCGACGCTTCATCCGCGACATCAACTCGGCCAACGGAACCGTGCGCGGTGGAGCGGAACGTTTCGCAATCAATACCCCGATCCAGGGCACGGCAGCCGACATGATCAAGTTGGCCATGTCCGCAATTCGCAGCGACCTCCGGAAGCGTAAATTGAAATCAAAACTCATTCTACAAGTTCACGACGAACTGGTGTTTGATCTGTTCAACGGCGAGGAAGAGCAACTGCGGGAACTCGTTCAAGACCGCATGAAGAGCGCGCTCAAGCTCGACGTTCCGATCTTGGTGGAAATTGGCACCGGCAAGAACTGGTTGGAAGCGCACTGAATGCTTCTGATTAGACCAATTGACCACGCACTCTCAGTAGAACGCGCCGGACGGCTTGATTGGTAGTGTTTGAATAACTCGAATACCCGAATCAACGGATGCTCGTTCGGGTGTCCGGGACGCGTGAAACGCGTGACGTGTTGCGCGAAACGGGCTCGGAAGGAACGCCAGTTGTCAGGATCGATTTGAAAATAGTGGTTTGATTGGACCTTCGCGACTCTGGAATGCACAGCCCCATTGTTTGACGGTCAGCTCCTTGTTCCGCGAATGGCTCTACCGAGCCATGCCTTGGCATAAGTCCAAATACCTTCGGCAGTGCGCTTGGACATATTCATGGCGGCCGCGACTTCGTCCATGGTCATGCCGACGAAGTAGCGCAACTTTACCAGTTCAGCAGCTTGAGGATCTTCCTCGGCCAATCGATCCAACGCATCATGAACGGCGAGCAATTCGTCGGGAGGTGCGGTGAGTACGATGGAGGCTTCGTCCAGTTCCTCGTGAGCCACACCGGAGCCGCGTTTCTGGCTTTGTTTGCGTCGGGCGTGTTCCACCAGAATCCGGCGCATGGCTTCTGCCGCAGCAGCAAAGAAATGTCCCCGGTTGTCCCAGGCCGGTTGATCGGCTCCCGCCAGTCGCATCCATGCTTCGTGCACCAGCGCGGTTGCTTGCAACGTGTGCCCGCCGGACTCAGCGGACATCTTGTGACCTGCCAGACGGCGTAGCTCATCGTAGACCAGCGGAAGCAATTCCTTGGCGGCCAGAGGGCTGCCCTCTTGGGCGGAGTTCAGGATTCGCGTGAAGTCATTCATTCCTTGGAGCCTGTCTGAAAACGGAGCGCGGCTGTGTCGCAGACCCGCCGCAGCCAGCCCCGCGAATCCGCAAGCCGATGAAATCTGTGGCCCGCTGCGGCTGGTCGAGGACGACACGGCCGCGCTCCGGCGTTTTCAGACAGGCGCTTAAACGGAAAACAGAATGGAACAGAAGGAAGCAAAGCGAGCGAAGGGAAGCAGGCGCGGATTCAGGTATCTTTTCTAGTAGGTTGAGGAAATTCCTGTTCACAATGCTTCCCGATTTATGTTCTTTGCGGTCTTCGCGTGCTGCTGTTCAAAATGAATTTCCATTTCCGGGTTCAGTCGTTGTTCCGCGAATCACTGCATGCCGGAGACGGCAGCGGCAGAGGTAACGTTCGGGGCATGGTAGAGTCGCAGCTTCTGACTCTGCGAGCCGAATCCGCTTCCACCCATCAACAGTTGACCGTCCGGGGAAAATACCAGCGACCCCATCACCCCACCCAGTTGGCGGTCCATTAAAAGTTGCTGAAGAGTCGCCACGTTCCAAAGTCGCAACGTGCTGTCGGCGCCTGATGTGGCCAGAGTTTTTCCGTCGGGCGAAAACGCGATGGAGAAGACGGGCTGTTTGTGTCCATTGAACGTGCCGATCTGTTTGCCGGTCTCCATGCTCCACAACCCCACGGTGTGATCGGTCAGGCTCACGGCGAGCTGCTTTCCGTCGGGCGAAAACGCATGCGCTTGGAAAAATTGCTGTCCTTCCACCAATTCGAGCGACGTGCGCAATGACCGGGTCTCGACATCCCAGATCTCCGGCCTGCCATCGCGTTTGACACACACGACGGATTTGCCGTCCGGTGAAAATCCGACAACATCTCCGTCCATCTCCCACAACGAATTGGTTCCGGCGCGAAGATCCCACCAACGGGGCATCTGATCGTGCGCGCTGGCCAACAGGTGTCGCCCGTCCGGCGACAGCGTCACGAAATCGACCGGCCTGTTTGCGACCTGAAGAGTGTTGGTCTCGCCGCTGTCCGTGTTCCAGACGGTGACGCTCCCATCCCGATGTCCCTGGGCAAGCGTCTGGAGGTCGGCGCTCAACGCTATTGTTGAGTGCCAGTTCCGTGACTTGCCGAGGGGAAACCGACGGACGGGTTCGCCGGTGGCGAGGTTGATGAAGACCACGTCGTCGGCGCTCAATGCCGCGAGGGTGCCGCCGTCCTTGGAGAAACCAAGCGGCAACCTGACACCGGGCAACGGTTCCTTGGCCTTTGGGCGGGTGGTTTGCCAGATGTTGATGGCCCCGTCCTTGTCACCGCTGACCAGCGTCTCGCCATCGGGTGAAAAGGCCAGCGTCCAGACTTCGTTCAAATGACCAAGCAAGGTGGTGATCAGTTCACGCTTTTGAAAGTCCCACAACCGGATCGAATGATCCATGCTGCCGGTCGCCAGCGTTCGTCCGTCGGGTGAGAAGGCGAGGCTGCCAATCACACCGGTATGTTCGACCTGTTCCGCCGTGGTGGGAATGGTGCCGGTTTCCTCACCGGTCCGGACGTCCCAGATGCTCAACACAAACACGCCGCGCTCGGATATTGTGTTTCGCGCGGCCACGAACGAAAGTCCGTTCGGCGCGAAGGCCACGCTTCGATCCGACACCATCCCGTTCACGCGACCAAACAAGTTGGTCGAACCGGCCAGCAACACGGTCGGGTCATTCTCGTTCAGTGACCAGATCTTGACGCCGTCCGGAGAATCAGTTGCCAGCTGCTGGTTGTCCGGAGCGAAAACCATCGGACCGCTAGCGCCCGGCAGGCGGCGCAGTTCCTGCCATGTTTTCGTATCCCACAAGACCACGTCGCCGCCCGGCCCCCGCCTCATTCCGCCCTTTTGCGTGGCGAGTATTTTGCCATCTTCGGAAATGGCCATGGGGCCCTCAACACCGTCGAGAATTCGTTCCTCGCTCCACGTCTTGGTGTTCCAAATTCGGACCATCGCCCGGCTTGCGGTCGCCAGCAGTGGTTCATTCTTCACGAATGCGATGGAGTCAATTCCTCCGAACGAAAACCCGCCCGGTCGCCGCGGTTGGTTTCCGGGAATTGCCGACGACGGCGCGAGTGTCGCGGAGAGCATGCGGTTGCCCATGTTGAAAACCTTCACTGAATCTCCGGCGCTGACCGCGATCCAACGACCGTCCGGCGAAAACGTCAGAGCCTGCACCGATTCAGATTGGCGGGGGAAACTTTCGTGAGGATCGCCCTTGGCCAGTTCCGCCAGATAGCGCCATTCGAAACCGCGCAAGTCAGGGGTCTCCGCGTCGGCGTTATGTTTGGAAAGCAGCTGCACAGCGCGGCCAACGTTCAAGTCTGCCAACGCGTGTTGGGCCAGGTTGATGTCTGCGACGTAACCGTTGAGGCGCATCGCCGTCTCGCTGCGTTCTGAACGCGCGAGAGACACCTCCAGTTCTGCCGTCCTTTCGCGTGACACCGCCTCCGCAGTCGTTGCGCGAACCGCCTGCCAGATACTGATTCCAGCACCGAGAACCAACACGACAGCGATGGCCAACGCCGCCGCCACCGGCCCCCGATGCTTGCGGAGGAATTTTTGTAATCGATAGGTCGTACTCGGGGGACGCGCAGTGATCGGTTCGTTGTCGAGGTAACGCTGAACGTCCGCCGCGAGCGCCGCCGTGGTTTCGTATCGTCGAGTCCGGTTTTTCTCCAGACACTTCATGACAATCCAATCAAGATCGCCGCGCAGTTGCTGGATCAACGGCTTGGAATCGGTGCGCCGCCGACTGGCCGTGGTGGTCAAATCACCGTCCAACATCGTGGCCAGCATTTGCGAGGGCCGCGCGGGTTCATCTTCGCGGATGGTTCGACGGCATTCGTCAATTCCACGACTGATCAACGTCTGCGGATCGAACGGTGTTCTGCCGGTCAACAGTTCGTAAAGCAGCACGCCGAGACTGTAGACGTCGCCGCGCGTGTCGATGTCCAGCCCGCTCATTTCCGCCTGCTCCGGACTCATGTAAGCCGGGGTGCCGATGAACGACTGGAACTGCGTGAACAGCGTTTTGTCCGTGAGTTTCTGTTCGATGGCCTTGGCGATGCCGAAGTCAATGACCTTGGGAACCGGTACGCCATCGTGCAGCGTGACGAGAATGTTCGACGGCTTGATGTCGCGATGGATGATGCCTTTCTGGTGCGCGTGTTGAATGGCGAGGCAAACCTGAATGAACAGCTTCAGACGATCCTTCGTCGGCAGTTCGTTCTCGTCCGCGTAGTCCGTGATCTTGACGCCGCGGACCAGTTCCATGACAAAATAGGGCCGTCCGGTATCAGTGGCTCCACCATCGAGAACCCGCGCGATGTTCGGGTGGTCCATCATGGCCAATGCCTGACGTTCTACTTCAAACCGGGCGATGACCCCCTTGGTGTCCATCCCCTGTTTGATGATCTTGAGGGCGACCCGTCGGCGGACCGGTTCCTCCTGTTCGGCCATGTAAACGACGCCGCAACCGCCTTCGCCAATTTGCTGCAAAAGTTTGTAACGGCCGATGTGTTCGCTGGTCTGTTCGGTCACGGACAACACTTCAGTCGTCATCAGCAACGTGTCGCCCTTGTTTGCTCCACTGCCTGTTTCGCGGGCCACTGCTGATGTGGAAAGGAAATTGTCCGAAGTATCGTGCTCCTTCAGCAACTCCTCCACTGATCGACGCAGCTCATGATCGTCCCCGCATTCCCGATCAAGAAAGGCCGGCCGCTCGTTGGCGGGTTGTTCAAGCGCCGCAACGAACAGTTCGCGTTGGCGATTCGCTCGGGAATGTTTTTGTCCGTTGCTCATTTTAGGTTGGCTGCCACGATGAAATTGCCAGCGAAATATCGCGTCGCGCAATGTTGATCCGGGTTGCTGTCTGAGTGTGCCCCTGACGCACCGCGGACTCAACGATTGACTTGGCTGCTGGGTGCTGATGGACCGCGGCCTTCCAGGCCGCAGCGGGTGATCAGTGTCGGGAGCATGGAAATAATTTGCACGGTTTCCTCGCTGCAGAGCCGCTGCGGGCAGGATGCCCGCGGTCCGCAAGGTGGGACGGGCATCTTGCCTGTCACCGGGTGCCGCGAGGATTCAGCCGGTGTGACGTCGTGGCCTGGTTTCTTACTTTCATCTGGGTGCGGTTTTCGTGGCCGCAACAAGACAGGCGGGACGCGCTGTCCTAAGACGGAACGCGAACGGCTCGTCCGCAGCGGGCTGATGAGTGGAGGGGGCGGGTTTCCATTCGTCCGTTGCTTTCCTTGCCCACTGTTCGGAACACACGCCTTAGCGCTGACTTTGAAGAGCAGGGGAGCAGATCTCGTTCAGCAGATCATCTGTCCGTATTTTTGCGCTCTCGGCAGTTTTTCGGACCCTGGCCTCCGACCATCCGGTCCATTTGCTGATCTCCTCGAACGAGAGGTCTTCAAGATCATGGAGCCGTTTGACAAGACGCTCGGCAGGGGTGAGACGGTCGAGCATACGGTCCAACAGTTGCGCCGCCCCGGCCGACGTGAAGCGGTCACTTTCGGTGTCGACAAATTCCAGAAGCCGGACGTCGTTTTCGGTCCAGGTTGAGTCTCCGTTTACCCAACCGTGGCTGTTGAGCTCGCAGATTCCGGCAGAAACGGCAGCCTGGATGGACCAGTCGGCGAGCGGCATATCCGGACGATACCGTTTAAGAAGCTGGAAGATCCGCCGGAAAATTTTCTCGGCCAGATCGGTGGTGTCATGCCGTGTCCCGGACAGTGCCCGGGCAACCTTGAAAATATCAGGTTTCAGCCGAAAAACGAGGGCTTCGACAGAGTCCGCGTGGCCGGCCAGCGCAGCATTCACCAACCTTGCGTCCTCGCTGATACGGGTCGTTTCTTCGGAAAGTTCACGAGGGGACTGGTGGGATGCAAAATTCGCGGCAGGCGGTTCCATTAAACGAGTGGCCCAGTCGAGCAGAGCACCGAATCCCGAGATGTTTCGTAGTGGTTGCATAATCTTGAACGTCGTAAACAGCGACTTCCCCCATACATGCGCAAGATCAGGGAGGAGTCCGCAAAGAATCTTTCGCCGAATTCAAAACGCGGCCAAAATCGTAACGGCGACCCGCCTCGTACCGTCTGTCCCGATATGATTCCCCCGAGATTCCCGGCGTTTGTCCGCATTCACGCCCAATTGTTTCTGGTTCTCGTTCTTTCTGGGTGGGTAGTGAGGCAAACATGTGCCTTCGAACTCCCGCCGCCGGTCAAAATGAGCGCACAGGAGGACCACGCGTTGATGATGGAAAAGCTGGGAATACAGTCCATCCGCCGCGGCGCGAACGGTCGCGATCCCAACGCGCCCAACGCCGCCAACTACCTTGAATCCAAAGCCAATCACTATCCCCACCTCCCGGATCCGCTGCTGACTCAGGCCTATACGCCAGTGGCACTGTCACGAACCTTACCCGAATTGCATTTGCTACATTTTCTGTTGAATGGTCGGTGAACACCGTTGGGCGAGGCTGGGTGTATTTCTCAAGCGGGCCAACGGAACTTCTCAAGAGCCCGGATTTTGTGAGGTGTGTTACGACCAAAACGAACATCGGCAATGTCAATGCCAACGATAGTGATTGGGCTTACCGTGGGCGACCCGGTGTAGACGTCCGCGCGTTGATCAAGTCACAGTTCGAGTGAAACAGTCCAACCGACGGTGGAGCGAATTGCGGAGGGCCGTTGCAGTTGCAATTAGCGCGCTTCGTGGCCGCCGATGTTCAGTTTGGTTCGTTTGAGCTCGCAGTTAAACTTGCGTGCCCCTCCCATATTCTAAATTCTAACTCCCAGATTCTATTTTAATCATGCTAAGCCGGGTTGCTGACAGTTTGTATTGGATGGGGCGCTACGTTGAGCGCGCGGAAAATGTCGCGCGCATCGTGGACGTCAATTCACAGTTGATGCTCGATTTGCCAAAGGAGCAGGCCGACCGGATTTCCAAGAACTGGATGCCGGTGGTCGCGTGTCTCGGCGAGGAGGAGGCGTTTGCCGAGCGTTACAAAAACCACGATGCTGCCTCCGTGACGGAGTTTCTGCTGTTTGATCGCAGCCACGGAAATTCCATCGTGGGATCGCTGGCGGCGGCGCGTGAGAACGCCCGGACAGTCCGCGAACAGATCAGCGGCGAAATGTGGGAGCAGATCAATCGTACGTATTTATGGCTGAACGGAAAAACCGCCCGGCAGTATTTCGAACGCAATGCCTACGAGTTTTTTCAGCGAACAAAAAAATCACTGCAGTTGTTCCAGGGGATCACGGACTCGGTGATGATGCACGGGGAGGGTTGGGAATTTCTGCAAATGGGCCGGCATCTGGAGCGCGCAGACAAGACATCACGACTGTTGGACGACGAGTTCTTTCTCGTGCGCGACAGCGTGGTGCCGGAGAGCGGTTCACTCGCGCAATGGCAGGCGATCCTTCGCAGTTCCAACGCCCGTCAAGCCTATCAGCGTTTGTATGCGTCCGTCGTCGATCCCATCCGCGTGGCGGACCTGCTGTTGTTGAATGAGGATTTTCCCCGGTCCGTGGAGTTCTGCGTCCGGGCGCTCGACCAGTCACTTCGGCGGGTGAGCGGTGTGCTTCCGGGCAAGTTCTCCAACGTCGCCGAGAAGATCTGCGGACGGCTTCTGAGCGAACTGAGTTTCAACTCGATCGAGGACATCTGGGAGCGCGGTCTGCACGAGGTGATGGACGATCTTCAGGTGAAATTGAACAACATCGGCGAGGCCATCATGGAGACCTACATTCAGCCGACGGCACCGCAGGCTGCGCCGTCCGCGATGATGGCCCAGGTGCCGCAATGAGGCGCACTCCCGATGGTCCATCGGGAGCGGTTCCAAATGTCCGTCCGCGCGTTCCATCACGTCCATCATTTTGGGTGCGTGTGAAAGCGTGGGGCGGGTAGGGACCGTCGCTCCGCGCGGTCTGCCGATGGACTTTGAGATTCTCGGAGCCTCGCGCGGGTAGTGTGGTTGCATTTCTGTCCGGCCACCGACGGCGCGCGCGGCGGTCGAAGTTCGACATCCCACCGCCCTACCAGCCAAAGTGATTCTGAGCCGCCTGTCGTCGCCTCATCCATCGGTTCTTTCATTTCTTTTCCTTCTTTTGCTCCACGCTTTCAAATACACCCCGTCATCCTCCTTTCGTTGACACCGGAAGGAAAACCAGTTGGGGTATCCGCCGCAGCCCATGAAACAATCGGTGACAATTCACAACCCGACGACCCTCCCGGACGTTGTGGACGAGACATTGCTCGCCACCGGCGAGGCGGCCCGGTTGTATCGCTGGCTTAAGGACGAGCTGCTGCGCGACGGTCCGACCGTGCTGACCCAGCTTCAACGCCAGGGGCAACAATGGATGAAGGATCTCGGCGTGACGTTCAGCCTTCACCAAAAGGTGGCCGACCCGGATCATGTCGTCACGTTCGATCCGTTTCCACGCGTCATCGGTCAGGAGGAATGGACGCAGCTTCAAAAAGGAGTCACCCAACGGCTCGCCATTTGGAATGCATTTCTCAAGGACATCCACGGCACGCAGGAAATTCTTCGGGCCGGGATCGTTCCTTACCACTGGGTTTATGACGATCCGAACTACCATCGCGGCGCGGTCGAAGTGACGGTGCCCGAGGAGATTTATGCGCACGTCGCCGCGTTTGATCTGGTGCGTCAGACCGACGGCGGCTGGGTGGTTTTCCGCGACATGCTTTCCTACACGACCGGCGCAATTTACGCCGTGCAGGCGCGCAATGCGTTGCAGCAAATTGCTCCCGCGCTTCTTGAAGGGGCGAGGTTGTGGGACGTCGACGACTACCCGACCCGTCTGCTCGAGCATCTGCGCCGGTTCGCGCCCACGTCCGCGCCGGAACCCCGTGTCGCGCTCTTCTCGCCCGGCGATTCCAACTATGCGTACTACGAGCACAGTTCGCTGGCACGGCAGATGGGAGTTCCGCTTCTCCAAGGTGGCGACCTGACCGTGTTGAACTCCCGGCTTTATTTCAAAACGGTAGGCGGGCTGGAACCGGTGGATGTGCTGTACCGCCGGTTGGACGAGGCGCAGATGGACCCGCTGGAATTCGGTGGCGGCAGCCAGATCGGCGTGGCCGGTCTGATGAACTGCGTGCGCAAGGGAACGGTCGCCGTGGTCAACGCGCTGGGGGCGGGACTCGGTGACAACCGCGCGATCGCGTCGTTGATGCCGCAGCTCGCGCGCTTTTATCTCAACGAACCGCTGCTGCTTCCGACCTGCGAACGGTTTCCGCTCGAAGACGCTGACCAACGCGCGCACGTGAAACAGCATTTGCAGGATTTCATCATCGCACCGTTGTACAGCCGGTCGCCGACCCAGGGCTGGGCGTGTGATCAACTGAGCGAGGAGGAGCTGGATGCACTTTGGGCCCGTGTGATTGAGGCGCCGGGCACGTTTGTGGCGGAACCCCGGCTGCCGTTCAATCTCCTGCCCACGGTGACCTCCGACGGACTGGGGATGCGTCACGCCGGGTTGCGCGTGTTCGCGCGCGGCGGCGAACCGGACGGCGTGTCTCCGTGCGCGCTGACCCGGTTTGCGCGGCAGAAGAACAGCCGGGCCATTTCGTCGGGACTCGATGGCGGCATCAAGGACACCTGGGTGCTGCAGTCGGCGGACGAAACCGATGGCGAACGCCCAATTATCATCCGTTCCGGCCAGCGACGCTCGCGGTTGGGAAGCCGGTCGGCGGACAGCCTCTACTGGATCGGCCGTTACAGCGAACGCGCGGAGACCATCACCCGCGTGCTGCAGGTCGTTCAGACTGAGTTTCTTTCCCGGCATTCGAGTGAGACGTCGGCGGATCGCCGGCCGCTGCTGGAAGCGATGGCCCGGCTCGGGGGACATCGTGAACGGTTCTACCTGAATGCGCGGCTGCCCCGCGGGCTCATGCTGGAGCAACACGTTTTGCTGAGTTCCAACAACGCGAGTTCCGTATCCCAATGCGTGGAGCTTTGCCGCGTGAACGCCCGGAGGATCCGTGAAAATATTCCGCCCGAAATCTGGATGGTGATCAACCGGCTGGTCCGTTTGTTTGAAGGAGCGGAACAGCGCAACGAGGCGGGCGGCGGCGGTCTGGAACTCCGTCAGGCGGTCGCGCTGGAGGAATCGTTGTTGAACCAGTTCGATGCGCTGACCGGTGCCGTTCAGAAGAACATGGTCCATGGTGACAGCCGGCATTTTTGGAATCTCGGCGTGCAGCTCGAACGCATGATCGACACCATTGCGGTTTTGCGTCCGGTGCTCATTCGCCGGCCCGATCCGCGCACCGGTGAACTGCGGCGCAACGAGGATCATCTCGACGCGCTGCTGGGAATGCTGGCGAGCCGTTACGCGTACCGGAGTCTTTACCAATCCCGTCCGACGCCGGAATACGTTGCGCGCCTTCTGTTGCAGGACGAACTCGTGCCGCGCTCGGTTCTGCGCTGTTTGCGGGAGCTGCGGGTTTCGCTGGACGCGGTGACGGCCGGGTCGCCGTCCTCCGGAACCGACGGGGTGGGCGCGCCCGTCCGTTTGTGCGGGCAACTTTTGGGGCGGGTGGAGTATACGGATTTGAAACAGTTTTTTGCGCCCGTCAACGGACACAAGCCGCCGCGTCTCCATCGTTGGCTGGACGAATTGACGGCTTCGCTGGCCGAGCTTTCGGGAATGATCGGTGATCACTACCTTCACCATCAGGCCTTCAATATTCTTCGCTGACGCACCATGCAGTTCCACATCGAACATTCCACGGAGTTCGACTATCCGACCCCGGCGACGGAGGCCTTCAGCGAGTTCCGGCTCCAGCCCAGGGACACGCCGCATCAATCGGTGACCCACCATCAGACGCGCGTGTTCCCTTCGGTGCTGACCGACGATTACACGGACTATTTTGGCAATCACGTGGAGACCATGTCCGTGCCGTTCCGGCATCAACGGCTGAAGGTGACGTCCATTGCGGACGTGATTACCCAGCCGCGGTCTGACGTGTTGAGCGGCCTCAATCTGGCCGTCTGCGAGGCCGGATTGTTGTTCCAGTCGGACCGCCGTAATCTCCACGATTTTCTTCGGCCGTCCAAGTATGTGGCCTTCTCGAACCAGTTGACGAAACTGTCCTCCGCGCTGCTTCCCGACACCGGCGATTTCACAGAATGCTTGCGAAATTTGAACCGGCACATCTTCGAGGAGTTCACCTACACGCCCGGTGCGACCGACGTAAACACGGACGTGAACGAGTTTCTCAATCGAAAGGAGGGTGTCTGCCAGGACTTCTCCCATTTCATGATCGGCATCTGCCGGCTGGCCGGCATCCCGGCCCGGTACGTGAGCGGTTACATCGAGACTGATCCGGCTCCGGAAGGCGTTCTGGTTGGTGCGACCGCCAGTCATGCGTGGGTGGAGGTGATGGCTCCGAACGGCTTTTGGGTGGGACTGGATCCGACGAACAACATCTTCGAGGGCGAACGCCACGTGCAGATCGGCATCGGCCGGGACTACTACGACGTGCCGCCGATGAAGGGCACTTTCAAGGGGCCGAACAGCCAGGTGATGTCGGTTGATGTGAGCATGACCCGGGGCGATGACGTGAAGGCCGCCGGATCGCCGGACGGTTCAGGTGAGGAATGAATCCTTTTTGTGGCGGATCGAGTTTGAAGTCCCCGGGAGCGCGGGCGTCGCAGTTTGAGTCCGGCATGTTTTACCGTCCGTTCGTTTGACAGATGCCGCGCGTCATGGGCATGGTTTCTCCCGACCGGACCGGACCGTTTCCGAACCACATGAATCGAGCGCAGATCACCGAGAAAATGAAGGAGTTGCTGACAAAGCAACCGCACTTGAATGCCGACGTCACCGCCGTGAACGAATCCACCAAGCTGGATGAGATCGGTTTTGATTCCATCTCTATACTGGATTTCATGTACGACGTGGAGGCGCAATTCGGAATCGAGACGGAGGTCGCCGATCTCGTGAAGTTCGAGACCGTCAAAGACATGCTGGACTACCTCCAGTCCAAACTTTCAGCCTGACCTTCCCTGAAGAATCTCTGGTATTTCGTCGAGTATCTGATCGCCAAGTTGTTGCTTGTCGTCATTTCGATTCTGCCCACCAGCTGGACGCTCGCCGTCGCGGACGCGGTCGGTTCGCTGGTCTTCCTTATCCTTCCCAAGCGGAAAAAAATTGCTGTTGAAAACATCCTCGCGGCAAAAATAGTCGACAACCGCCGGGAGGCCGCGCGGATGGCGCGCCGTTGTTTTCAGTCGTTCACCCGGCTCATTGCGGAATCGGTCCTGGCCCACGCCCAGATCACGAAGGACAACTGGCGGGAGTTCGTCACCATCGAGGCGTCCCCGGCGGTGATGGAATTGCTGGAGACGGAGGGGCTTGGAGCAATCGTCGCGAGCGGTCATATCGGAAACTGGGAGGTCGCCGCCCGCGCGGTCTCGATGATCAAACCGGTCAACGTGATCTATCGTCCGCTCGAAAACCCCTACCTTGAGCGGGAGCTGCACGGCGGGCGGGGTGCCGCGCAGCTGCATCACATTTCAAAATACAAGGAAAGCCCGATGCGGTTCATGAAGATCCTGGCGAACGGCGAGATGCTTGCGCTCATGATCGACCAGCACATCAACGAGGTGGGTGAACGCCTGCGGGTGGAGTTCTTCGGTCGCCCGTGCTGGACCACCCGGTCGGTCGCGATGATGCACATGACCATGCGCAAGCCACTGCTGGTCGCGTGCGCCGTCCGGACGGGCAGGATGAAGTTCACCCTCCACGTGACCGGCCCGATCCAGTTTCGACGAACGGGTGATCGCGAGCTCGACGCCCGGGTGCTCACGCAGAACCTGACGAACGAGATCGAGAAGGTCGCCCGTCAACACCCTGACCAGTATTTGTGGGGCCACCGGCGGTGGCAGGATTGACCGTGCCGTTTCTCAGAACGGACGCTTTCGGCTGCCGTATCGGAGCGGGTGTCGTCCGTGAAACCGGCTGCCCAACAGCAAAAACCGTCGCGATTCTTGTGGTCGGTAAGAGGTAATCAGTAATCCGCAGCCGCTCATCACAAATGCAGGCGGTGCGCGTTTTCTTCCGGCTCTTCTCACGTTGTTTTCAAGGAACTCGCGATGCCAATAAACCAAAGTCTAATGGCGCAAAGACCTGCAAGGTCACGCTGACGGGCGTCAACGATGCCGACTACCTGCCGCCGTTCACACTTATCGCGAAGCTCAACAAGCTGATCCTCAAGGTCAATCGTCCGAAGCTGTCGCCCGAGGACATCAAGAAGCTGGAAACCGCCATGCGGAACAACAAGTCCAGCGAGTAACATCTCGTTTCGCTTGTGAAACACGCGGGCCGCTTCCTTATGGGAGCGGCCCGTTTGCTTTGGCGCATGGGAAGGCCGTTTCCGGAATAGCCCCACCGCCGCTCCAACCACAGGGTGCGTTTGAAAGCGTGAGGCTGGATGGCGATGAACGAACGGACATTTCCGTTGCGTTCGCCGGGTAGGGCAGCGTGACTCCGCGCGCGCCGCTGCTTGCCAGACGTGGTTTCGAATGTTCAGCCCCCTGACAAGCAGTTGAGCCGTGACCGCAGCGCCCCCCTGCCTGCCAACGATGTTTTCGGACTTTCTGACTTTGGCGCGCTCTACGAGAACGCGCGTTTGATCTGCTGTCCGCGGGTATACCGCCACCGGTGATCGTCGTTACTACGACGCGTTTCAAAAGGAACTGACGGTGGACCTTACCCGGGACAAGGCGGTTGAACAACTCGAAGCGCTTGGAATCGCAGGGCAGACGCAACTAAATGAGCTGTGGGTTTACGCCGAGCAGGCGTAGGAGATAGTTGAGGTCCCAGCCGGCGTTTTTCTGTTTGCCTTTGATCCCGCGTTTCTTGGTCTTCTCTCCTTTGAGCA
>Ga0209491_10001251_pt1 | contig 50373 bp, 17 predicted proteins | sample BON02_FD_187213 | JGI IMG/M metagenome (GOLD analysis project Ga0209491, IMG submission 187213) | Freshwater microbial communities from Lake Bonney liftoff mats and glacier meltwater in Antarctica - BON-02 (SPAdes) (version 2) | ecosystem: Environmental > Aquatic > Freshwater > Ice > Glacier...
GCCCCCCCCAAAAAAAACTCGCAAAAAAAAACTCGAACAAAAAAGATGGCCTGGCTCGCCAACGACTTTGCCTTTTACGGCAACAGGCTGTTCCAGTCGCAGTTCATCCGCCTGCTCTACCCGGGCGCCACCTTGTTCGTCCGGATGCAGTGGACCTTGCTCAACAGCGCCGTCGCCCTGATGGGGTATTACGCGGCGGCCCTGGTCATCGACAAGCCTTGGTACGGCCGCCGGCGCATGCAGATGGTCGGGTTCGTCATGCTCTTTTTGCTATTCTTGATCTGCGGCGCCGCGCACCCTCTGCTGCTGGCCTCCCCCTCGGGCCTGCGCGCCTTCCAAGCCCTCTACTTCCTGTCGTCTTTTTTCAACCAGTTTGGACCCAACTGCGTGACGTGGCTCGTGGCCGCGGAGGTCTACCCCACGGAGTGCCGCGCCACGGCGCAGGGCGCGAGCGCGGCCGTCGGCAAGATCGGCGCCATCCTCGCCGACGTCGTCTTCGGCCTGGTCGACTCGCGCGCTGCCTTTTATCTCTCGAGCGCCTTCGGCCTCGTCGGCGCCCTCGTCACGTGGCTCTTTTTGCCCGACACCACGGGCATGTCGCTGGACGAGCTCGACCGCATGTCAAAGTACATGTTGGCGGGCGCCTTCGAGCACTACCACGGCGAGGCGGTGGCGCCGCGCCACCTGAGCGTGTGGGAGCGGCGCGCGTGGGGGTGGGGCGCGCACCACGACCCGCTGACGGACGCGCTGCACAGCCGCGTGCAGGAGGGCGCGGCGCTGGACGCGGCGGCGGGGGCGCGGGCGCGGGCGGCGTCCTTGGGCGGCGGCAAGCCCCCGCGCAGCGAGGCGGACGAGGCGGACGACTGGGTGGCGGCCGTGGGGCACGCGCCGCTGGCGGGCGTCGGCGTGTCGTCGCTGTCGGGGACGAAGACGCCGCCGCCGCCGCACCAGCCGCGGGGGCACTCGGCGACGGCCGGGGGGGCGCTCGAAAACGGCCGGGGCGCCGCGTCGGCGACGCCGGGCGGCGCCGGGTGGGCCGAGCCCGACGACGGCGGCGACGGCCTGGCCGGCCAGGTCGAGATGTCGGACGTCCGCCTGTGATGGGACGGACGGGAAAGACAACAGGGCGCGGGCGCGAGATCCCGCCCTCCTTGACTGAAAAACAGGGCGCGGGCGTGAGTGGCCCCCCCCCCGCTTTGCGGAAAAAACAGGCGTGAGCGCGGGTTGCCCCCGCCGCCCCCCCCCCTCTTTCGCCCCCCCCCTTGGTGCGCGCCGTCCGCCGAAAAACGCCCTCTCGCTCGCTCGCTCGGTTTTCTTCTCTCCCCCTCCACGACGCGCGCCAAGTTTTGGGTTTTATGTTTTTACTTTTTCGCTCCGCCGCCTTTTTCGCTCCGCCGCCTAGACCCCCGCCCCGCCTGTCCCGCCGGCCCCCTGTCAACACTTTCGATTGCCCGCCCCTCCTTCTTGGACCCTTTCTCGACACTGGCCCTCTTTCCTAGACCCTCGCCCTCGCCCTCTCGATGCGTCCCTTCTTAGAACGCGAAAATTTCCAGACTTCGTGTGAAAGTGGCAAAAGCAGCAAACTCTTTTGCCCCTTGTTCAAAACCGCCGCTCTTTTCAGACGCGCTTGTGCGCGTACGAGAGCGCCTCGAGCGCGTCGACGTCCGCCGCGGTGGCCGCGAGCGCCGCGCGCGCCGCCTCGGCCGCCCCCACGGCCGTGAGCGGGGCGAGCGGCAGCCACGCGAGCTCCCACGGCACGCCCAGCGAGGGGTGCAGCCGGCCGTGGGCGGCCAGGGCGCGAAGCCAGTAGAGCGCTCCTAGAGAGGACAGTCCCGCGGCCGCGCAGCGGAGCGGCGCCTCGCCTCGGCGCGCGGCCCAGTCGGACAGGCGCGCCGAGGGATGAGAGAAACCGGCGGCGCCTTGGTCCGGGTCGTCGTCGTCGTCGCCCGCTCGCCTCCGCGCCGCGCGCCCGCCCGGGTCGGCCCCGCCCTGCCCCTCGGCCCGACCCCCGCCGCGGCCCCGCCGGCCGAGCCCGAGCGTCGCCGCCGCCGCCGCTGCGATCGCGGCGGCCTGTAGCCCCAAGGCCGCCGCAAACGGCGCCGGCATCCAGCGCCCAGCCCCGCCGCCGCCGCCGCCCTCGAGCAGCACCGTGCGCAGCTCCCCCGTGTGGCGCTGCTGGAAGGGGCGCGCGACCTGCTCGAGCGCGAGCCAGAGCCACAGCGCGGCCACCATCGCCAGGCCGCCGGCGAGCAGGAGGGCGGCGGACGCTGCTTGCGCCCGCGCGCGCCGGCGCATCGCCCGCACGAGGGCGGCCTGCTCGGACTCGTCGAGCGGGTCGGGCCGGCTCAGGAGCGCGTCGACGTCGTCGTCGTTGCTGTCAGCACCAGGTAGGGCGGCCGCGCGGCCCGCCGCCCTGCTGCGCATGCTGCGAGAGAGAGACGGGTAGAGAGAGAGGGGGGGGAGCTCAGAGTCCCCGCGTGATCGTTTTTACGGAATCGACGCGCCCGGCCCTCAGGAACTGTCGCGGGCAACCGATCCTAGCGTTTATGTTTGGTTCAAGTTGCAGTTGTTGGCTGTGCGCGGGTCGAGACGCGCAGAGGTCGCCACGTCTCGAGCGTCGACGCGTCGCGCGGGCGGGGAGGCGGTCGCGGCGCGCATGCAGCCGCAAGCCGCAACGAGCGAGAGCGCGCACGCGGCGAGCGATGCGGCAATGAAAGCACGCGCGCCTCTCGCCTCCTCTCTATCACTCACGGCCCGACATCCACATCCCTCACACTCAGACATCATCGACGACCCGGCCCAAAGCGCAAATCCCACCTTGACGCTTCCTCCTCTCGCAGCCGCTCCCCCCAAAAGCGAAAGGCCGCGAGAACACCCGCGCCCGCGGCTCGACAGGCCTCCGCGCGCGCACGCGCGTCCAGCAGCGAGGGTATCATCACCTCCCCCTTGCCCTCCTGCCTGTCCCCCGTCCCCTCCCCGGCCCCCCATTTCTTTCGACAAAGAAAAGTCGCCCCCAGCGGAAACCCCTCCTCGTCAGCAAACAGACGCCGCCGCCCTCCTCCTCGCCGACCGCAGAGAGCGGGGGAAAAGACACCGCGCGCCCCCGCCCTCGACCAGGACGTGCCGGCAGCGCAACACGCACGTCAGCCACACGCACGCCATCATGGCCGAGCAACAACAGCAGCAGCAGCAGCAGCAACAAGCACAGCAGCAGGGCCTGGGCTGCCGCCGCCTCGACGTCGTCGCCGGCCACTTTGACCTCCAGGCCGCCGCCGAGCGTGCCGCCCGCCGCGCGGGCGGCCGCTCGCAGGCCTCCTTGCTGGCGCGCCGCGACGTGTCCGCGCTGCACGCCCTGCTCGAGCACGACAACGCCGACCTGCGCGCCCGCATGAAGTCCTTCTTCGCGGCGGATCCCATCTACGTCCCGCGCTACGACATCGATCTTCGCGACGACCGCGAGCTCGCCTTCGAGCGCCTCGCCCGCTTCTGCCGCGCGGGCTTCATCTCCGTCGCCGATTTCGCGGCCGACCCCCGCCGCATCTTCGCCGCGCACGAGGTCGCCGCCCTCGTCGACCCCTCCATGGCCACCAAGATGACCGTGCAATTCAACCTGTTTGGCGGGACCGTGCTGAAACTGGGCACCGAGCGCCACCACGCCCAAATCCTCCGGGGGATCGACGACGCCTCGGCGATGGGCTGCTTTTGCCTTACGGAGCTTAGCTACGGCAACAACGCCGTGGAGATGGAGACGACGGCCACGTACGACCCCGCGCGCCAGGTGTTTGACCTGCACTCGCCGACCACGGGCAGCGCCAAGTACTGGATCACCAACGGCGCCGTGCACGCGCAGTGGGCGGTCGTGTTCGCGCGGCTGCTGGTGGCGGCGCCGGCGGCGGCCGGCGGCGGCGGCGCGGGCGCGGGCGCGGGCGGCGCGGCGGCCGGCGGCGGCCCCGTCTTGCGCGACGAGGGGATCCACGCCTTTCTGGTGCGCATCCGCGAGGAGGGCGGCACTTCAAAGCCGTGCCGGGGGGTGCGCATCGACGACATGGGCCACAAGATGGGGTGCAACGGCGTGGACAACGGCAAGCTGGCGTTCGACCACGTGGCCGTGCCGCGCGAGGTGCGTCTGGGGTGTGCGAAGGGGCGGGCGCCGTTGGAGGAAAGGGCCGGGGGGGGCGCGCGTCGGGCGGGCGGGCGGGCGCGTTGCGTCGCGTCGCGCTCGTCTCCCAGCACAAGAGAAAAAAGAGGCGGTGGCGGCGCTGGCCGTCTCTTGCCGCTTCCCGCCGCGGCGGCGCTGTCTGGATCGTCCTCCAACGTTCTCCAGGCAAAAGGCTTTCTGCGCTTGAGAGATCGACCAATCCCCGGACTTGGACCACTCGACAAATAAAACGCCCCCCCCCCCCAAAAAAAAAAAAAAAAAAAACACGCCAACAACAACAACACACACAAAAAAACAAACAAAACACAACAGGGCCTCCTCGACGCCCACTCGTCCGTCGCGCCCGACGGCGCCTTCGCCTCGTCCGTCGCGCGCCCGCGCGACCGCTTCCTGCGCGTGGCCGACCAGCTGCTCAGCGGCCGCATCTGCATCGCCTCGATGATGCAGAGCGTCTCAAAATTGTCGCTCGCCATCGCCGTGCGCTACGCGTCGTCGCGCCTGGCGGTCGGCGCCTCGGGCAAGTCGGACGCCGCCATCTTGTCGTACCAGCTGCAGCAGCGCGCGCTGCTCCCTCTGTGCGCGCGGACCGTGTGCCTGCAGATCGGGCTCAACGGCGTCAAGGACCGGTGGGTGCCGGTCTCGGGGTTCGGCGGGCCAGAGGCGGCGGCCGCCGAGCGCGAGGCGGCCGCCGCCGCGTCGGCCTCGGGCGCGGGGCCCGCCGGCACCCCGCGCCAGCAGGCCCTGCTGCTGCGCCGGGCGCAGGTCGAGGCCGTCGCCCTGTGCTGCGCCATCAAGCCCCTGTGCGCGTGGAACGCCGAGCGGTGCGCCACCGTCTCGCGCGAGAGGTGCGGGGGACAGGGGTATTTGTCGGTCAACCGGTTCGGATCGCTGCTCGGGTTCGCGCACGCGGGCATGACGGCCGAGGGCGACAACCGCGTGCTGATGCAAAAGGTGTCCAAGGAGCTGCTCGGCATGATGTCGTGGCCGGCGTTCGCGGCGCGGCTGGCGGCGGCCGACGCGGCGGCGCCGGGCGTGGCGGCGTCGGGCTCGGGCGCGCCCGGCGGCATCTTTGCGGGGGGCACCGCGCTGCCTGCGTCGCCGTCGGCGGCGGCGGCGGCGGCGGCGGCGGCGGCGGCGGCGGCGGGCTCGGCGTCGTCTCCGGAAAACGGCGGCGGCGCCCAGCAGCAGCGGCCGCCGGCGCCCGCCTTTTGCCTCACGGGCCTGCGCAAGGCGCTGGCCGTGCGCGAGGCGCGCCTGCTGCGCCAGCTCAGCGCGGCGATGAAGGCGGCGTCGTCCTCCTCCTCCTCGTCCTCCTCCTCCTTTTTCGACGCGTGGATGAAGTCGCAGAGCGACCTGGTGCAGCACGCGGCCCTGGCCTACGGCGAGCGCGAGGTGCTCGAGGCGTGCGCGCGCGCGATGGAGGGCGGCGGTCCCGGCGCCGGCGCGGCCGGCCCCTTCGCCGTGCCGGGCGACGGCGCGGCCGCCGCCTTCGCGCCCGCCGCGCGCCAGGCCGCGCAGCAGGCCGCCCTGTCCGCGCGCCCGTTGCTCGCGCCGGCCGTGCTGCTGTACGCGGCGTGCTGCGTCGAGTCCGACCTCGCCTGGTTCGTCGGCTCGGACGCGCTCCCCCTGCGCGCGGCCAAGTGCGTGCCAGCGGCCGTGCGCGCCCTCGTGTCGGACATGGGCGAGGCCGGCGCGCTCGAGCTGGCCGCGTCTTTCGGCGTGCCCGAGGCGCTGATGGCCGCGCCAATCGCGTCCGACTGGGAGGACTACAACCGGTACGACAACCGGGGCGAGCTGGTCGGGCCGGCGTTCGAGCGACCGCTCCCGGCACCAGGGGCGCGGGGGCCGTGGGCGTCGCCGTCGTCGTCGTCGTGAGAGCAGGAGGCGGACGCGGCGTCGTCGTCGTGAGCGCAGAAGCGGACGCGGGCGGCGGCAGGTGTTTACCTTTTCGCAAAATCCGCCCCAGGCTCGCAAGATCAGGAGGTCGCGCGCGCGTCTTGCGAGGCGCGCGTCGTTTTCCGGTCGTTTTCCGGTCGTTTTCCGGTCGTTTTCCGGTCGTTTTCCGGTCGTTTTCCGGTCGTTTTCCGGTCGTTTTCCGGTCGTTTTTTTTGCGCGTGCGCGAACCCGTTTCGTGCGCGTGCTGCCGCCCGCCCGCCCGCCCCCTGATCGCTTTGTTGTTGCTGTTGCGCTCCTCTCTCGAGCAACGCAGCAACAAAACGACTACAACCACTTTTTCTTGCATTAAATCCATTTATTGATCAACTGGGAGGTGAAACAAGCGGTCTCGAGCCGCTGGCGCGCGCGCGTGTGCGAGCGAGGGGAAAGGGAAAGGGGAAGGGAGACAAAGTGGGGCTTTGAAGCCTCGTTCGCGCCACGATCGGGTTTGGCAGCATCAGGACATCATGGCGCCATTGATGAGGGGGGCAAAGGGGCGCAAACAGCCGCACGGCGGGGGGGCGAAAGCAAGGGCTGTAGCAAAACAAAAAACAAAACGAAAAACAAAACGAAAAACGGACACGCGCGCGTCCGATGCGGGTTTTGCCCTTGATTCACTCGCCGTCCTACTCCGATGCGGGTTTTGCCCTTGATTCACTCGCCGTCCTACTCCGATGCGGGATTTGCCCTTGATTCACTCGCCGTCCCTACTCCTCCTCCTCGAGCCCGAGCGCCTCGGCCAGCAGGCGCGCCGTGTCCGCGTCGCCTCCCTCCAGCGGGTCCTCCGCGTACACGGGCCCCAGCCGCCAGCCCAGGCCGCGCAGGCACCGCACCTCGACGTCGACCGCCTGCGCCAGCGTGACGGCCGGCGGTGGCGGTGCCGGCGTCGGCGCGGGCAGCGGCCGCCCGCCCGCGCCGTGCCGCGGCTGGTGACGGCGGTGGTGGTGGTGCGGCTGCGGCTGCTGCGGCTGCTGCTGCTGGTGCCCCTGCTTTACCAGCTGCGAGAGCATGAACCGCAGCAGCCCGAGCGCGTGCACCTGGTCGACCACCTTGGTCGCGATGAAGACGCACGTGATCTGGATCGAGCGCAGCGTCGACTCGCGCTGCAGCGCGGCGGCGGCCCGGGCGGCGGCGGCGGCGGCGGCGCCGGCCGTGGACGCCGACGACGGGGCGGCGGCGGCGGCGGCGGCGGCCGTCAGGGCGACGGCGGTGGCCGCGCCCCCGGACAGCGTGGAGCTGCTGGACCCCATGGCCGGGTCGAGCGGGAGAGCGCGCGGCGCGTCGGCGGGGAAAGCTGAGGGGGGGTCGGCGGCAGAGGAGGCGGCGGCGGCGGCGGCGGCGGCAATGGCCGCGTCGGGCCCGCCGCCGGGCGCGCACTGCACATAGGAGCGAAAGGCGGGCAGGCGGGCGGCGCTGGCGGCCAGGTGCGGCATGGACGCGAGCAGGCGCTGGAAATAGGACGAGCCCAGGGCCACGGCGAGGGCGGGGAACGCCCAGGCGGCGCACATGCGGTGGAGGGTGCTGCCGGGCGCGACGGGCAGGTAGGCCAGACCGCGCCGAGGGGCCAGCGGGAGGAGCGGGATGGACGGCGACGGCGACGACGACGCGGCGGCGGCGGCGGTGGCGGCGGCGAGCGCGGGCGGGGCCGGCAACCGCAGGCGCGCCATCAGGGCGTTGGCTGCCTCGAGCGCGCGCGTCGAGCAGTGCCCGGGCGCGGCCGAGGGGCCGTACTCGGGCGCGCCCACGCGCGCGACGGCCAGCTCGAGCTCGGCGCACGCGAGGCGCCGGACCGCGCTGCCGTAGAGGCCAGAGAGGCGGGCGGAGCGCGAGGCGGGCGCGGGCGGCGGCGGAGGGCGGCGGGCGGCAGCGGCCGCCGCCTTTGGGGCGGCGGTGGCGGCGGCGGCGGAAGCGGCGGTGGCGGCAGCAGCGGCCTTCAAGAGCGCAAACTCGGGGGGTATGCGCGCGCGGTCCTGCAAGAGTCCGTGCTGCTGCTGCTGCTGCTGCTGAAGCGTCGGCGAGACGAGGCGGCCGGCCGAGGCGGCGGCGGCGGCGGCGGTGGCGAGCACGGCCGCGGCCGCGTAGCTGATGCCGCTCATGCTGATGCGCCGGCTGACGTCGGCTCCCTGACGCAAGCGCAGCAGCTTGGGCTCGCGGCCGCCCGACGGAGAGAACACGCCGCCGCCAAGCGCTGCTGGTGCCGCCGCCGCCGCCGCCGCTCCCCCCGCCGCCGCTGTTCGCTCGCCCTCTTCCTTCTCCGCCGGCGCCGCCTGCGCTGCCTGCGCCGCCATCTCCTCCTGGAGCAGCTCTTTGCTGGTGCGGCTAGGGGCGTCGCCGTAGAGCAGCGCCGCCGTCGCGACCGCAGGGGGCGGGGCGGGCGGCGCCTGGGCCACCTTTGGCGGCACTGGCGGCGGCGGCGGCGCCACCGCCGCCGCCGACACTGCTGCCGCCGCCGCCGCCTCCGCCGCGGGCGAGGGCGCCGCCGGGTCGATCGTCCGCGCGCGCCGCAGCAGCGAGCCCACGTCGAGCGTGACGAGGCGCTCCAGCTGCGCGGCCTCCTGCTGCTGCGGCTGCTCCATGCCCTGGTCGTCGTCGTCGTCGTCGTCGTCGTCCTCGTCCCCGGTGCCGTCCCCGGGCGACGTGATCCAGTACTGCTGGGCCGCCGGGCTCTCCCCCTCTTGCGCTCGCGGGCAGGCAGCGGGCTGGTCCGCCGGCGACCAAGGCGCGAGCGCGGGCGGGGCGCCGCGGCCGCCGCTGCCGCCGCCGCGGCCGCCGCCGTCGCCTCGGCCCTTGTTGCGCAGGCCCTGCCCCGACCGCCGGCCCGTGTCGCCGTCGACGTCGGGGCCGGCCTGCTCGAACGAGATCCCGGCGCGCCGCGGCGGCGTGGCCGGGCGCGCGCGCCGGCCGCTGCTGCCGTCCGCCGTCGAGGGGCGGTGGGGCGAGCTGGATCGATGGGACGGGAGGCTGCCGCCGCCGCCGCCGCCGCTGAGCGACGAGCACGACGACGGCGGCAGCGGCGGCAGCGCGGGCGCCGCGATCGCAGGGCCGCCGCTGCCCGGGCGCGAGCACTGTCGCATCATGGTTTTGGCGCACGTACTCCGAGAGATGGGCCTGTCAGCGAGCGCGCCGGCGCGTCGGGCGGGCTGGATCGATCGCTCCCGCGCCCCGTTTGGCAAGAGTTGGCGTGGCGCACACTCTCAAGGAGAGAGAGAGAGGCGAGAGACCGATCCCCACCAGCCGCTCTTCTTGTTTGTAGCGCGCGCCCTTCCGCGCCGCCCTCTTTGGTGCAGAGGGGGGGCGGCTGGTGGGGTCTGTCAAGATGGTCTGCCGGCCAGTACGCGGGCGTCGTCGGTCGATTTCGATCGAAGCGGGCGTGCGTGAGGGGGGAGGGAGGGGGCTCAAACCAAAAAAAAAGACTTTGTGTTTCTCGCGTGCGCGCGAGCCAAGGCAATGGGTGTGATGGGATGCAAGTCTAGCGGATTGGGAGGAGGCAGAGAATGGTTTTGGGAAAGTGTCGAGCAAATCCAAAGAAGGCCACGCGGAGGGAGGGGTGCGTGCGGTTTTGCGCTCCAGTTTGGCTGAGGTGTGCGGGCGGCGGCGGTCGCCGGGGCCGAGGGCGCGCGTTTGTCGGGCCGGCAGGACGGGGCGGAACGGTGGCAGCGGCGGCGACTAGTTGTCACATATTTCAGAAACCGTGCGGGTGGTAGATGCGTAAAAATCGCGGGCTTGTGCTTCTTTTCGTATGCTCATGTCTTTAGTGCGCGTCAAGTTGGCTTTTTGCTCGCCGCTGTCCCCTTTTTTTTGGGTCGAGGCGTCGCGTTGTTTTCCCCTTCTGTCTCTCTCGTTTTGCTCACGCGGCCAGGAGCGCCGCCGCCCCCTCGATCGCCCCGGCGTCCATCGGCGCCGCCTCCTCCTCGACGAGCATCGGCGCCGCCTCGGCGGCCGCCTGCAGTGCCGCCGCCGGGCCCTCCTCCCCCTGCCCGGCGCAGCCGCCCCCGTCGTCGCGCGGCGCCGCGGCGTCGTCGCCGTCGGCCGAGGAGATGCCTCCGCCGCCGCCCGAGGGCGCGCCCGCCGCGCCGCCGGACGCCGCCGCCGCCGCCGCCGCCGCGTCGAGCGCCGCCTGCAGCGGCGCCGCCTTCTGCGACGACGACTCGACGCTGGTGGGCGAGCCCGGCCCGTCGGCCGCGGGCGCAGGCGCGACGGCCGCGGCCGCGGCCACGGCCTCTGCCTCCATCGGCGCCGGCGCCCCGTCGGCCGCCGCCGCCGCCGCCGCCGCCGCCGCCGCCTCGCCGCCGCTCTTGTCGTCGTTCTTGTCGGCGCGCTTGCGCGAGGCCGGGGCGGCCTTCTTGTTGCCGCCGCCGGCAGAAAGCTTCTTGCAGGCGGCCTCCTTGGCGGCGCGCCCGCCCTTCTTAGCGGCGTCGGGCGCGAGGTCGGCGGCGGCGGCGCTGGCCGGGGCGGCGGTGCCGTCGGCGGCGGCGGCGGCAGCGGCGGCGGCGGCGGCGGCGGCGGCGGCGGCGGCCTCCTCGGACGGCGGCGTAGCGGCGCGCGGCTTGCGCGGCGCGCGCGGCTTCTTGGCGGCCGCCGCCGAGGGCGCGGCCTTCTTCTTGCTGGGGGCCTTGGTGGCCGCCTTGGCGCTCTTGGGCGCGCCCGCGAGCGCGCGCTTGGCCGGCGCCGCCGCCGCCGCCTTGGTTTTCGCGGCCGCCGCCTTGGTTTTCGCGGCTGCCGTCTTTTTCGCCTGCGCCGCGACGGCCTTTTTCGCGCCCGTGGACTTGGTCTTGGCCGGGGCGCGGGTGGTAGGCTTGGCGGCCGCCTTCGGGCCCTTGGCCTTGCTGAGGGTAGGCATGGTTGCTGTTTGGTGGGTTTTGTTGTTGTTTTTTGGTTTGGTGGGTTCGCGGCGTTGGCGTTTTGTTTTGAAATCGCCGACAGCTGCTCCTTGTCGGGGACCCTCTCTCTCTCTCCTCTTCTCTCTGAGGCGCGCGCGCCGATCGCACCCAGCGCGGCCATCGACGCGCGTACTGCGTGATACTAGGCGCGCACACCAAGCCTAGGCGACTCACCTAAAGAAGGCGGGTGGCCGGGCAAAGGGGGGAACGGCGCGCGCGAGAGGGCGGGGCGATCGGAGGGAAGGACACTCGGTGCGTTTGTTTTGCGCGCGCGTTGCGGGCTTTTGCGCGAGGTTGCACGAGTTGCGCGGGTGAGAGGGCGGTCGACAGAGCGATAGTTTGGTTGGTTGTGATGGGGGGGGGCGATCGCGATCGTGGGGAGTGATTGTGAGTTGCATCGCTCCCCGACTCGCGCCTCGCTTATGAAAAGGGTGCGAGCGCCGCCGGCCGGCCCGCCCGCCCGCCCGCCCGCCCGAAGAAAGCTAACAAGGCGCTAATAACTTGGCCCGATTGATGATGGCACCCACTAACGTTCACACGGATACGGAGGGATAAAGCCCCCCCGCTCGACGGGTGCGGGTGCGGGGGGCGCCGATCGCCCACCCCCTCTCACGACCGCCGGCCAAGGCGAGCCCGACGGCGCTGCGCGCCCTCGCCCGCCCGACCCACCACGACCAACCCACCACGACCCACGACGTTTGTTTACACGTCGAAATCAACTCAACAACAGGTGTACATTTTGTACAGCAGGCAGAGAGGAGACACACACACAAATCGATCTCTAAGGAGCGATCTTTTCAGCCCTTATCCTCAGCGCGACGACGCCGGCGCAACCGCCGCGGCGCCCGCCGCCGCCGCCGCCCCCCCTCCGCCGCCGCGCCCGCCGCCGCCGCCGCGCCCCAGCACGCGCCCCGCGAGCCGACGCGCCGCGTCTCCGACCCCCAGCGCCAGCACCCCCAGGGCGATGCGCGGGCGCAGCAGGTCAGCGGGCGGGCTGGTCATGTGCACCGAGCCCACCAGCGCGTCGTAGGCCGCGGCGTCCGTCGCGGAAAATTTCACCACCCCGCCGAAATAGGCATCGACGGCGCGGTCGGCGAGCGTCTGCTTGAAGCCGGGCGCAAAGGGCGCGTCGGTGCCGGCGGCCAGCGCCCAGGGCACCGACAGCACGGCCGCGAGCTCCTCCTTGAAGAAGCCCGCGCCCACGCGCGAGACGGCGGCCGAGCGCGCGGCGTCGGCGGCGGCGGCGCCCGCGCCCGCGCCCTGTGCCTGTGCCTCCGCCTCGGCCTCGGCGAGCGCCCGCCCGGCCTGCCTGCCCAGCGCCAGCGCCTGCAGGATGCCGACCGAGATGCCCGTGCCAAACTGCGGGTTGAGGCTGCAGTTGGCGTCCGCGATCGACACCCAACCGCGCGGGAAGGAAGCCATCTTCTCGTAGTGCCGGCGGAAGTTGTCCGTCCGCGCGTAGGTGGTGATGGCGCCGACGCGCTCGGCGCCGCGCACGGCGCGCGCGGTGGCGCCGTTGTCGGACAGCGAGTCGCAGAAGGCGAGGACGCAGGCGTCGGTGGTGATGCGCGCGTCCTTGGCGGGCGCCGCCGCGGCGCCGCTCTTGCCGGCGGGCGCCGTCGCCGGCGGCTGCTCGCCCTCTGCCGGCGCCGAAGGCACCTCTGGAAAGTCGCCCAGCTTGGCGCAGAGGATCATCTGGTGCAGGCCGTGCTCCACCGGCATGAGGATGGACGAGCGCGTGTGCGGGAACGAGGTGCCCACCATGATGCCGTAGCCCGGCGTGCGCGCGGGGGGCGCGGGAGGCGCCGCCGCCCCCGTCGTCGTCGCCGCCCCCGCCCCTGTCGCCGTCGCGGCCGCCGCCGACGCCGCCTTGGCCTCGGCCTTGGCCGCCGCGTCCGCGGCGATGGCGCCCGGGTCGGCCCGCGGCCCCGCCGGGTTGAGCGGCGCGGGCAGGAGGTGCGCGGGCACGCGGTACGTGGCCGTAAGGTAGACCGAGCCGGCGGACACCGTCGTCGTCTCGGGCGGCGCAAAGCCGGCGCGCTGCAGCCACTCTGGCGCCTTGCTGCCGCGCCCGGACGCGTCGACGACCAGGTCGGCGCGCACCTCGTGGTCCTCGGCGGCGGCCGGGGCGCCGGACGCGCGGACGCGCACGCCGGCCACACGCTTAACGGGCGCAGCGCCGCCGCCGTTCGCCGCCGCCTTCCCCCCCGCCGCCGGCGTCCCCCCCGCCTCGTCGTCGTCCTCGAGCGCCCACCCCGTCACCACCGCGCCCGACACCACCCGCACGCGCGCCCGCAGGCCCGGCGCCCCCTCTTCGGCCTGCCGCAAGAGGCGCGCGCGCACCGCAGACTCGAGCAGGGCGCGGGTCGACCCCAGCAGGCGCACAGAGGCGTGGGTGTGAGGCACGAGGCCTCCAGGGATGCGGTCGTCGTAGATTTCATACCCGCCGGGAACGGGCACTTCCGCGGCGCCCGCGGCGTACAGGTCGTCCGTGACGCCCGGCAGAAGGGCCTCGATCTCGAGGAGGCCGCGGGCCAGGAGCTGGTGCGGCTGGCGGAACTGAGGCACGCCGCGGCGCGCGTGCGCGGCGGCGGCGGCCGGGTCGGCGCCGCCGCCGTCCGAGGAGGGGTAGGCAAAGGAGGAGGCGGCGGCGGCGCCGGCCGGCGGGAGGGCGTCGCGCTCGAGCAGGTAGACCTCATCAAAGTGCTCGGCGAGGACGCGGCTGGCGGCGAGGCCGGCCATGCCGCCGCCGTAGACGACGGCGCGGAGCTTGCCTTGCGGGGGAGGGCCGGGCGGCGGCAGGAGCGCCGCAAGGGGGTCCGAGCGCGCGGCGGTCGGCGGCAGCGCCGGCGCCGGCGCGGCCTCGGCGACAGCGGCGGCAGCGACAGCGGCGGTCGGAGAGGGCGCGGGCGCGCGCCGAAGATGCAGGGCGGACGCGCGCGACGCGGCGGGCGCGCGCGAGCGGGCGGCCGCGGCGCGCGCGCCAACGGCCGGCTGCAACATTTTTCTCTGTGGTGGAGACGAGGAGTTTTCGGTGTCGGGGTTTTTGGTTTCGGTTGTTTGGACGGCGAGTGCGCGCGCGTGTTCAGTAGCCGACAGTCGGGTGGGTTGCGAAGAGAGACGTCCGTGCGTGTGGAAGCTGAGATGTAGGAGAGCGCGTGCGTAAAAGCAAGGGGCGGAAGGGAAGGTAAGGTGGGGACCAAAAGCAAAAGCGGCCCCCGCCCGCGCAAAAAAACGGCCGCGCACCACCGTTTCTCCCACTTCGATCCGCCGCCCGTCCGACGACCCCTCGTCGACCGTCCGCCGTTTCTCAGTCCGACCCGCCCCCGTCCGACCCCTCTCCAGCCCTCCGTCGCATCACCACGAGTCCCTGGCGCGCCACCAACCCCGCCACGAGCGCGCCCACCGCCACCTCGAGCGCAAGCAGGGGCGGCACCTCCCGCCAGGCGGCCGCCGCCGCCTCCTCTTCGAAACCGCCCGCTCGCGCGTAAAACGGCGCGCGCCCGGCCGTGGTCGTCAGGAACACGTCCGCGCGCCCGGCCTCGGCCAGCAGCGCGCGCACGAGCGCCGTGCCCACCCCCCGGCCGCGGGCGTCGGGACTCACGACGAGCGACCGGAGCTCGAAGGCCGGCGGCTGACTCTGCGGCTGCCCCGGCTGCTGTAGCGGCCGCCCCGGCTGCTGCTGCCGCTGCTGCTGCCACGGCGCCCGCCGCAGGGGGGACAGCTGGCCGCCGCCGAGCCACGCGCCCGTCCGCGCGTCCGCGGCCGCGAGGCTGCGCGAGGCGTCGAGCCCCAGCGGGTTGAGGCGCTCGGCAAGCACCACGGCGCGCGCGGAGGACAGGTCGGCGGCGGTGGCGCGGCGGAGCGTCACGGGCAGAGGGGCGGCAAGGGCGCCCGCCGCGGCCGCCGCTGCTGCTGCTGCTGCTGCTGTTGTTGCTGCCGCCGTTCCTTGGGCTCGGGCCGGTGCTGCTGGCGAGGGGGTGGAGCCGCGGGGCGGTCGGAAGGGCCGCGCGAGGGACGGCGGCCGTCTTGCTGCTTGTTCGAGGCGCGCGGCTGCTCGCGTCGGCGGCGGCGGCGGCGGGCGCATTCTCGCGTTGCGCGCTGTTCGTCGTTGGCGGCGTCGTTGTCGTGGGACACTTCTCTGGCCGAGCTGTAGGGTCTCTTTAGCGCGGAGAGCGGGTCGCGATCAGGAGTTCTGCGACTGTTGTTGTTGTTGTTGTTCGATTCAGTCGACTCGTTTGATCGCGATTGATGTGGAGAGTGGGACGGGGAGGCCCCCTCTCTCTTTGCAACGGGGAGAGCTCCGTGCCAAGCGTCCCACAAGTTCCCGTAGCGCAATAATCAGTCAGCCCACCTCACCAAATACACGCACACACTCATGCACGCTTGAGAGTGACACAGAGAGAGAGAGAGGGAGACAGGCGCGACCACAACCCTCTCTCCCTCCCTCCCGCCGATGCTCTCGCGGCGCATGGCCTCAGGGGCGCAGCAGCAGCCGGTGGTGACCGCGCACGCGGAGCCCGTGCGCGGGCACCACCCCGGCCACCACCACAGCCACAGCCATCCGACGCGCGAGTGGGCGCACCACCGCCACCACCCCATCGCCGCCACCGCCTCGGCGCCTCTCCTGGCCGCCGCGCTTGCGCCCGCCCCCGCGCCCGCGCCCGAGGCCCGGCCGTCCCCGCCCGCCTCGCGCTTCCGCGTCCTCACCTGGAACATCCTCGCCGACCGCTACGCCCGCCAGCACGGCAGGTGGCTGTACCGCGACGTCGCGCCCGCCCACCTCGAGTGGGGGGGCCGCCTGGCCGCGCTGGCCCGAGAAATCGAGGCGGTCCGGCCGGACGTGCTCGCTCTGCAGGAGGTGGACCGTTTTGATGACGTGGCGGCGGCCCTGGCGCCGCTCGGGTACGCCGGGGCCTACCTGCGGCGGACGGGGAGCCGGGACGACGGATGCGCGACGTTCTGGCGGCAGCGGGAGCAGGAGGGCGGCGGGGGCCGGGGCGGCGGCGGCGGCGCAGCGGCGGCGGGACTCGCCTTGCCGCCGCCGCCGCCGCTGGCGCCGCTTCGGGTGCGGCCCGTGAGGTTCGAGGACCACGGGCTCAAGGACAACGTCGCGCTCCTGGTTGAGTTCGAGGTGCTCTGCGGCCGCCCGTCGTCCCCCTCGGGCGGCGGCGGCGGCGATTCCGATTCGGCGGCAACGGAAGCGGCAGCGGCAGCAGCGGCGGCGGCGGCGGCAGGAAGAGCAGCGGCACAACCCACAGCAGCAGAACCCCAGCAGCAGGGAGCGACGACGCGCCGCCTCGTCGTGGTCAACACCCACCTGATGTTCGCCAAGGACCGCGGCGACATCAAGGCCGGGCAGGCGCGCGTGCTGCTCGAGGCGGCGGCCGCCATGGCCGCCGGACTTGAGCCGCCGGGCCCGCCGCCGCCGCCCGCGGCCGGCGCTCCGTTCGGCTCGACGCCCGCGGCGTCCGGCACTGGCGGCGCCTCGCTCGCGTCGGCGGCCGCCGCGCTGCGCGCATCGCTGTCACTCGGCTCGCCGCGCGGGTCGAAGGCGCCGCCCGTAGTGGTGCTGACCCCCGGCGCGGCGGTCGCGTCGGCGGCGCCGGCGGCCGTTGTCTCCTCGGCGGCGGCGGCGGCAGCAGCGGCCGCAGCATCAGCAGCAGCAGCAGCAGCTGCTGCAGCAGAATCAGCAGCAGGAGCAAGAGCACGAGCAGGAGGGTTTGGCGGCGGCCTGTCCGCGGCGTTTGCCGCTGCGGGCGGCGCGCCCAGCTCTGAAGAAAACGGCGACGCCTCCCCCGCGGCGCCCGAGCGGCAGCAGGAGCAGCAGTCAGCGGCCGTCCTGGTCGCGTGCGACCTCAACGCGGTGCCCGGCAGCGCCCTGTACGGCCTGATGACCGGCGGCGGCGAGATGGACCTGTGCGGGCGGGTGCCCCGGCGCGCGGTCAGCGGGCAGAGCGACGCGCGGGGGGTCGGCGGCTCGGCGCTCGCCCGCGCACGCGGGTGGGGCGGGGCCGCCGCCGGCGCCCGGCCTGGGGGCGGCGGCGTCGAGACCGGGTACCAGCAGCAGCGACAGCAGCAGCAGCAGGAGCAGCAGCAGGAGCAAGGGCGCGAGGGCGCGGCCAACGGCGCCGGCGCGGGCGGGGAGCAGAACGGCGGGGGCGGCGGCGGCGTCGTCGCCACGCTCGCGGCGGCGGCGGCGTCCCTCGGCGCGTCCCTCGGCGCGTCGCTCGGCGTCGGCGGCTCGGCGCAGACGCAGGCGCCGCAGCGGCCGCAGCGCGAGCCCTGGACCGAGCGCGAGATCCTGCGCGCGGCGGGCGTCCCCGCGCACGAGCTCAGGTCGCGGCATCAGCAGCAGCGGGAGCGGCGGCAGGGGGAGCAGCAAGGGCCGGCGGCGGCCGCCGCAGCTGTCCCGACGCCCGCGAGGAGCGGCGGCGGCGGCGGCGGAGGCGGCCTCACCCTCCGCCACCCTCTGTCCGGGCGCCTGCGCAGCACCTACGCCGACGTGGACGGCCGCGAGCCGCCCTTCACTTCGGCGCACCTCGAGTTCATGGACGCGTGCGATTACCTCTTCTACACGCCCGAGGGGGGCGTTGCGACCGCGGCGGCCGAAGGAGGAGGAGGAGCGAGCGCAGCAGCAGGGGAGGAGGGGCCGCGCCCCGCGTGGCGCCTGCGGCCTGTGTCGGTGCTGCGCGCGCCGCACAGCGAGGCCCTGCCCCGCGGCCTGCCGGCCGAGGGGTACGGCTCGGACCACGTGGCGCTGGTGGCCGACTACGTCCTGGAGGCGCTGTGATGACTGACTGACTTGAGGGAGAGGCGGGCGGGGGGGCGGTTTTGTTTTTCTCGTCGCCCGAACGCGCGGTTGCGGTTGCGGTGGGCAGCCGCGGACAAATGGCCGCGCGTGTTTGTCCGGACAATCGGAGGGACGGATGTCCCTGTCCTTTTTGTTACCATCAAACGCGATTGTCATCCGCCCTAGGCATCCCTTCATCGTGAGCCACGCTCGACCGCAGGCGCGCGCGCGCGCGCGCACGTCAAGGGAGCGATCCCCCATCCCCCTTCTGAGCAAACGAAAACTCTCGCGGCAGGCCGCGACGCGGTGGCGCGTTGGTCGTGGCGGTGGTGACGGGACAGGGCGTCCCGCTGGGCAGGGGGGCGGCGTCGACCCGGCATCCGAAAGGGCCGCTGCCGCGATGCCGCGGCGCGCTCGCCTGGCGGTGCCGACGCCGGCGCCCGCGCCGCCCGCCCCGCTCCCCCCGTCCCCCGAGGGCGGCTGGGAACGCATCCTCCGCTCCCTCCTGAGCGAACCGCCGGCGGCGGGGCCCGTCTCGCGCTTCGCGCCGTCCACCACGGGCCCCGCCCATCCGGGCACCCTGCTGGCCGCCCTGCTGGCCTGGTTGGACGCCCGCTCGCAGCCGGCGCCCGGCGGCGGCGGCGGCGACAGCGGCAGCGGCAGCGGCAGCGGCAGCGGCGGCGGTGGCGCCGGCAGCGGCGCCGGCGCCTGCGGTGGCGCCGGCGCCCGCCTGTTGCTGCGCCTAGAGGACCTCGACCCGGCCCGCTGCTCGCCCGGCCACGCCCGCGCCATGGTCGAGGACCTCGCGTGGATCGGCCTCGACGACTGGGACGGGGGGGGCCAGCTGCAGTCGCGCGAGGACGCGGCCGCGGGGCGCGCCGCCGCCCTCGACTACTTGTGGGCGCGCGGCCTGCTTTACCCCTGCCTCTGCTCTCGCGCGCAGATCGCGGCGGCGGGCGCCGGCGGCGGCGGCCGGCGCGCGCCGGACGGCGGATGGGCCTACCCCGGCACGTGCCGGCCGGCGCCCGGCGCGCCGCCGCAGTCGTCGTGGCGCGAGTGGCGGGCGCGCGGCGCCGCCGTGCGCGCGCGCCTGCCGGACGGCGCCGCCGCGGCCACTGTCCCGGACGCGCACGACGGCGACAGCGGCGGCGACGGCGACGGCGACGGCGGCGGCGACCCCGCCCGTCCTCCGCGGCCGCCGCCCCCGGACCCCCCGCCGCAAGAGGACCCCTCTCTGTCCCCCGCCGGCGGCGACCCCACGCCGCAAGAGGACCCCCCCGCCCTCCCCTGCGCCTGGGGCGACCCAATCGTCGTGCGGCGCGACGGCGCCGCGGCCTACATGCTGGCCGCCGTCGTCGACGACGCGCGCGCGGGCGTCGGCCGGGTGGTCCGCGGGCGGGACGTGGCGCCGTCGACGGCCGCGCAGGAGGCGCTGCGGGGGATGCTGGGCCTGGGGGGCGGGAGCGGGCACCGGCGGGTGGCCTACCGCCACCACCTGCTGCTGCTGGAGCCGGCTTGCGGCGGCGGCGGCGGCGGCGGCGGCGGCGGCGCCTCCGCCCGCGCTCTGCCGGGGACGGGCGAGGGGGGAGAGAAGGGCGGCGGCGGCGGCGGCAAGGGGGACAACGCGGGGACGACGCGCGGCAGGAAGCTCGCCAAGCTGCACGGGTCGGTCGGGGCGCCGCAGCTCCGGGCGGCGGGCTACAGCGGGGCCGAGGTCGTGGGCTTTCTGGCGTTCGTGTGCGGCCTCAGGCCGACGGACGCGCCGGCGGCGCCGCGCGAGCTGCTCGCAGAGGGGTTTTCTTGGGCGCGGGTGCGGCGCGCGGACCAGGTGGTGGGGTGGGACGGGAGGAGGCTGGCGTGGCTGGGGCCGGCGGCCGAGGAAGGGGCGTAGGCCCGAGGCGGCGGGTGGGGGCGGGCGCGGCTGTTGGACCGCCTGGGGGGGAGACGGGGGGAGGCAAGGACGGAGCGGGACGGCGGACGGGTGGGGGGAGACGGGCGCCCAATTTGCAGGGCGCACGAGTCACTTTCGGATGACTAAACAATGTCGATCCTCCATTCGTCTTGTGAGTGCGATTCTCGGTCGGAACCCGCCCGGGTTTAGGGTTCAGGGTTTAGGGTTTAGCCCGCACGCCGCCGCCCTTCTTCTTCTTCTTCGTCGTGGTCTTCCCGCCGCCGCCGCGGGAGGGGAGGCGGACGTGTGTTTTGCAATCGAGCGGCGACCCTCAAGGCGAGATGTTCGGTGACAGGCGGTCGGGATATGCAGTCTTGAGAGTGCGGGGCGTCGTGGTGTGGACGGCTAGACGAACATCGAAACCAAAAGCGACGCGCGCGGTGACAGCCGAGCGGCGCGAGAAGAAAAAGGCAGCGCAAACGAAAAGACACGGTTTGCAAACGCGCAGGGCGCGCCACCTTCCCCTCGAAAGACTAGCGCACGCCCCCCTCCTGCTCCAGGCTCTGGTCCCGGTGCAAGCCAGAACCCGCCCGCCACAGCCAGGCAGGAGTTTGGCCCCCTGCGCCTGGAGGGCGAGGACGGGGCAAGACGGCGGAGGGGCGGGGGGCAAGACGGGGGCGCGCGGCCAGACGGAGGAGCGGGGGGGGGCAGACGGGGGGCCGCGGTTTCGCAGCGAGGGAAACCGCCCTCGAGAGTTTGTCTTCGTGTTGCGTAGACCCGTTTCGTGCTTTCATCGCCACGGGGCGCGCGAGCAATCTTTTCTTGCTCGTTGCGCCGCCTGAGGCCGGGACGCAACCCACGTTTTGAGAGAGAGGGGCTTTGGCGCCCCGAAAGAGTGCCGGGTCGACGCAGCACGGCGCGGAAAGGGCGGCCCCCCCCCCCCCCCCCCCCCTCCCCCCCCCCCGCTCCTCTCTCGGCCTCCCGTTCCACAATTCAGGCCCCAAGCGCCACCCACCCTCCGTCTCCGTCCCTTCGCGCCTCGCCGACCACTCGCGTCGCCGCCTTTGCCGCCCTCCCTCCAACGAGCGACCGCAGCCGCGCGGCCTCGGCGGCGAGGGGCGACGCGCGCGCGCCGTCGCCGGCGCAGGAGAAGAGCCGCGCGGCCTCGGCGCAGTCGTCCGCCGCGGCGCCCGCGGCCCGACGGGCGGCGGCGGCGAGGCTCTCCTCGGCCTCGCCGCGTGAGCAGCGAGGCGGCAGCAGCAGCGCGCGCGCGGCGCCGCGGCGGGCCATGGCGCGGGCGCGGGCGAGCAGCGGCGGCGGCGCCGGCCCGGCGGCCGCGCCCGCGCCGTCGTCCTCATCCTTCAGCAGCAGCAGCGCCGCGATCGCGGCGTCGCAGTCGTTCACGCACCTCCGCGCCAGTTCCTCGCGGCGCTCTTCATCCACGCCGGCGAGCCGCAGCAGGGCGGCCGCGCGGTTGCTGAGCAGCGCGGCCGCCAGCGACGGATCATTGGCGGCGGCGGCTGTGGCGGCGCGGCCGGTCGCCGCCGCGCCCGCCGCCGCACCCGCCTCTGCCTCTCCCTCCTCGCCGGCGGCGTCGGCCGGCCCTCCGCGAGAGTACCCGAGCAGCTCGAGGCCGCGGTCGTAGGCGTGGACGGCCCCTTGACTGTCGCCGCGCCCGAACAGCGCGTCGCCCTTGTCTTTGAGGAAGGCGGGCGAACGCCCGTCGAGAGGCGCCGGCGGCGGCGGCGGCCCCTCGCCGCCGCCGCCGTTGCCGCCCTTCCGCTGACGCCGCAGCCGCCGCTGCAGCGCGGCCACGAGCTCCGCCTCGCGCCCCGCGCGCAGCGGCATGAAGCCGCTCGCCGTCTCGGTGAAGCTCACGCGGAACACCGCCGCAGGGCCCGTCGCGGCAGCAGCAGAGGCGGAAGATCCGGTCCCTCGCACGGGCGGAGCGCCGGGCGGGAACGACAGCGGCCGCGGGGACAGGGGCGGCGGCGGCGGCGGCGGCGGCGGCGGAGGTGGCGGTAGCGGCGGCTCTGAAGCCGGCGCAGGTGCCGCACTTGTTGCCGCAGGCTCTTCGTCGTCCTGCGGTCCCTGCCTCTGCTTCTCGCCCGCGGCGCGCCAGCGGCAGCGCCCGCGGTACCACTCGCTGTCGGCGGCCGGCGGCGGCGACGCGGGCCGGCCGCCCGGCAACGGCCGCAGACCTCCCCCCGCTCCTCCGCCTCCCTGCGCCGCCGCCTCGGTCTCGGCGCTCGCGCGCCGGCCCGCAGACGCGCCCGCGCCCGCCAGGCACTCGAGCTCCTCGTCGTAGTCCGACTCGGCGTCGTCGTCGACGCTCTGGTCGGCGCGGCGCCCCTGCGCGACGTCGGCGCCGGCCTCGGGCGGCGCCGCCGACGCCGCTTCCGCAGCAGACGCCGGCTCGCGCTCCTGCCCACCGTCAAACAATGAGGACGACAGGCTCGCGCCCCACTCGGCCACCGCCGCCCGGGCGTCGCCTACCGCCTGCGCGCGCGCGCGCTCCGCCCCCACGCGCCGCGCCTCCTCCCGCAGCAGGGCGCGGTCCGCCGCCGTCGCCTCGGCCTCGCGCCGCCGCGCCGCACGCGCCTCGGCCGCCGCCTCCCCCCGCGCGCGCCAGCGCTCGAGCGAGGCGGCGCGGCGCGCAACGAGGCCGGGCTCGCTCGCGTCCGCGAGGAGGCGGCCCCAGGCGGCGCCCGGGTGGCGCTTGGGCAGGCGCAGTGTAAGAATAGGGCGCCGAGAGAGGGGCCGGTCGGCGCCGTCGCCGTCGCCGCCGCCGCCGTTGCCGCCGCCGCGCGCGCCGGGCCGCTCGCCCTCGTCGGCCGCCGGGCAGGGCGCCGCCGCCGCCCGCTCCACCACGGCGAAGGAAGCCACGGCGCGCGCCTCGTCCACCTCGCCGTGCAGGTCCAGCAGGGCAAAGTGGGGCGGCAGGTTGAGCTTGACGACGCGGTCGGACACGACGAGAGGGTCGCCGACGCCCGCGCCGCCGAGCGACAGGCCGCCGCCGCCGCCGCCCGAACCTCCGGCCGCCGCCCGTAGCGACACGCCCTCGAAGACGACCGTCACGTCGGCGTCCGTCTCGCTCCACGTGTACTTTGGGGCGATCGGCATCTCTCACGGCGCCAAGGAAGTGGCCAGAGCGTGTTTTGCGAGGACGCGCTGGTGTTTCACAAGGCTTTTGGTGTTTCGTGTTGTGAAGGGATCGGTCGTGCGCTCGCTCGCTCGTGTGGCCCCCCCTTGTTTTTTGAAAAATCTCCCTCCCTCCTGAAAAGCTCGACTTGTGGGTTGTGTGCGGGAAAAACGTGCGCGATGGTTGTTGTCGTGGAAAGGGGGTTTGTTTGTTGTGCGCTGTGGGGCGGGGTGCAAATCGTGCGAAACGTGTCATTTGAGGGCGGGCGAACGCAAAAGGAAAGCAAAAACAGAGGGATCTCTCGTCTCGTCTCGTCTCGTCTCGTCTCGTCTCGTCTCGTCTCGTCTGTCGGCCCCTCTCTCTTTCTCGCCGGCGCCTCTTTTTCTGTCTCCTCTCCTTTCCTCTCCTCACCCCTCGTTCCGTTCCCGTCTTTCCTTCGTCCCCTCATCACGCGGCGTGCGCCGTCGCCATGCCCTCCTCCTCCTCCTCGCTCTCGATGATCAGGCCGTCCACCCGCGCGGGCTTGACCTTCTTCCCCTTCTTCTTCTTGTCGGCCGCGCCGCCGCCCGCCGGAGCGAGCGCGCGCGCGCGCGCGGCCGGCGGCGGCGGCGGAGGCGGCGGCGGCAGCAGGTCCTCCGACGCCGCCGCCGCGATGCTGTTGCTCTTGAGCACGCCGGCGGTCGCGGCCAGGGCCGCCGCGCGGTCCAGCACGATCTGGTCGCCCCACGACAGCGACACGCGCACGTAGCGGTGCCGCGGCGCCACGCCAGAGCCGCCCCCGCCGCCAGAGCCGCCGCCGCCGCTGCGGCCGCCCCCGCCGCCGCCGCCGCCCGCCGCCCGCTCGCGCAAATCTGCGGCCGCCGCCATGGCCTCGCGCATCTGCACCTCCTCCTCGCGGTCGTCGAAGCCGTCGTCCAGGTCGTATTCCTGCTCCTTCTCCGCGCCCTCGCCCCCCTCCTTTCCCCCCTCCTCCTCCGCCTCGCCGGGCAGCGGGCGCCACGCCCCAAAGCCGGCCGCCGCCCGCGCCCCCGCCGTCGCCCCGCGCAGCAGCAGCGACAGGCAGTGCCGCAGCGACCGCACGCGCACGCCGTCCACCCGCCGCACCGCCACGTGCCCCTCGTCCTGGTACGCGGCCGTGATGTGCGCCCCCGACGACGGGCCGCCGCCCCCAGGCCCGCCCCCGCCCCCGCCGCCCGCCGCCAGCACCCGCGACAGCACCACCACCTCTTGCTCCGGCAGCCGCCGCACGCCGGCCAGCGCGGGGTGCGTCAGCGCCAGCGGCGCCCGGTGGTGCCAGTCGGCCCCCCAAGTCTGCCGCAGGTACCACACGGTCAGGGGCGTGAGCACGAGGCCGCCGAACACGACGTACGAGGGCCTGGCGTCGTGCGAGTGCGGGCGCACCAGCGGGCGCGGCGCCGCCAGCGGCACGAGCAGCTCGAGCAGGGCGCCGGCGCGCCACACGGCCACGGGCAGCGCGTCGCCGACCGAGCGGCGCGAGATGAGGTGGCGGAAGTCGACGCGCACGGCGCCGTGGTTGTGGTCGGGGCCCGGGTCGCGGCCGCCGCGGCCGTGCCCGTCCGCGGGGGCGGCGCCGGCAGGGGGGGGCGCCTGGGAGCCGCCGCCGCCGCCGCCGATGCCGCCGCCGCTGTGCGCGGGGTGGGGCGCAGGTGGCGCGAGGCCCGCGCCGGCGCCCGGGACGAGCAGCGTGGTGCCGTCGTCGGCGACGTCGTGGCCGTCGACGCGCGCGAGGACGTCGCCGACGCGCAGGAGGCCCGCGGCGGGGGAGGTGGGCTCGACGAACGTGAGCAGCACGCCCGAGGCGGCCCCCTTGCTGCTGGCGGAGGACGACAGGAGCGCCTTGCCGCCGCCGCCGCCGACTCCGCCCGTCGCCGTCATCGCCGTCGGCGCCGTGCCCTCGCTGTCGCCGCCGCCGCCGCCGCCGCCGCTGTCGGCCGCCGCCGCCGCAGAGGCCGCCGCCGCTGCCGCCGCGCGCTCTGCGCGCGCCGCGCGCGCCGCGCGCCGCTCGGCCTTGGGGCGCCGCCAGCCCGCCACTGCCCCGGGAAGGCCCAACGCCGCCTTGTGCGCGTCGGCCGACTCGAGCGTCTGGAACGAGGCGCCGAGCGCGGGGAAGGACGAGCGGGCGCCCGAAAAGGCGGCGGCCGCGCGCGCGGCGGCCGCCGCCGCGGGCCCCGCCTCGGCCGCCGCCCTCTCCGCCCGCTCGTGGTCGCGCAGCAGGTGCCGCAGCAAAAAGGCCGGGACGCAGTGCCCGCAGTTCTGCGACGTCGACAGCGCCTGGAAGGCGACCCCGAGGACCACCGCGCGCCTGCCCTCCCCCGGAAAGACGACGGCGGGCCCGCCGCTGTTGCCGCTGTTGATGGCCGCCGAGACCTGGACGGCCAGGTGCGACGTGCGCCCGTGCGCGTAAAAGACGCGGTCGAGGCGGCTCACGACGCCGCGCGTGACGCAGACCGTGTCGCCGCCGACGGGGTAGCCGGCCACGGCCACCTCGACGTCGATCGGCGGCTCCCCCTTCATCAGGCGCAGCGCGCCGACGGCCGGGCGGCGGCGGGCGTTGGCGACGGCGGCTGCGGCAGCGGCGGTGGCGGCGCGCGCGGGCGCGAGCGGCGGCGGCGCCGACGTGATCGCCGCGGCCGCTGGGGCGCGCGCGCCGCGGCCCTCGTTCTCGCCGACGCCCTCGCTCATGGCCCCCTCCTCCTCGTTCTTGCCGCCGTCGCCGCCGCCGCTGCCATTATCCTCCTCCCTGTCCTCCTCGTCCTCCTCGTCGTCGTCATCGTCGCCGCTGCTCGTGTCGTCGTCGTCCGCGCTGCTCCCCTCGCCTCCCCCCCCGCCGCCCTCCCCGTCCCCCCGCTCGTCCCCGTCCCCCCACCAAAAGGCGTCGTCGTCCACCGTGATGACGGCAAGGTCGGCCTCGTGCGACACGCATACCAGGCGCGCGGGCCAGCGGCGGGTCGAGCCGTGGCGGCGGACGGTCAGGCTGACGTGGTCGGCGGTGCAGTGGGCGTTGGTGACGATGCGGCGCTTGAGGCAGGGGGCTGGGGGGCCCGCGGCGTCGTCCGGGGACAGGGCGGCGGCGGCGGCGGCGGCAGGCCAGGGGGCGGCGGCGGCGGCGGCGGCAGGCCTGACAGAGGGGGCGGCGGTATCGGATCCGCCGCTGCCGCCGCCGCCGCCGTCCTCGCCGTCCTCGTCCGCCAGGACCCAGCCCGTCGAGGTGCATGTGATCTGCGGGTGGGTCGTCCAGGGCGACGCGTAGTCCGGGCGCGCCATCGTCGTGAAGACCTTGACGACGGCGCGCAGGGCCTGCGCGAGAGGGGGCATTGGCGGCAGGGGGAGGGCGGCGGCGGCGGCGGCGGCGGCGGCTGCCGCGGCCGTCGCGGCGGCGGCGGCGGCCGCGGCGGCCGGGGAGGGGGTCTGGAGGGACGCCGGGGTCGAGTAGCTTGAGGACGGGGGGGCGCCGAAGACAGCGACGGTGGCGGCCGCGGGGGGCGACGCGTGCTGCTGCTGCGGCGGCTGCTGCTTCTTGGGGGACGTCGCGCCGGCCGCCGTCGCCGTCGTCGGGCCGGCGCCGAGGCCCGGCGGCGGCGGCGGCGGCGGCGGGGACGGCAGCACGGCCGCGGCGGCCGCGGCGCCGTTGGCGGGGCTAAAGGTGGCGCGCTTGGTGGGGGAGGCGAGCGAGAGATCCGCTAACGCCACGGCGGCGCGCTTGGCGACGACGGAGCCCGGGCGGCGCTTGGGGTCGAGCAGGGGCGACGGGCGGAGGGCGCCCGAGGGGAAGAGGGTGGCGACAGGCGGAGAGGCGCCGTTGCCGCTGCGGGCGGCGCCGGCGTTGGCGTTGGCGCTGGCGGCGGGCGCGGAGGCCCCTGGCGCGCGCACGTCCATGGTCTCGGTGCCCTTGGGCGCGTCCTCGTCCTGCTTCGAGCGCGTCGCCATGGCCTCGCTCGTCCTGGCGGGGTTTGGGGTTGTTGTTGATGAGGGGGGGAGGAGGGCGTTTGTTTGTGTGTGGTCTCTCGACGTCGCTCGAGCGAAAAGCGGGCCGCGAGCATTTGAAAAACACGCCGCCGCCGGCTTTCGATTGCTCGATCGATGTGCGCGCGCCACCCCCGCAAGCCAACTCGTCGCGATCGCCGTGCCCATGCTCACCTGAAGACTCGCGCGCGCGCAGGCGCGAGGACGATGGCGGCGCGCGCGCGCGTGACTATCAGCAGGAGAGTGATGGTGGGTGGGAGAACTTTAGAGCTCTTTTGCTCCTCCTCTCTCTCTCTTCTCTCCTCTCCCTCGCGAATCGCGCGCAGCGAACGCGAGCGGTCTCGTGCGCCGCGCGCCGGCGAAGATGAGCGTGCCGCGGCCTACAACGCGCGATGTGCGGGTCGCCGGGGCGAAGAGGCGCCTGGACGCGCGGCAAACGGGCGCGGAAGTTTTTTCTGAGAAGAGGAGGAGGAGGAGATAGGCGAGAGGAGCGTTTTTTGTTTTGAACGCGCGCGCGCGCGCGCGGGGATAGAGAAAGCACACAGCGCGTGTGCTTGTCGTTGGCGTGTGCGTGTGTATGTCTGTGTTGTGTTGCAAGCGGTTTGCGAGATTGTGTTAAAAGGCAACTCTTTGCTTAAGTTACGAGCAACGAAACAAGCCGGCACGACGCCGGCAAAAACAAAACGCAACGCAACGCAAGATCCGATCGCTTCACGTCGGCTTGCCCGCCCCTGGGGGCCCGCCCTGGCTCTGCCCGCCGCCGCCACCACCGCCCTCGCGCTTGACGAGGGCCTCGAGCGCCTGCACAAAGTCGTGCATGGAGAAGCCCTGTTTTTTGTTTCTTGTTTAATGTTTAGTTTGGGCGAGATTGGGTGTTGCGTGAGAACAAAGGCGGACGACGACGGCGGACGACGACGGCGGCGGCGCCTGCCTCGAAGCGCCCAACCGAAAGCGCGCACCGCCCCCCTTTCTCTCTCTCTCTCCCTCTCTGCCTGGTGCGGGTCGTGTGGCCGCAGGAGGCGATCAAGGACACACGAAAACCCGCCTGTTCGCCCATCCCTCATCCTCCCTCCCTCCCTCCTTCCTCCCCCCCGCTTTTGCCCCTCTCCCTCACCTGCGCGTCCGTCAAGCCAAAGGCGGCCAGGTCGAGCTGCCCCGACCGCAGCGCGTGCGCCAGCGACGCCACCTGCGCGCGGAACTGGGGCGAGCGCACGCTGTCGACCAGGCCCTGGCCGCCGCGCCCCTCGGCCGCGTCGCACTCGGGCAGGAACTCGCGGAGGCGGGCGGCCGCGCGCTCGAGCGGGCTGGCGCCGGCACCGCCCTCGCCGCCGCCGCCGCCCTCGCCGCCGCCGCCGCTGCCGCCTGCTCCTGCTGCTCCTCCTCCTTCCGCCGCTGCCGGCCCCGCCATCAGCGCCGCCGCCACGGCGTCGGGCCGCAGCACGTCGAGCAGGCTCGGCCCCGGGTCGGCGGCGCGGGGCGCAGCGCTCACCAGGCCGCTCGGGTGGCTCCGCGCGAGCGCGGTGGCCAGCGCCTGAGCCAGCGCGTTGCCGGGGTGGCCGCCGCCGCCCAGGCCGCCGCCCAGGCCGCCGCCGCCGCCGCCGCCGCCGCCGCCTCCTCCTCCTCCTCCCCCTCCTCCCCCCCTCGCCATCCCGCTCAGCAGCGCCGCCAGCGCCGCCGCCGCGTCCCCCCCCGTCCCCACGTCCCCCGTGGCCGGCCCCTGCCCCGGCCCCTGCGCCACCAGGCCCACGCTGTCGCCCGCGACCGCCTCGGCGCCGGCGCCCGGCGCGCCGCTCTCGTGCGCGCGCTCCAGCGCGTCGGACGGCGTCAGCCAGGGATCGCCCGCCGCCCCCTCCCCCGTGTCCTGGTCATGGTCCTCTTGCCTCAGAGGGGCGTTGATCAAGGCGTCCACCCGCGCGCCCAGGGCCGCGTCCCCGCCGCCGCCGCCGCCGCCGCCCGGCGCCTGCATCCAAAAATACGCGTTGCGCGGCCGCTCGGACGCGTCGCTGAATTTTAGCGCGAAGCATCGCGGCGGGCCCTTGGGGCCGAGCGGCGCAAAGGTGGCCTCGCCCGGGAACAGGACGGCGTCGTCCTCGGGCGGGCGGGCGCCGCCGCTGCCGCCGGGGCCGCCGTCGTCGGCCGGGCGGACGTGCCACTGGAGGTGCAGGAGGCCGTCCTCGGTCTGTGGTTTTGCGGTTTTTGCGGTTTTGGTGTTTTTGGTGGTTCGGGCTCTTTGCAGCGAGGCGAGCGGACGTGAGCAGCGGACGGACGGGCGGGGTCGATGGGTGGGAGAGGTGGGTGGCTGCGCTGCGGCGGCCGCGTGTCAAGGCCAGGCTCGCGACCCCCAGGAGGAGGAGCTCCCGTGGCGAGACGCTTCACGGGCGATCGATCATGGCACGTTTCCGTGAGAAACAACAGAACGCACCCTCAGGACGCGCAGGAGGCCCGGCCGCGGGTCTGCCGTCAGGGTCTTGCCCTCCTTGATCAGCTTGCCGCACCGCACGTCAATGCCGAGTCGTGCGCCCGCGGGGAGGGGCGGTTGCGCCATTGCGGGTGGAAACGGAACTGGTATTGTTCTCGATGCGTCCGTGCGCCGTGCGCGTTTCGTTTCGGAGACCTCGAACGCGTGTATGTTTGGTCGACGATCGCGGTGAGCGGCTTGCTGACTTTCAATGTGTGGCAAATGGGCCGAGGCGGTAGAGATGGCGCATCGAAACAAAACGCCGCGCCGCGCGACCCGACGCTCGGGCGACGCAGAGACGGACGAGCGCACAAACAACGAGGCGCGTTCTTCCTCTTCCCGTTTGCCCTCTCTCCCTCGCGCTCAAACGAACGCCTCCGCCTCTGGCTGCGACCCGAACGCCGGTGGCACCTCGGCCACCAGGCCCGCTCCCTCCCCGTCCGCTCCAGCGACGACGCAGCACTCGGCCGCCAGCCGCCGCGTCCACTCGCCAAACGCCGCGCGCCGCTCGGCGGCCGCCGCCGTCGCCCGCTCGCCATCGCCCCCGCACGCGTCCGCACCCTTCCCGCCCGGCGCCGCCGCCGACGCTGCCAGCAGCCCCAGGAGCTCCTCGTGGTACGCCTCATCCGCGTACACCCGGAACACGCGGCTGCCGCCGACCGCGCAACGACTCACCACCACGCACGACAGCAGCCCGGCGCACAGCGCGTGCGCCTGCGCCTGGAGCAGCCACTGCGGCCGGACGCGCTCGGCCGGCCGCGCCGGCCGCGGCGGCCGCGTCCACTCGAGGCGCCAGCCGCCGCCCCTCGCCTTGGCGCGCCCCTTCAGGCGGAAGGGCGAGTGGTTCTTGACCTCGACGGCCTCGCGCGCGGCGAAGGGGAGCAGCAGGGAGGCGGCGCGGGCGAAGCGGGCGTCTCTTGCGCCGTCGTCGGCGTCGGCGGCGGCGGCGGCGCCGCCGTCGTCCTCGTCAGCGTCGCCGCCGTCGTCCTCATCAGCGTCGTCGCCGCCGCCGTCGGCCGCAAGTGCGGCGTCCACGGCGGCGCCGAGCTGCGCCGCCGCGTCCGGCGCGCCTGCGGCCGCCGACAGCGGGAGGAGCGGCGGCGGCGGAGGCGCCGCCGCCGCTGCTTCCGCCGACGCCGCGGCCCCCGCCGCCGGGCCCGTCGCGCGCTCGAGCGCCCGGCGCAGCAGCACCCGCCGGGCGGCGCCGCGGGCGGCGCGCTCCCCCCAGCCGCCGCCCCCGGCGTCATCGGCGGCCGCCCCGGCCTCGCCGCGCCGCCGCCGCCGCCGCCGCCACGCCTCGGCCGCGGCGCGCAGGTCCTCGCCCGTCCACGCCACGGGCGCGTGGGCCAGCAGGGCGTCGGGCGAGGCGCCGACGCGCAGCGCGCGTGTGGGTGCCGCCGCCGCCGCTGGAGCCGTCGCCTGCCCCGCCGCGCCCAAGGCAACAGGAGCAGCAGCAGCAGCGGCAGCGGCAGCGGCAGCGGCAGCGGCAGCGGCAGCGGCAGCGGGCGCCCCGCCGCCGCTGGCGAGCAGGAACAGGCCCGCCTCCTCGACGCGGGCGCGCGGGAACGCGCCCAGCACCGCCTCGAGCGCGGCCGCCTCCTGCGCCTGGCCCCACGCGAGCCGCACGGCCACCTCGGGCGAGGACAGGGCGGTCGCGCGCAGCAGGACGGCGCGGCAGTGGGCGACGCGGCCCCGCTGCTCGGCGGCGGCCCTTTGCTGCCACCCCTCCTCCGCCGCCTCCGCCTCCGCCTCGCTGCCGCGGCCCTCAAAAAAGGCCGCGCGCGCGGCCTCGTTGGCGGCGGCGGCGGCCGCCGGATCGCCGACGGCCACGCGCCCCTGCCCCTGCAGCGCGGCCTCGAGCTCGGCCGCGCCGACGGGCGGCAGGCGCAGGCGGGCGAGCGCGGCCTGGCGCCGGCGCTCGGCCTCGGCCGCCGCCGCCGCGCCGCTGCCGCCGCCGCCGCCGCTGCCGCCGCCGCCGCCCTTGCCGCCGCCTCCCCGCCTCCCCCTGCCTGCGCCCGGCTTGCTGTCGTGTACTCTGAGGCTCACGAGCTCGGGGATCTGCGACGTGGTGGCCGCGCCTCTGCGCAGCAGCGCCCACGTCAGCGTGCCCTGCCGGACGTAGGGGGAGGTGGCGCCGGCCGCGGCCGACGAGGACGACGACGACGACGACGACGACGAGGACGAGGAGGACTGCGACGGCGGCGGCGGCGGCGACAACGGCGCGACGAGCGCGACGCTGGCCGGCGGCGGCAGCGGCACGAAGCGCGGGTGCAGGCGCAGCCGTTCGATCGCGACCGACCTCCAGTAGATGTTGGGCGCGTCTGCCCTCGGCTGCTGCGCGGACGGCGTGGCCTCCTTGCGGCCGCGCCCGGCGGAGGCGGCCTGAGACCCGCCGCGCATCACACGATCGTTTGTCAGGACGAGAGAAACAGGAGGACCAGAAGGGGCGTTTTTTATAGAGCCGTTGCAACAATCAAGCAGGGGGGGGGGGGGTCCGCGTCTGGTGCCCGAATGAAATTAGAAGTACTACGAGTCGGATGGAGGACGGAGAGGGGGGCGTGGGCATTTCAAGCCGACCGAAAATAGCCTCTGGTCCGTCCGGGCGGCCGGCGCCGGACGCCGCCGGGCGTCCGCCCGCGCGCGCCACTGGCGCGCGCCCGTGTGTCTTCCGAAGAGGGGTGCGAAGCGGGGCGAAGCAAACAAAAGACCAATCCTTCACGCCCGTCCCAGGGAGGCAGGTGCGCCGCCGCCCGGGGCGGTGCCGCCGAGCGTGCTGGGACCGCCCGCATCGGTGCTGCCGCGGGCGCCCGCGCCGGGCTCGCCCACGCCGATCAGCGCCCCGCCGCCCGTCGTCGTGTTGCCCGCCGCCGCCGCCGCCGCTTCGCCGCCGCCCTTGGCCGCGAGACCAGAGACGAGCGCGCCGCCGGCGCCCGACCCGACGGCGCCGGCGGCAGCGGCGGCGGCCCCTTTTTGCTCGAGCAGCTGCAGCGGCGGCGGCGGCGGCCAGGCGGCGGCGGCGGGCGGGGGCGCGGCCAAAGGCGCCGCCCCTGGAGGCCCGGACTCGGCGGGGCTCGCGGGCGCGCTGCCGTCGTTGTGCGCGCCGCCGCCGAGGCGCGCACCCGAGCGCACGCTGCCGCCCGCAGCAGCCGCGGCCGCGGCGGCGGCGGCCGCCTCCCCGCCCGCCGCCCCCAGCACGGGCAGCATCGGCGGGAGGGCGGCGGCGACGGCGGGCGGGGCGCGCTCGCCGTGGCGGTGGTCGTCGCCGCCGTCCGGGCTGGCCACGGGCGACGGCGGGCGCAGGAGCGCGAGCGCCGGCCGCGTCGCCGAGAGGCGGCTCGGCGTGCGCGCGGCGCAGGGGGGCAGGGGGCCGCCGCCGGCGCCGCCCCGCTGCTGCTGCTGCTGCTGCTGCTTCGCCGCCGAGGGGCCCTTGCGCACGGAGGCCGCGGCGGACCGCGCCCGTTGTCCTTCGCCGCCGAACCGGAAGCTGGCGCCGCGCAGCACGCTGCTAAACGGCGACGACCGCAGGCCGCTGCCGCCGCCACCGCCGCCGCCGCCGCCGCCGCCCCGCTCGGCGCCGGCGGCGGGCGACGCGCCGCCCCCGCTGCCGGCCTCGGCCGCGGCGCCGCGGCCCGTGCCGTCCCACCCGCCCACGGACGCCGCGCCGGAGGAGGTGGAGCGGCCAGCGACGGACGCCCCGCCGGCACCGTCCGCGGAGGAAAGCAGCGACAGCGGCGCGGCGGCGGCCACGGCGGCCGCGAGAGAGGCGCTGGCCCAGGCGGCGACGGCCTCCACGGCCACCGCCGCCGCTGCCGCCGCCGCCGCCGTCGCCGGGTCGGCCGCGCCGCCGGCGCAGAGCGAGAGGATGGCCGGCAGCGGCGAGGGCGGCTGGTCCGGGTGGTAGTACCCGGCCCCGTACCAGCCGTCGGGACCACCGTCCCCCGGGACGCCCGTCGCCGGCGGCTGCGGCTGCTGCTGCAGAGGCGACGCCGCCGACGGCTCGGCGCCGGCGAAGGCGGCGGCGCCGCCGACGATCCCGCCGCCGTCGCCAAACGCGCGCGACGACAGCGAGTAGGGCGTCGCCTGCCACAGGAGCTGCTCGCCGAGGCCCCTGAGCGCGAAGCGCCCGACGGGCCGGAGCTCGATGTGCTCCTCTCCGCGCGCCGGCCCCGAGCCAAGGGCCGCGGCGGGCCGGTCGCCCAGCAGCAGGCGGCGGGCGGTGCGACCGCGGGCGAGCGAGGGCGTGGAGGCCGTCTGGCCAGCCCCCGTCGAGCGCGCCGCCGCCGCCGCCGCCGCCGCCGCGGCGCTCGTCGTCGCGGCGGCGACCAGGCGCCGGAAGGCGAACCAGGACACCGTCCCGCGGGCCGCGGACTGGAGGAAGCCAAAGGCGGGAAGGCTGGCGTCGCCGTCGCTGAAGGAGGTCTCCGCCGCCTCTTGCGGCCCCGTCGTCGCCGCCGTCGACGTCGCCCCGCTGCCGCCGTCGTCGCTCGGCCCCGCCGCCGCCGCCGCGCCGGTCTCGCAGGGTCGGAAGCGCGCGGCGCCGTGCCCGTGCGCGCACCCAAAGATGGACGAGGGGGTGCTGAGCGCGGCCTCGGCGCAGCGGCGCTGCTGCTCGTCGACGCCCTGGAGGAGCAGCAGCCGCTGCTGCTGCTGCTGCTGCTGCAGCGACGGCTGCGGCTGCTGCTGCTGGGCCGCCGCCGGCAACGCCAGAGAGGCCGAGGCCGCGCCCGCCTGCTGCTGCTGCTGCTGCTGCTGCTGCGGCGGCGGTTGCTGCGGCTGGTGAGCGAACGGCAACAGCGCGCGGGCAGAGGGGGAAGAGACGAAGCTGCCCATGCGGTTGAACATCGAAACGGGCGACGTCGACGACGGCACAGAGGGCCCGCTGCCGCCGCCGCCGCCGCCGCCGCCGCCGCCGCTGCCTGTGCCGCCGCCGCCCGGCGCTTGGGAGGCGCCCGGGGCGGCCGCGGCGGCCGGCGCCCGCAGCTGCTGTTGCACCGCCGGCGGCAGAGGCGACGGCGACGCGCGCGCGTCGGCGCTGGCCACACCTGACGGCGTCGAGGCGTGGGAGGAAGGGGCGCTGCCGCCACGGCTGCCGCCACGGCTGACGCCACGGCTGCTGCCGCCCATGGCCGCCGCGGCCGCGGCCGCCGTACGCGCCGCCGCCGCCAGAGCGGCGGCCGCGGCCGCCGCGACGGCCGCGGCGGTGGCCCGACGGACGGCGGCCGCGGCCACGGAGCGCGCGACCGGGCCGTCGCGCCACAGCCCCGCCGGGCCCCCGTCGCCAAGGATGCCGCCGACGAGCGGGAAGAAGAAGGCGGCGGCCGCGCTGGTGGTGGCGGCGGCGTGGCGCTGGGGCGGCGGCGGCGGCGGCGTGGCGCTCCTGCCGCCGCCGCCGCCGCCGCCGCCGCCGCCGCCGCCGCCCGGCACGACCACGGCAGACGCGGCCGAGGCGGCGGCGGCGGCGGCCGCGGCCGCAGAGACGGCGACCATCGCGAGCAGGGCGCGCTCGTCCAGGTCTCCGCCGCGCGGCACGTTGGCCGTCACGCGGGCGGCCCCGCAGGCGGCCAGCAGCGGGGCCGACGCGAGGCCCGCCAGGGCGCCCCCGCGGCCGACACCGCCGCCGCCGATGCCACCGATGCCGCCGCCGCCGTCCAGGCCGGCGCTGAGCGACGCGCTCAGGCCGCTGCTGCAGGCGGGCGACGACGGCGTTTGCCTGTGCCACGGGTGCTGCGGCTGCTGCGCCGCGACGATGGCCGCCCTGTCCGCCACCATCAGGCCGTAACCGCTCGTGGTGCCCGACGTGATGCGGCTCTCGGGAGACTCGGCGCGGCTGCTGCTGCTGCCCGCTCCGCCTCCGCCGGCGGCGGCGGCGGCGGCGGCGGCGGCGGCGGCGGCGGCAGCATTGTTAGCGGACGAGGCCGGGCGCGGTCGCGTCAGGGACCCACTGATGATCAGGCTTGCCCAGCCGCGCGGGCCGCGGCCGCCCGCGGCCGGGCCGCCGGGGGCAATGGGGGCAGAGGCGGCCGTCGCAGACAGCGAGCGGCCGCCGCCGCCGCCGCCGCCGCCGCCGCCCGGGCCGTCACCGGGCGAGGGCGCGTGCACCACAAACGGGGCGATGCTGCCGTCGGCGTCCTCGTCGCGCTCCTCGTCGTTGCCCTCGGGCGTGCTGCCGGCCTGCGCCCGTGCGAGGCCGGCCTCGGCGCGCTGCGTGCCGCGGCCGCGGCCGCCGCCGCCGCCGCCGCCGCCGCCGCCGACGCCGACAATGCCCCAGCCGCCGACAAAGCTGCCGCCGCCGCCGACAAAGCTGCTGCCGCCGCCGCCCTGGCGCTGCTCCTGGTGCCGCCTGAGCTGCCGGCGGAGCTGCTCCGCGGCGCGCAGGCTCAGGAACTGGTCGCGCGCCGCGGCGGCGGCTGTCGCCGCGGCGTCGACGGGAGATGCGGCCCAAGCGGTCACCTCGGCCAGCGCCGCCGCCACCGCCGCCGCCGCCGCCACCGCGTCGATGCCGGCGACGACGACGGGGGGAGGAGCAGCAGGGCCTGCGGCCGGGGCTGCTGCCGCGTCTGCCGTCGATGCTGCCGCCAGGGCACCGCCGCCACCAAGCGGAGCGGCAACCTCGACGGGGGCCACGGTAGCAGCGTCGCAAGCAGAGACGTCGGTCGAATCGGCGATGGCCTGGGCCGCCGCGGCCGTCGCCGCCGCCGCCGCCACGCCCGGCGCCTCGGCCAGCAGCGCCGCGCCCGCGGCGCGCACGGCGACGGCGATGCGGTTGGCGCGGCCGTACGAGGGGCTCGTGCGCCAGCACGCGGGCAGGTACGACGGCCTGTCGGAGCGGAGTATCGCGCGCGCCGCGAGCTTGGGGTCGAGGACTGCCGAGCCGGGCGAGGCCCCGCCGCCCTCGGCCGCAGCGGCGCCGGCCTGGGCCGCGACCCCGCCGCCGCCGCCCGCCGCCCGCCCCAGCAGCAGCAGGCGCGGCGACCCCCCGGCCGCCGCCCTCGCGCCCGCCGCCGCCGCCGCCAGGGCGGCCTCCGCCCCGGCCGCCGCCCCCGCCAGCGCGCCCGCGCCGCCGGGCCCGTCGTCCGGGCCCGCCAGCAGGGGCGAGGGCCCCGCGCACGCCACCAGCACCTGGCCGGGCGCCGCGACCCCCATCACCCGCGCCGCCGTGTTCGCCAGCGCGCCAAAGTAGTCGGCCCGCCCGGTGGTGCCGAGCGGCTTCTTCGCCGCGCAGCGCCCCCACGCCACCCCCACGCGCGCGCGCAGGCCGCACCACAGGAGCTCGCCGCGCGGGCCCAGCACGGGCCCGCACCCGCCGAGCGCGAGGAGCTCGGCGGGCCAGGGCAGGCACGCGAGCTCCTGCTGCAGCGCCGTGGCGTAGCGCAGCGCGTCGGGCAGCCGGCGGAAGGCGAGCGTGAACTTGCCCGGCTCGGCCTCCTTGCACTCGTATCCGCCGTGCTCGCGCAGCAGGCGGCGGGACAGGGCGCACAGCATGCGGAGCGAGAGGGCGTAGGCGCGGAGGGCGCGCTCCGGGTCGCGCGCGGCGCGGGCGACGTCGGCGACGCCGGCGGCGGCGGCGGCGGCGGCGGCGGCGTGGCGCGGCGGGGCCGGCGAGCGCTGGTTCGCCTGCTGCTGCTGCTGCTGGTCGTCGAGGCTGCCCACGGTCGCCCGCGGGGTGCTGCCCGCGGCGCCAGGGCCCCCGCTGCTGGCCGGGGTGCTCACGCGCGTGCACGATCGCGTGCTCTCGCGCGCGGCGTCGGCGGCGTCGTCCGCCAGCATGGCGCGCAGGACGCGGCCGGTGGCCCCGTCGGACGGCGGGCGGAAGCCGGCCGCGACGGCGGCGGCGGCGGGCGCCCAGGCTGACGGGCCGCTCGCCGCCGCCACGGAGGCGCCGCATCCGCCGCTGGGTTCGCCTCCCGGGCCGAGGTCGCAGCCGTGCTCCGTGGCGAGCGCGGCCGCGGCGGCCGCGGCGAGGGCCACGACGGCGGGGAGCAACGCGGCGCCAAAGGTCGGCGAGTCGTCGTCGTCGTCGTCTTCGTCGTCGTCCTCGCGGCAGTTGTTGTTGCTGCGCCCGGCCCGCATCAGGGCGGCGGCGGCCTTGGCCGCCGCCGCCGCCGCGGGGAGGCCGTCCAGAGAGGAGGGCGGGCGGCTGCTGCCGCCCGCCCCGGCGGCCGCGAAGTGCGAGGGGTGCCGCTCGAGCGGCTGCGGCTGCGGCTGCGCCGACGGCGCGCGCTCGGGCAGCGTCGGCAGGTCTGCGGCGGCGGCGGCCGCCGCCGCCGCCGCCCCCGCCGCGGCGCCGCCGCGAGCCGCCGCCGCCCCGCCGCCGCCGCTGCCGCCGCGCGCCCGGGGTCCCCCAAGGCCGCCGCCGCCCGCAGCCGCGCGCAAAGCCGCGCGCTCCGCCCGCCCGACCTCGCGCGGCTTGGCCACCCGCACGAACACCACCGCCATCGGCGCGTCTAAACCCGGCGCGTCGCGGAACCCCGGGTCGACGCGCGCGAGCGTGCGCGGCGGGCGGAAGTTGCTCGGCGCCGCCGCGCCCGACGCGCCGCCCGCGCCGCCCGCGCCGCCCGCGCCGCCCGCCACGGCGGCCGGCGGCAGCACCTCGACCAGCGGCTGGGGGTCGGGGAACTCGGGCGCCAGGACGTGCGAGCCCAGGCTCACGCTGCGTGCGGCGCCCGGGTGGCGCGCCAGGTGCGCGCGCACGCCCGCCCACGCGCCGGCCGTGAGGACGACCTGCCCCCCGCGCGCGGCGCGGGCGACGGCCTCGGCGAGCGCGGGCGCGTGGCCGCGGAACGAGGGCGGCGGCAGCGGGGCGGCGCGCGGCGCCGACGAGGACGAGGACGAGGACGAGGACGAGGACGAGGACGAGGACGTGGTCTCGGGCGCGGCGCACTGGGCGCCCCCCGCGCAGAGCGGGGGCGGGGGCGGCGGGGGGGACGAGGAGGTGCCCGCCGGCGAACGGGGGGCGGCGGCGGCGGCGGCGGCGGCGGCGGCCGCCGCCTGCGGCCGCTGCGGCTGCGGCGGCTGCGACTGCTGACCTGCCTGGACGGGCAGGAGCGACGAGGCCCCGGGCGCGGGGGCTCCCGCCGCCGCCGCCGCCGGCGGCCGGCCGGCCCCGCCGCCGCCGCCGCCGCCGCCGCCGCCGCCGCCGCCGCCGCCGCCGCCGCCGCAGTCGAGCCACCAGAATCCGGTGACGCCCGCGTCGCCCCTCTGCTGCCCCCCGGGCAGCAGCTCGTAGTCGGCCCCGTCGACGATCGAGATGGCCAGGCGCGGGGCGTGCTGCTGCCAAGTCTCGGGGAAGGCCGAGGCGAGCAGGGCGTGGCTCTTGGCGGTGGCGGCGGCGGCGGCCGCCGCCGCCGCGGCGATGGCGGCGGCGGCGACGGCCGGGTCCGGGCTCGCGAGGTCAGGGCTGGGCGCGGCCAGCGCCGCCAGCGCCGCGCGCGCCGCGGGCGACGCCGACGCCGGCAGCCCCAGCCCCGCGGCCGCGCAGTCGGCGTCCTGCCGCGCCGCCGTCGCTGTCAGGCCGCGCGCCTCGGGAGGCCACCACGAGTGGCCCGACATAACCTGCGCCGCGTGCGCGAATTTCAAGGCGTCCATCGGCGAGCGGAAAACCAGCCGCCACCGCCCGCGGCGGCCCGCGCCCGGCGCCGTGTCGCTCCAGTAGAGGGCGCCGCGGAATTGCTGCGCCTGCGAGACGAGCAGCTGCTCGCAGCGTTGCAGCACGGGCCAGGGGGCGGCGCCCTCGCGCGGGTCGCGCGCCGCCTCGCGCCAGGCGGCGCCGCCCTCGGCGAGCGCGCGGTCGAGCGCCGAGCCGCCGCCCCAGGCGGGCTCGGCGGCCAGGCGGGCGGCGAGGTCCGGGTCGGCGGCGAGCACGGCAGCCGGATCAGGCGGAGTGGGCAGGTAGTAGCGCGAGGGGCGGCGCGCGCTGCGCCAGGAGAGGTCGGGCGGCCGCGCGGCGCCGGCGGCGGCCGACGACGGCGGGCCAGGGCCGCGGCCGCTGAGGCCGCTGCAGCCGCCGCCCGGCTGCGAGGAGGAGGAGGGCGCGCAGGGGGCGCCGGGCGCGAAGGAGCCCGGGCGGAGGCTGGGAAGGGCGCCGGGAGGGGCGCCGCTCGTAATGCTGGACACGCCGCGGGTCGCGCACGACGAGAGCGGGGAGGACCCGCCGCTGTCGCCGTTGCCGCCGCCGGCCGCGCCGCCGCCGTCGGCGCCCGAGGAGGGCAAGGCCGCCGCGGCAAACGTGTTGCCCGCGGCAAACGTGTTGCCCGCGGCAAACGTGTTGCCCGCGGCAAACGTGTTGCCCGCGGCCGTGACGACCTTTTCGAGCACGCGCCCGAGGAGGGGCACGACGCCGCCGCCGGACGCGCTGCCCTGAGGCGGAGGGGCGGGCTGCGGGGGCCCGCTGCCGAGCAAGCGCAGGGGCAGCACCAGCAGCGAGGCCGCTCCGCCCCCGCCCCCGCCGCTGCCGCCCGCGTTGCCGCCGCCGCCCCCGTTGCCGCCCCCGCCGCCGACCCCGTTGCCGCCGCCGTTGCCGCCCCCGCCCCCGCCCCCGCCTCCCAGCCAAGGCACCACCTTGCCCGCCTGCGGGCCGCCCGCGCTCGGCGGCCAGGCCTCGGCGCTCGCCGCATGGGAAGACCCGACCCTGGCGCCGGCCAGCAGCGCCGGCCAGGCAGACGGCGCCGAGGCAGGCGCCGGGGCCGCCGCCGCCAGCAGGGCCGCCGCCGCCAGCGCCGCCGCCGCCGCGCCGCCCGCCAGGCGCGAGTTGTTGCCTCCGCCGTTGCCGGTGGATTGCGGCGCCTGCTGCTGCTGCTGCTGCTGCTGCTGCTGCGACTGCTGCTGCGGCTGCGGCGCGGCCACCAGATCGAGCGCGCTCTCGCCATGCCCCGTGGCGTTGGCCGCGATCCCGGGCAGGGCCGCCACGCGCCCGCGTGCGACCTCGACCCCGGCCGCCACCACCCGCGCCCGCACGCGCCCGCAGGGGCCGCCCGCGCCGGCGCCGTCGTCGCCGTCGCACCCCTCGAAAGCGCCCGGCGGCAGGGACGCCAGGCGCACGCACACGAACGCGAGGCTGCCCCCGCGTGCCCGCGGGGGGGCGCGGGGCGGCGGGTACGCGTTCAGGCCCCAGCACGGCGGCAGCGCCGCCGCGCCGCGCGGCGGCAGCAGGCGCGTCAGCCCTCGCACGCCGCCAAACGGTCCAAACCCGCGCGGCAGCGGGCGGCCGACCACCTCGTGCGCCCGGTACAGCCACACCGCCTCGGCCTGGCTCTTGAGGCTGTACAGGCCCACCAGCTGCACCACGGGAAACCCGGCCGCGGGCATCGAGTCGCGCAGCTGCGCCCAGGCGCCCTGCGTCAGCAAGACCTGCCCGCCCGCCGCCGCGTCGCCCACCTCTGTGGCCACCGCCATTCCGGGGCCCGAAAAGGTTCGCACGTGCGACAGCGGGCAGACGCGCGTGACGACCGTCCCGGGCGGGGCCCAGTGCACGCCCATGCGCACGCGCGGCCCGCGCCAGGCGACCACCTCCTCGGGCAGGGCGCCCGCGAGCGCGCCGCCGGCCGCCGCCAGCGCGCGGCGTCCTGTGGAGCGGCTGATCGCCTGGCGGGCGGCCGCAGGGCCGAGCCGCAGCACGGCGCGCGGCCACTCGGCGGCCAGCAGCTCGTACTGCGCGTGCAGGCAGCACGCCACGGCGTCCCCCGCGCTCCGGAACACGGCCGTGAACGAGTCGCCCTCGGTGCGCGTCTCGCGCCCGCCGTGCCGCGCGAGGGCGGCGCGCAGCGTCTCGTCGTGGCGCTCCTGAAGGAGCGCGAACGTGCCGCTCGTGCCGCGCGAGCTGAGCGCGGTGGACGACTCTATGTCGGTCACGACGACGGCCCAGCCGCGGCGGGAGGGGACGGCGGCGCCCTCGTCGCCGTCGCCGTCGCCGTCGCCGTCGCCGTCGCCGTCGCCGTCGGCCTCGTCGGCGGCGGCGGCGGACGGGTGCAGCGGCGCGCCTTCGTCGCTGGCGCCGCCGCCGTCGCCGCCCTCGTCGTCGTCCTCGGCGTACTCGTCCTCGCCGCCGCCGCTGCCGCCCCGGCGCTGCTGCTGCGGCCGCCTCTGCCTCTGCCTCTGCCGCCCGCCGCCGTCGGGCGCCTGGTGGCCGGCGCGCGCGAATTGGCTGCTGATGCTTCGGCCACGGCTGCCGTTCCTGCGCGCTCCCTGGCGCTGGACCTTGCCTCCGTCGCCGCCGCCCCCGCCGCCGCCGCCGCCGCCGCCGCCCGACAGTGGGCGCAGCAGGGGCTGTCCGTCGTCTTCGTCGTCGTCGTCGTCGTCGTCGCCGCAGCCGCCCTCTTCCTCCTCCTCGTCGTCGTCGTCGGACCCGTCGTCCGCCCTCGCCTTGGCCCGCAGCGCGTCCATGAACGCGCGCACCCGCGACGCCTCCCTGGCCAGCTCCGCGCGCCGGTCGCGCTCCCGCTCGTCCCGCCGCGAGATGACGAGCGCCGCTATCCCCGCGCCCAGCGCGAGGCACAGCGCGGCGGCGCCCGCCCCGGCGCCGATGACCGCGCCCGCCGCCACATGGCCGGACAGCAGGCCCGGCGCGGCCGACGCCACCGGCACGAGGGCGATGGGCGGACCCGCGACGGACGCGCGCAGCCCGGCGCCGTTGACGGCCGTGACGACGACAAAGTAGGCCGGCGCCGGGCCGCCGTCGCGCGCGCGGCCGTCGGGGAGGACGGCCAGGAGCGCGGCGGCCTCTGGATGGGGGCCGGGCGGCGCGGAGACGCGGGTGGCGGCGGGCCCGAGCTGGATGACGCCGGTGAGCGCGACCGGGCCCGCGGAGGCCGCCGCTGCGGCCGCGGTCTGCGGGGGGGCGGAGGAGGGGTCGCCGCCACCGCCGCCGCTGCCGCTGCCCGCCGCGGCCGCTGCTGCCGCCACCGCCGCCGCCGCCGCGTTCCCGCCCTCTGCTTGTTGCGCCAGGCGCCTCCTCCTCCTCCTCAGCTCCATTCTCCTCCTCAGCGCGCCGGCGACGCCGCCCGACGAGGAGGCAGCTGGAGAAGGGGAAATCGCGTCAGCACCACCACCACTCGTCGACGCCACCGACGCGAGGGCCGCGGCCGCGTCGGCCTGCCCGTCGGCCGCCGCCGCCGCCGCCGCCACTGCCGCCCGCTCCTCGGCTGCCCCCCACGTCGGGCCCCGGCCGCCGCCGCCGCCGCCGCCAACCCCCCCTGCTGCCGGGTCCGCCGACGCGACCGCCTCGACCCGCCCGCCCATGTCGGAGGGCGCCAGGAAGAACTGGGCCTCGTACCCGGCCACGCCGCTCTGCGCGTCCGCGAAGGGGTCCCACGACGCCGATAGCAGGACGTCCGGCGAGCCGGCGCCTCGCCCGGCCGCGCGCGACGACACGGCGCCGACCTGCGCGCCGGCCGCCGTGCGGCGGTTGGCGGTGTTGTAGACGCGCCCGCCCGGCGGCAGCGCGGGGCCCGTGGCGTCGACGCGCACGGGGCCCGAGGACGCGACGGCGGAGAGGCGCGGGCAGGCGCGGTTGGTGGCGCGGACGGTCACGAAGTAGGGCGCGCCCGCGGGAGCGGCAGCGGGAGAGGGAGCGGGAGCGGAAGCGAGGGAGACAGGGGCGGGCGCGGCGCCGCCCCCGCCGCCGCCCCCGCCGCCGCCGCCCTCCGCCCCTTGCCCCCCGCCGGCGCGCCCGGGTCCCTCGTCGCTCAGCGCCAGGCCCGGGACCAGGTCCGCCTCCACCGAGTAGACCCGCACGGCCACGTCCTCGCCCGCCACGCGCGCCTGCCGCAGCAAAAAGGCGCCGCGGTAAGGGGCCGGCGGCAGAACGTCAAGCAGGCCCGGCGCCGATCCCAGCCCCCACTCGTACGCGCCGATGCCCGACTCTGCGTCCTCAAAGTCGGTGAAGGAGAAGCGCACGCGCGTGCGCGACGTCCAGTAAGGGGGGGCGCTGACGCGGCACGAGCCCTGGGGGCAGACGGGGGCCGTGCCGTCGCAAAAGCCGCCGCCCTCTCGCATCTTGTCGGACGGCAGCAGCAGGCACGTCCCTGCAACCGACGAGGGGACGGCGTCGTCGGCCCCGGCCGCCGCCGCGCACGCGGCGGGCACCACGCCGCACAGGGCCGGGTTGCCCTGCACCTCAAACGTCGCGCCGCGGCCGACGCCGCCGCCGCCGCCGCCGCCGCACCAGGCCGCCGGGACCTGGCCCAAGAAGGCGTTGCCGGACAGGAGCGCGCCGCGCAGCGCCGGCGCCGTGGCGGGCCCGAGCGCCGCCGGCAAGGAGCCGTTGAGGCCGCCGTTGCCCGCCGCGATCAGCCACTGCAGCCCGGGCAGGGCGCGCGACAGGTCCGGGAGGGGGCCCTCAAGCGCGTTCTGAGAGACGTCTAGGTAGACGAGCGCGTCGAGCGCGCCGAGGGAGTCGGGCGGGATGGGGCCGGAGAGCGGCTCGCGGCCGCCGCCGCCGCCGCCGCCCGAGGCGCTGCCGCCGCTGCCGCCGCCGCCAATGGCGCCGGTGCTGTTGCCGTCGCCGCCGCCCGTCCCACCCCCGCCGGCCACCGCACGCCCCAGGTCCACGCCCACCACCCGCGCGTACAGCGCGCCCGCCACGCGCGACACGGCCAGCCCCGAGGGCGACGCCCCGACGGCGACGGCGGCGGCGGGCCCCGACGACGGCGGCGGCGAGGCGGCGGCCGCGGCCCCTGCGGCCGGCGGCGGCGCGGCGCCGGGCGGCGGGCACGCCACGACCGCGGCCGAGAGGTCGGCGCACCGGCACGCGACGCCGCGCCACCCGCCGCGCCCGTCCAGGCCGCACGGGTCCGTGAAGCCCGGCTGCCACGAAAACAGCGCCGTGCGCTCGGCGTTTCGGACGGACGCCTTGAAGCGCGCGAGCGCGGCGACGTCGGCGTCGCTGGTGGAGAGGGGCTCCTCCGCCTCCTGCTGCAGCTGCTGCAGCTGCCGCTGCTGCTGCGGCGGCGGGGTTTGCTCGGCGCCGGCGGCGGCCAGGGCGAGGGGCGCGGGGAGCGCGAGGAGCGCGAGGAGCACCAGGGACAGGGAGAGGGTCGTCTTGCCGCTGCTGCTGCTGCGTCGCCGGGCCGTCGCCGTCATCGTCGTCGTCGTTGGGTGCTCGTTGGCAAGACGGTGAGGCGTGGCGGCGGCGGCAACCTTTGGCCACCGCCGCCGCCAGATTTCGCGCGCGAGCCCGCTGTAGCTGACGGGCATGATGCTGGCCCTCTCGCTGTCGTTCCTAGGACGGCCGCGCGGGCGCGGCCATGGGAGACGATTTCGATCGACGATTGCTTTTTTTAGCTTCATTTCGCTCCTGTGAAAGGCAACGAGCGCGCGAGAGCGCGCGCGGGTTCGATGTCTTCGATGCCTGTGGATCGTCACAGATGCGTGCGGAGTGGAGCAGGCCGGGCGACGAGGAACGCAGGACAGACTCCGCAAGGGAAGGTGGCAGTTGTCGCGATGTTCATCTTCCTCGCACGGGGTTCGAGAGACAAGGCGGAACAGGCGGCAGTTGTCGTACAAGAGGAGAGTCACGGGGGAGATTGACGAGAAACGGCGAGAAAGGTGATGTCTTTGATCCTGTGTGGCAGGCAGAGAGCGAGTGACGGACAAGACTGTTTTGCTGTTGCGTGATGATCGACGTCGTCTGTCTTCAGACAGCCCGTCGTCGCCCGAAACCGCGCCGCAAAGGGAGGCGAGGGGGCGGGCTGCGCCGTCGACAAGTCGCCAGCAACAGCAACTCGGCCCGGACGACCCAGCTGCCCTGCCTGGGTCTTCATCGTGCTGTGAGCGGGCGCGCGAGGTAGCTGGCCTGCAAAGCGCCAGGCCGTGACGTTTTTCATCGGCCCGGCCCCCCCTCCGACGCTCGAGCGGGCGCCGCGCCGCCGCCGCCGACGGGGAAAAAGCGGGCGCGCGCGCATTCCATCGATGCCCGCAGCGGCCTTTCCCTCTCTCCACCTTTTCGACTACCCGCAGACAAAAGACAGCAACACTGAACCTGAAACAACACCCCTCTTGACCACCCGACAACAGCCCCCCCGACTGCGTGACGCCCCCCCCCCCCCCCCCCCTGCTGCGCCAGAACACACACTAGAAAAATCACGCCTCGATTCGTGCTTGTCTCGACTCTGCGCCCAATCCGCTCGTCCTTGTCATGCGCGCGACGATGGCCCGCCTCGCATGATGAGAGGGACGCAGGCGCCGGGCAGGCGGCGAGAGCGAGGAGCCAGGAGGCGCCCTCGGCGCGCGAGGAGGCTGTCTTCCCCGCTGCTCCTCGCACCCCTGCTGCTGGTGGGGGTGCTTCTGGTGCCCGCCGCGCTCCTCGTGGGCGCGCGCGCGCGGCCCGATGTCGCGAGAGGTGCGGTCGTTGTCCCGCGCTCAAAGTGCCGGGGCTACCCGGTGGCGATGAACTCGCCCGGGGCGCGCGCGCGACACGCGACTCATCTCTTATCTCTTTCTCCTCCCTTTTTGTCCTCGACTCCCTCCCTCTCCCCTCACCCGTCCTCCTCCTCCTCCTTTCAACCCCGACGCCCCCGACTGTGTGTCTGCTCCACCACCACTATCACAAATACAACAGCTCTCGCAGCGCCGCTGACTCGCGCGACAAGCGATGGCGGCGGCGCCGTCGCCGACGGCGGCGGCGCGCGGCGGCGCGGCCGCGTCCTGCTCGCCGAGGACGCGCCCTCTCCGCCGCCGCCCCGAGGGCCGCTGTCGTGGGCCGCGCTGCAGGAGGCCCTGACGGAGCTGTTTGACGGCTACCAGGACAAGCCTGTCCCGGAGGAGGCCAAGATGGCGGACGAGGGCGACGCCGAAATGCTCAAGGAGGACGGAGAGGGGGGCAAGGAGGAGGAGGAGGCGGGGGGCGCCGCCAACAAGGCGTCGGCGGCGTCGGGCGACGAGCCCTCCCGCCCTTCCCTGTCTCCTCCGTCGGCGGCCTCTGGCGCCGACAACGGCGCCCGAGAGCAAGAGGAGGAGGAGGACGACACGCCGCCGTTCGAGCCGTTCGAGCCCTCGCCCGCGCTCGAGCGCCAGTCCCTGCACGGCGGCGGCGAGCACGCCGGCGCCGACGTCGCCGCCGCGCTCCGGCCCACCCTCCGGCCGGCGCCCGGGTCGGCGGCCGGCTCGCTCGCCGTCGACGTGCGGTTCGTGCCGCTGCGCACGTCGGCGGCCGCCGAGCGCCGCCGGCAGTCGATGGTGCTGGTCAGGCGGCGAAAGCGGCGGGAGGCGGAAGAGGAGGCGGCGCGGCGCGGCGGAAAGGGCGGCGGCAGCGACGGCGGCGGCGGCGGCAAAGGCGGCAGCGACAAGGAGGACGAGGACGAGGACGAGGCCGACGGCCTCGACCTCCCGCCGGCGCCCCGCGGCATGACCGTCACCGTCTGGTCCTCGGAGCCCGGCCCGCCCCCAGCCCTGGACCTGCCCCCGGGCGTCCCGCCGGCCACCGCCGCCATGGCCGCCGCCATGGCCGCCCGGAAAGAGGTGTGCCGGGTGGAGGGTGCCGCCTATTCCCCCAGCAACAAGGCCCGCGCCGAGTGCGGCGCGGGCACGCTTCTGCCGGGCGTGCACTACTCGGTGCGCGTGACCGACGCCGAGGACCCGGCCCTGGTGCTCTTCTGCAAGGGGCCCGCGGCCAGCGGGGCGGGGGACCCCGTGCCCTGCCCGGACGCGGCGCCGTTGGTCGTGCGGGCGCCTCCTGCGCCGGCGGCCGACGGCGGCGGCGGCGGCGGCGGCGGCGGCGGCGGGCACGCGCTCACTGCGCCCTCTGCCCTCGGGCTGGTCGCCCTCCAGGTGGTGTTCGACCGCCTCGCCTGGGCCGGCGGGTTCTACCTCGACCCGGACCGCCCCGCGAGCGTGCGCCTGCCCGTGCGCGGCGCCGTCGTGTCGGTCGCGACGGCCGCGCGGCCGGGCAGCCCTTGGGCGTCGGCCGTGTCCGGCCCCGACGGCCTTGCGTGGGTGTGGCTTCCGACAGGGGCGTTCGCGCGCGCGGCGGGCGCGCCCGAGCCCGACGTGCCGCCGGGCGGGGTCACCCCGCCGGCCCACCCGGCCACCTACGCGGCCAGCGCGACGCTCGGGGGGGTGGCGCTGCGCTCGACGGCCGGCGCGCCGGGCGGCGGCGACGGCGGCGACGGCAATGGCAGCGGCGGCGGCGACGGCGGCGGCGGCAGTTTCGGCGACGTCCTGTGGTTCTCCCCCGCGGGGCCCGGCGAGCGGCAGCCCGTGGTGGTCGAGGTGCCCGCCTTGCAGCCGCTGCTGTGCACGGGGGAGATCGAGGTGGTGCGCGGGGACAGCGGCGCGATCCCCGCGCCCCTGGCGCAGGCTGCCGAGCCGGGCGTCCCCGCGCCCTCTGCCCGGCCGCCGCCGCCGTCTTTGCCGCCGCCGCCGCCGCCGGGCGGCCGCCGGCTGCTCTCGCCTCCCTCTTCTCCGCCCGACGACGACAAGGGCAGGGGCCTGGTCGCCCTACCCCCCCCGCCGCCGCCCCCCCCCGCCTCTCAGATCGTCTACTACCCGCCCAACATGTACTGCCGCTGGCTCGTGCTCCCGCGCAAGCCCGTCGTGACGCTCGACGTCGACTACAACGGCCTGCTCCCCGGCGAGAGCGTCGCGCTGGCGCTGGCGCCGGGCGTCGCCGTCGTCCTTCAGCCGGGCGACGCCAGCGGCGGCCGCTACACCGTGTCCGTGCAGCTGGCGGCCCCCGGCGACGGCGTGCCCGTGCAGTTCCGCGCGGGCAACGGCACGAGCGCGGGCGGGGGCAACGCCACGGGCCCGGGCGGCGGGCGGGTGGGAAGCTTTGCCGTGCGGTGGAACAGCAGCGACGGCGCCGGCGGGCTGGCCGTCGTCAAGGCGGCGTCGCTCGGCAGCGGCTCTATGGCGGGCGGCTTCAACTCGGCCGCCTTCGCGGGCGTGTCCCGCGCGGCGCAGGGCTTTGGGCTCGAGGGCGCCGGGGGTGAGGGGCGCGGGCCAGGTGGCGGGCCGGGCGGCGGCGCGGGCGGCGAGGGCGGCGGCGGCGGCGGCGCGGGCGGCGGCGGCAGGCGACGCTCGGGCGCGCAGGCGACGGCCGTCCTGGTGGCGATGGCGTGCCTCTCCGCCGTAGTGCTCGCCATGGCCGCCGGCTGCCTGTACGCCCTGTGCTGCTCCCGGCGCGCCCGCGCGGCACCCGGGGGATGGCGGGGCGTGCCCGTGGCCGTGCGGCACGCGTGGACGCGCGAGGGGCCGCCGGGCGGCCTGGCCCTCTCCGGCGGCGGCGCGGGCGGCGGCGGCGGCGGCGCGGGAGGCGTGCCGCGGCCCGTGCCCGACGCCGTGCGCAAGCTGCTGCCGCAAAAGCCCTACGTCCCGCCCGGGGACGCGGGCGAGGGCGGCGGCGGCGGGCCAAAGTGGGGCAAGAGGGGCAAGGGGGCGGCGGCGGCGGGGAGCGACGACGGCAGCAGCGGCGGCGGCGGCGGCAGCAGCGGCGGCAGCAGCGGCGGCGCGGGGTGCGTGTCCGTGCTGATCCGCTCGGGCAGCGGACGCGCGCTCGCCGCCTCGGCCGCCCCCGCGTCGGCGCCGCCGCCACCGCTGTCGCCGTCCTCCTTCTCTGGCGACAGCGACGACAACGCCCGCGCCGCCGCCGCCGCCGCCGCCCCGGACGAGACCCTCCCTCCCTCCTCTTGTCCCTCCCCCTCCCCCTGCTCGTCCCCCGCGCGCCCGGACCAGCGCGACGAGGGCGCCCGGGCCAACGTCGTTCGCCCCGGCTCGCCCCCGCCCCCTTCGGTCGGCGGCAGCAGCAGCAACCACGACGGCGCCGGCGCCTCCTCCTCCCCGCCCTCCTCGCGCTCCTCCTCCGGGGGCGGCGCCTGTCCGGCGTCGGCGGCGGCCTCGTCCGCGTCCGCGTCCGCCTCGTCCGCGTCGTCGTCGTCGGCGCCCACCACCCTGAGCGACGCCTGCGCCGTGTGCCTCGACGAGTTCGCCGCCGGCGAGCTCGTCACGGTGCTGCCCTGCCGCCACTTTTTCCACCCGGCCTGCGCCGACGCCTGGCTGTGCCGCGAGCGCACGTGCCCGCTGTGCAAGGCCGACGTGGTGCGGGCGCTGACGCCCGCGGCAACAGGGGCGCTGGTGCTGAGGGGGCAGGCGCGCGCGCGCCGGGCGCCAAGGGCGGCGGCGGCGGCGGCGGCGGCGAGCGCGCGGGGGGCGGTGACGGTGGGCGAGGGCGCGGCCATGGCGGGGGCGGGCGTGCCCGCGCTGGCGCGAGACGCGGTCGGCACGGCGGACGCAGAGCCGGACGACTTTATGCGCGCGGCCGTCGCGGCGACGGCCCTGGGCGCCGACGCGGACGGCGGCGGCGCGGCGGGCGCAGGCGCGCCGACAGCGGCGGCGGCAGCCACGGGCGGCGCCCCCGGCACGCCCGGCACGTCCGCGCCCGGCGCCCCCGGCACGCCCGCGCCCGACAATGCCGCCGCCGCTGCTCTCGCCGCCGCCGCCCCTCACCGCGCGCCGCCGGCGCGCCCCCCCGTGTGGCGCCGCCTTCAGCAGCTGCCCGCGGCGGCGCTGCAGCTCGTGCCGGTGCGCCGGCGGCCGTCGTGAGCGGAGGGATGTCGCTTCTGTCGCTTCGCTTCTCGCTCGGCTGTGCAGTCGCACACGGCACGACAAGCATGCTTTGCAGTCGGACGGCGACGACAAAAGAAGAAACAGGGCCGACGATGCCGACGCGCCGACGCGCGCCCCAGCTCTCCTCCCGCCCCCGGCTCGCCGAGCACATCCCCCCTTTCTCACAGACACACGCACGCGCGCAGACACACGCGCACACAAACATATTGAACATGCGCAACGGGGGATGCGGCCTGTGGCCGCCCCCCATTACACGCTCGCGCGCGCAAAGCTTCTTGACAAGACCCCCCCCTCCCCGTGTCGAGGCGGCGGCGGCGGCGGGGAGAGAAGAGGGGGCCGCGCCCGCCCGCCCGCGCGCGGCGCGCCGGTTCCCCTCGTTCCCCCCGCCCCTTTTCCCCGCAGCCCTTCTTATGTACCGCCCCTCTTCCGCCCCCCACACGCACACATATTTGATGGCATGCCCCCGCCATGAGCGGGCGCCCTCCCCCCCTCCTTGTTGTACCCCCCTCACCGTGATTACCAATCACTGATTACTAATCACTGATTAGTCTGTCGCCCCCTTCCCCCCCCCCCCCCCC
>Ga0209491_10001254_pt1 | contig 50285 bp, 49 predicted proteins | sample BON02_FD_187213 | JGI IMG/M metagenome (GOLD analysis project Ga0209491, IMG submission 187213) | Freshwater microbial communities from Lake Bonney liftoff mats and glacier meltwater in Antarctica - BON-02 (SPAdes) (version 2) | ecosystem: Environmental > Aquatic > Freshwater > Ice > Glacier...
TGCTCTTAAACTCAGCAGTATATTTTGTTCGCTTTTTACTCATATAATTACTCCAATATTTAGTTCATCATAAGGCTATTGAAATAAGTCTTCAGAATTTGTTGTATGAATTTCTTGGGGTACTATATTTGGCCTGTCGAATGGCTGATGTGACATTATTGCCATTGCCGGCTTTTTTTTCTGATCAGCAGCTAACGCATGCGATTAAGCAGGCTGGCGTTACAGCTATATTGCACTGTAATGACGATAGACTAAGTCAAATACTCATTCTAAATGAACAACGGGCACTAACATTAACGTCATTAGGTTTAGTTTTAGACGCATTTGACCAGCCCATTGTATCCCTACCGGCGACTACGGCAAAAATCACCTTTACATCTGGTTCTAGTGGGCATCCTAAAGGCGTTTGTTTGAGTAATGACCAGCAATTACGTGTGGCGCAATCTTTATTGTCTGCAACAGAGCTTGTTGCGCCGAGACATTTAAGCATTTTACCTTTCAGTACCTTACTAGAAAATATAGGTGGTATTTATGCGCCATTATTAGGTGGCGGGACGATTATTGCTCTGCCAGCATCTTCCTTAGGATTTAATGGCAGTAATGGTTTTGATTTGAATCGCTTACTCGCCACAATAGGCCAATATAAACCCAATAGTATGATCTTATTACCTGAGTTGTTAATGGCGTTGGTAGACGCTATTTCTAATGGTTGGCCACCACCGTCTTCGCTCAAATTTATCGCAGTAGGTGGTAGTAAAGTTTCGCCAAGCTTGTTAGAAAGAGCTCTAGCATTAGGTCTACCTGTATTCGAAGGATATGGTTTATCTGAGTGTGGATCTGTGGTTAGCCTTAATTCTCCTAGTGAGATGAAATTAGACACAGTTGGCAAAGTTTTACCTCATCTTAATGTCACTATTGAACAGGGCGAAATTGTTGTAGACGGTAATGTCTTTCTTGGTTATATCAACGAACCTGATAGTTGGTCTAAAGCAAAAGTTTATACCGGCGATCTAGGTTTTTTTGATGAAAATAACTTTTTACATATTAATGGTCGTAAAAAGAATTTATTGATTTCTAGTTTTGGTCGTAACATTAACCCTGAATGGGTAGAAAGTGAGTTATTAAGCAGTGGCTTGTTACAGCAATGTGTAGTTTTTGGAGATGCTAAACCTTATTGCGGCTGTTTACTATATCCCCGAGCTAGCAATACTAGCGATGAGACGATTCAGTTATTGATTGACAGTGTTAACCTACTACTACCCAATTATGCGCAAATTGTACAATGGATAAAATTAATAGCGCCAATGACATTTGCCAATGGTCTGCTGACATCGAATGGTCGTCCAGTTAGACAAAAAATAATCAATCATTATGCAAAACAAATCGAACAACTTTATATTAAGGATTGTAAATGAATTTTTTTGACCGCCTTAAAGTCGAAACAGACGCTGCTAGACAGCAGCTATATACTGCACCACTTATCCATAAAGCGTTAACTCAAGATATTACTCTAGATGAATATATAGGCTTTTTAACGCAAGCGTATCATCACGTAAAACATACCACACCTATGCTGATGGCAGTAGGCGCTCGTTTACCAGAAGAAAAAGAATGGTTACGTAATGCGGTGGCCGAATATATTGAAGAAGAACTCGGTCATCAAGAATGGATCTTAAATGATATTGCTGCCTGTGGCCTTGATAAAGAAGCTGTTCGTCATAGTCAACCCGCACCAGAAACAGAATTGATGGTGGCGTTTGGATATGACACTATCAATCGTATTAATCCACTTGGTTTTTTCGGTATGGTACATGTTTTAGAGGGAACGAGCATAGCAACCGCCGATTCTGCAGCTGATGGCGTACAAAAAGCATTAGGATTACCTAACACAGCCTTTAGTTATTTACGCTCTCATGGTTCTTTAGATCAAGAACATGTGAAATTTTTTGAAGGCTTGATGAATAAAATCGAAGATAAAAAAGAACAAGATTTGATTATTCATTGTGCCAAAATGGTCTACAGACTATATGGCGATGTTTTCCGTAGCGTAACTAATCATTAAATCATAGGTCATTAGGCAAAATTATGTTCACAAATAAAACAATTGTATTAACAGGCGCTAATGGGGGTATTGGTTCTGAAATAGCCAAACAGTTATCTGCAACGGGTGCGACACTTGTATTAGTCGGGCTTGTTGAAGCCGAGTTGCAACAGCTTAATCAACAATTAGGTGGCCAGCATCATATTGTTCAAGCGGACATTTCAAGTTTAGAAGGCCGACAATTTCTTGTTACGTACTGCCAATATATTAAGAATGGGATTGATATCATCATTAATAACGCGGGGGTCGGGCAGTTTTGTTTATTTGAGGATATGGATGAAGCTCAGATATCGAACATTATAAATATAAATCTCAGTAGTACTATTTTGTTAACACAGTCATTATTACCACTTTTATTAACACGTCCAAGTGCACAAATCATCAATGTTGGTTCAATATTAGGTAGTATTGGCTTCCCAGGATCCACCGTTTATTGTGCAAGTAAATTTGGTATTCGTGGCTTTACAGAAGCATTATGTCGTGAATTAATGGATACTAAAATAGCGGTGCGTTACTTTGCACCGCGAGCGACAAATACGACGATAAACACAGATAAGGTCGTTGAAATGAACAAGGAATTAGGCACTAAAATGGACAGTGCTGAACAGGTGGCTATTGAGTTGGTTTCATTTTTGAAAGCTGATAAGAACCGTCAATACCTAGGTTGGCCTGAAAAAATATTTGTTAGAATAAACAGTGTATTGTCTGGAATAGTTGATAAATCACTTTTAAAGAAACTGCCGATTATTAAGCGTTATTTACAGGGGTGATAACAATGAATATAACTAAAATTTCAGCCCTAGCAACAGTGATATTAATAATGTCATCTAATGTTTTCGCTGATGCAAAAGATGACGTTATTCAATTACAAAAACGTTGGGCAGAAGTTAATTACACATTAAAAGATAAGGAGCAATTAACCGGCTTTGAGACATTAATTCAACAAGCGGATAAGGCGGTGGGGGCTAATGCTGATTCAGTTGAAGTTTTAATTTGGCAAGGTGTAATTAAAGCAAGTTATGCTGGCGTTATAGGTGGATTAGGAGCGTTGTCATTAGCCAAGTCTGCGAAAGCAGATTTTGAAAAGGCTTTAACCATGGATGATAATGCTTTACTAGGTTCGTCTTATACTAATTTAGGCGTGCTATATTACAAAGTACCGGGCTGGCCTATTGGCTTTGGTGATGATGATAAAGCGAAAGTTTTCCTTGATAAGGCACTCGCTATCGATTCAGATGGAATTGAAAATAATTATTTTTATGCTGACTACCTTATTGACCAACGTCACTATGCCGAAGCTGAAACTTATCTCTTAAAAGCGCAAGGTGCCGCTGCTCGACCTAATCGAGCTGTGGCAGATAAAGGCCGTCAAACCGAAATTACCGTTGCACTACAAAACATTAAACTGCAATTAAAAGATAATAACCAAGATAAGTATAATGCAAGTATTACTGATAGAAGATGATATCGCTTTAGCAGAGGCTTTAATGCAAAGCCTTAAATACGAGGGTTTTGCTGTTAATCACCTCACCCAAGGCAAACAGGCTATCACTTCGATAAAAACTGAGCTTCCAGATATCGTTATTCTTGACTTGGGATTACCGGATATTGATGGCACGGAAGTCTTAAAGTTAATAAGACAGGAAAGTGCTGATTTGCCCGTGTTGGTTTTAACTGCACGAATAACTCTTGAAGACAAGGTTAATGGACTTGATTTAGGCGCCGATGATTATCTGGCGAAGCCATTTGAAGTCGCGGAGCTGATGGCCAGACTACGTGTATTTGAACGCCGTGCCAGTTCATCTAAACACTCAGGTTTAAGCATTGGCAATGTCCGTATAGATAGTGCGAGTCATCAAGTATCTGTAACAGGTGAAAATATAGATTTATCACGGCGAGAGTTTATGCTGCTCAAAGCCTTAATGGAAAATGCCGGTAGAGTGCAAACGCGCTACAGCCTTGAATCTAAGCTCTATAGTTGGGGCGAAGAAGTGGCAAGTAATACCATTGAGGTTCATATTCATCATTTGCGAAAAAAATTGCCTGATAATTTTATTCAAACGATTCGTGGTATTGGCTATATTGTACAATCTGCATGAAGTCAATCAGAACATATTTATTGCTGGCTTTAATCGCCATTATTACCTTGGTGACGTTCTTGTCCTTATTGCAGGGCTATCAGGCCAGTATTGCTAAAGCGCAGCAGTTATTTGATGACCGTCTGCAAAGTATGGCGGCGATGATTTCGAATGCCAATCAAGATCTTCATCCTCATAATGCTGGAACTGAAAAGTTATCATCAACCGTTTTTTTTCAAATATTAGCAGACGATTTTTCATTGTTAGCACGTTCCAATAATGCCACTACACCTTTATTATCAGTTGATAATGATCCTGTTATTTCGGGCTTTAAAGACATCAATTTTAGTGGCTATCGCTGGCGTGTTTATATTTTAAAAGATGATATTTTAAACCGCTGGATTATTACGGGCGAGCGCTCGGATATTCGTTATATTCTTGCTGAAAATGTAGTAACAGAATCAATCATCCCTATTGTATTAGCAATTCCTATTGCCGCTTTTATTATATGGATTGCGATAGGAGTAGGATTAAAACCTCTAAGAGAGCTCACTGGGCAACTACGCAATAAACAAGCTGACGATCTCAGCCCTGTTTTGATGAACAATACGCCTGAGGAATTGACAACATTAGTGGCAACCACCAATGCGCTATTACAGCGATTGAATGATGCTTTTGTAAGAGAACAACAGTTTGCTGCAGATGCGGCTCATGAACTTCGAACACCAATAAGTATTTTAAAAGTTCAACTACATAATCTACAAAATAATGAACATATCAGCGAAGCCGCTCTATTACCATTAGCGAGCGGTATTGAACGCATGGGACTGGTCATTGAACAAATATTATCTTTGTACCGACATTCTCCTGAGCAGGCACTGGTAAAACAGTCTGATATTGATCTGAGTGCCATCGTTCAAAGCATTATTGCTAAAGATTATGACCAAATTGCCACAAAGCAGCAGAAAATCAGTCTTTCCGGCGGTGAGAAGTGTTTAGTTGCTGGCAATCAATTTGCCCTTGAAACCTTAGTACAAAACCTCATTAGTAATGCGAGTAAATACACGCCCAATCAAGGTGAGATCCAGGTTACATCTAAACATATTACAAGCGGTATCAGATTGATTATCGAAGACTCTGGTCCTGGGATTCCTAAAGAAGCCTATGAGCGTGTATTTGAACGATTTTACCGAGTTGATGGTGATAGACATGACTCAGGTATACTAGGCTGTGGATTAGGATTGGCGATAGTTAAACATATCGTCAACCTACATAGGGCAAAAATAACATTAAACCACTCAACACAATTAGGCGGGCTTAAAGTTGTGATCGATTTCCCAAAGAATTCAATGAGATAACATGACCAATATGACACTGCGTTATTTTTCACTGATGGTCTTTTCTGTCTGCAGTCTATCGGTATTCGCTACGCCGGTAATAGAAATTGAAATTCGTGATCATTTATTTTATCCAGCCGAAATAGAAATACCGTCTGATACAAAAGTTAAATTAGTGTTTATGAACCAAGATAGTTCTGCAGAAGAAATTGAAAGCTATGAACTTAATCGCGAAAAAGTGATACCCGGAAAAAGTAAAGGGGTTATTTTTATTGGGCCATTACAAGTCGGTGTATACCCATTCTTTGGGGAGTTTTTCCCAAAAACTGCCCAAGGTAAAATAATCGTTAAATAGGTGATATCGTGCTTTTAAATGCAGTCATTATTATTTTACGGGAAGTGATAGAGGCATCACTTATCACTAGCCTGTTTCTTACTTTTAGTAAGGCGTTTAACTTCCCCCGTCCTTGGTTGTTGAAGGCATTGCTGTTAGGGCTTAGCTTTGCAGCAATATACGCCATGAATATCGCATCGGTATCGCAGTGGTTCGAGGGTGTTGGACAAGAAATAATTAATGCGACCATTCAAACGATGATTTATCTGGTCTTGTTAATTTTCTTAACTGTAGCTATGAGACCACTTACCCCATTACGCCAGAGATTACTAACGGCAATAATGATGATCGGCGTCATTTTTGCTACGGTACGTGAAGGTTCTGAAATTATTATCTATATTCATGGCTTTGTAACCTTGTCAGAGTTACTGCGGTCAGTTTTATTAGGCAGCGCTATAGGTGCAGGGATAGGTATTAGTATTGGAGTATGTATTTATTATGTATTGATCAATATGCCGATTAAGATCAGTGTTCGGGTCGGTTATGTGCTCTCTATATTAGTGGCTGGCAGTATGATTTCACAGACGATACAACAGCTTACTCAGGCCGATTGGGTTGTCAGTCAATATCCTATATGGGATACATCAATGTGGATCAGTGAGCATTCCGTTACCGGCCAACTACTTTATGCATTAATTGGCTATGAAGCGACACCGACAGCTATTCAAATAACAGCCTATTTATTCGCATTGATTATCATCATTTTATTTTCAGGCTATTCTTGGAACCATCATCAAAGGCTTCATAAGTGAAACACCAAAAACGATTAAATTTTTTTATTATTTTGATAGGCATCAGTCTAGCGTCAGTTGTTAATGCTGATGGCCTAATGATCGATAAAGTTTATCATCCTTATGTGCAACAACTCGAAAGAGAAATTGAATGGCGAATGATTTCTGCAGATGGCGAGCAAAAACACCGTCTTGGTATTGGTAAGTCAGTATCGGATCGACTCTTTCTAGAAGGCTACTTAATCGTAAGCAATAATGAAAGTAGCATTGATGCCTATGAGTTGGAAGCTAAATGGCAGTTAACTGAGCAAGGCGAATATGCCGTTGACTGGGGTGTGATTCTTGAATTAGAAAAAGACCGATATGATAATAATTGGGAGTTGGCAACAGGATTGCTGATGGAAAAAGAGTGGGGGACTTGGACTGGTACTGCTAATTTACGAGCCATTTATGAGTGGGGAGACACCATAAACGCCGAGCTAGAATCGGCTTTAGCACTTCAAGCTCGCTATCGTTACTCACGTTATTTTGAACCCGCTTTAGAGTTTTATAGTGGTCAAAATACACGTGGTATTGGTCCCGTTATCATGGGTGATGTTAAATTTAGCGCAGGCAAAAAACTACACTGGGAAGTGGGTAGTATTATAGGCTTAGATTCAAAGACACCTGATAATACTTGGCGACTTTTGACTGAATTTGAATTTTAATGAAACCTTAAGTTTTTGTTAAGCTAGTAATATTATCCTGACTGTAATTTAATCAATAAATTGCAGGAAATGGATATAAATGACCAAAACACTTCGCTCGGAATACCTAGTTTTACTGTTCTCGCTGTTGTTGATGATCGGATATAACCAAAGTTTATGGCAAGGATTAATAGAAACGCATAGTGGATGGTCATTACATAACGCTTTATTTTTAGCCTCATGCGCTGTTTTTCTAACAGCCTTGTTCAACATCATTTTCAGTCTGCTAGCGGTAAAAAATTTACTCAAACCAGTGTTAATAACCATCGTTATTTGTTCAGCGCTGACTAGTTTTTTTATGGATTCATACGGTGTGATGATCGATGCCAGCATGCTACAAAATGTAGTTGAAACGGATTCGTCTGAAGCATTTGAATTATTGAGCTTTTCTTTTGCTCTGCATATGTTGATATGGGGTTTACTACCAGCATGGATTATTTATAAGATTGACATTCAACATGTCTCTTTTTTTCGTCAGGCATCCATCAATGTTTTTTCAATTATAATGAGTATCTTGGCAATTGGTTTGATCGCGGCTTTCTTTTATCAAGATTATGCCTCTACCTTTAGAAATCATCGAGAGTTTCGTTCGTTAATTAATCCGACAAATTATATTCATGCGATAGATAAAACGATTAGAAGTCAGTTTAAACAAGCTGAAATAGACATTGTGCCGATTTCACAACATGTAAGTCTTGGCGCAATAGCAAGCAATAAAAAGCATCGTACCATTACCATATTTGTAACGGGGGAGACGGCACGAGCACAGGATTTTCATCTTAATGGCTACGCTAGACAGACATCACCATTACTTGAAACTGAAGATAACCTGATTAATTTCAAGCACGTCTCGTCATGTGGTACCGCAACCGCCACATCTTTACCTTGTATGTTCTCGATGTTCTCTAGAGATAACTATGATAATGATAAAGGTCATGGTTATGAAAGTTTGTTAGATGTACTTGCTGCCGGAGCTACGGATGTTTTATGGCGAGATAATAATAGTGGCTGTAAGGGCGTGTGCGACCGTGTTAAGCAAGAAAATGTAGCGCATCTTAATATTCCTGAATTGTGTAATAATAAGGAATGTTTTGATGAGGTCTTATTGAATCAACTCGATAAGGTTGTATCTGCAACAAACCATGATCTATTTATCATCTTGCATCAAAAAGGCAGTCATGGACCTGCCTATTATGAACGTGTTCCAAAGGCATTCGAGCAATTCACTCCAATATGTAAAACGAGTGAACTGCAAAATTGCTCTCAACAAGAAATTACAAATGCCTATGACAATACGATTCTTTATACTGACTATGTTTTAGATAGAATTATTGGCTTTTTAAAAGCACAGACTGAACAAACCAATACGGCAATGATATATGTATCTGACCATGGCGAATCTTTAGGTGAAAACAATATGTATCTCCATGGCGCCCCCTATTTTATGGCGCCTGATGAATAGACACATGTGCCGATGATGATCTGGTTATCTGATGCTTTTGCGTCCGACTACCAAATAGATCGTAGTTGCGTAGTTGCAAAATCAGATAATACTTTGTCCCATGACAATCTATTTCATTCAGTATTGGGCATGTTAAATATTTTATCGCCCGAAAATTATCAGTCCGAACTTGATATTTTTGATAGCTGTAGAACCAACATAAATAGTCATAAAGTATAATCAATGTTGAAACAAAAATTGTTCTGGCTTCCCATTAGCCTCTATCTTGCATTGATTATTCCGATTGTTTGGTGGGATCTTGATTGGCAGCTAGCAAATTACTGGTATCAACTGGAAGGGCAACAATGGGCACTCAGATATAATTGGCTCACTCAAAGATTGTTACACGATGGTGGTCATGATCTTGCTGTAGGGCTTTATATTATTGTATTACTACTCTATAGCTTTTCTTACAAATCACCATTACTAGCTAAATATAAATCGGGATTAGCTTATTTATCACTCAGTTTGCCCCTAGCGACATTAGCCGTGTCATTATTTAAGCGATTGACGACAGTGGATTGTCCTTGGTCTGTGATTGATTTTGGTGGTCAACAACCGTATCAATCATGGTTCCACAGTTTATGGTCACCAATAACAGGGGCAGGCCATTGCTTCCCATCGGGTCATGCGAGCTCTGCCTATATGTTCTTCGGGTTATATTTCTTTAGCCGATATTACTGGCCAACAAGATCAACACTCATCTTAATCCTCGTCATAAGCATGGGGCTGATATTTGGCTTTGACCAACAAATCCGTGGTGCACATTATCTAAGCCATGATCTTACTTCGGCTATTTTATGTTGGTTAGTCTGTTGGTTTATTTGGTATATTCGAGTGAATAGGTGGACTAGGTAAATTAGTGAAATATTCGTTTGAATTATGTATACAAGTTTTGACGATATATTTAGTTGAATAGTGTTCGAGACCCTAAAGACCACACAACACTATTATAATCACCTATCTTTGCCTCTGGTGCTTTAGCCTTGATATTTGTGTTTAGTTTAGCCTTAAATTAATGGCTATTTTACTTAACAGCAATGATATCGCAAAGAATTATAAGAAAAACACGTCAGCTTGTAACGATCAGTGAGATAGTTGGTCTGTGTCAGTATGTTAACTAACCATTCAAGGCGAAAATAATGTATTTATTTGATCAAAAGAAAGCCATTTTTTCCGTGTTATGTATGATGATTTTTTCTACTTCGATTTTAGTTCAAGCAAATCAATCACCTCAATTGTTAGATATTATCAATAGTGAACATCGTTCAGAAATTAATAAACGACGAGACGTTGATCGTCATCCGCTGCAAACGTTGACCTTTTTTCAGATTGCACCTGAGATGACCGTAGTAGAGATTTGGCCGGGCAAGGGTTGGTATACAGAAATTTTGGCTCCATATCTAAAAAATGGTGGCGGGCAGTTTATTGCTGCTGGCTTTCCACAGCATGTTGGCCCGCAGTGGCGACAAGATATGCAAGCAGAGTATCAATCTTGGTTAACCGCGTCACCCGAACTATATGATGAGGTCAAGGTCGTTGAATTAGGTCCACCCTCTAATTGGTCTATAGGTTCAGATGACAGTGTTGATGCTGTATTGACCTTTCGAAATGTGCATAACTGGTTAAAAGGTGATTATGACACTGAAATGTTTAATGCTTTCTATCAGGTATTAAAACCAGGTGGTATCTTAGGTATAACCGATCATCGCGCTACTAATGATACCGATATCGTAACGATGAAAGCATCAGGTTATCTGAGCCAAAACTTAGTAATTTCAATAGCTGAAAAGGCAGGGTTTGTCTTAGAAGAAATATCAGAGATCAATGCTAATCCACGAGATACTAAAGATTATACTAAGGGTGTATGGACTTTACCGCCTACACTTAGGCTAGGCGATGAGGGTCGAGGACATTATTTAGCTATCGGGGAGAGCGACCGGATGACGTTACGTTTTAGGAAGCCTAGATAAAAGATATTAGCCGTTTAAGCTCGCTTTGATCTATTGATTACAGTGATTGATTTTCAGCTGATAATGACGAATAAGGCGACATAATGTAATTAACGTTAGCTTTGACGGGACGCTAAATGACATTAATTTCATCATGGCTTGTTATTCAAGTAAAATGGTGTAATTGAAATCGAATAGTAGGGCATGAAGATGATTAAATTTGGGGAAAAAGCCACGTATGACGATGAGGAAGAATTTGTTAGTAAGTCTGAAATTAAACGTGGGTTACAAGAGCTTAAAGATTTAGGTAAGGAATTAGTTGAATTACCTATTAAAGATCTGGACAAGCTGAATTTGACGGAACGTCTTTACGAGCAAGTGGTAAAAGCACATGGTATGAAACTTGGCGCTTTAAAGCGACAAGTTGGCTTTATTGGTGGCTTGATGGTCGATGAAGAACATCAACAAATCAAACAACATTTAGATAAAATTCGCCAAGCACATAATGGCGATACAAAACAATTTCATCAAATTGAAGAGTGGCGAGATCAATTACTGGCTGGCGATAATGAAATACTATCCGTATTACGTAATCAATTTGAAACTTTTGATATGCAGCATGTACGGCAGTTAGTTAGAAATGCCAATAAAGAAACGACTCAAAATAAACCGCCGAAATCAGCGCGGTTGTTGTTTAAATATTTACAACAGTGCCGCGAAGAGTTGGATTAATCATCAAAATTATTGTTTAGGTAAGCTAATAATAAAATTAGCGCCACCGAGGTGACTTTGCTGCAACCTGATTTCACCTTGGTAAGCAGTGACAATGTCACTCGCTATTGCTAAACCAAGCCCTTGTCCTTCGATTTGAGTATCAATCCGTTTACCACGCTTGATAATGTCCTTACGAGCGTGCTCTGGAATACCATTACCGTCATCTTCTATGTGAATGTCTATCGTATCTAGTCTTGAAATAACTAAGACATTAACCCGTTTATTGCCATATTTATAGGCATTTTCAAGCAGATTACCGAGTAGCTCATACATATCGCCTTCATCAGCATGTATGAATATATCACGTTCAATTTCGAACTGACGACGAATTGATTTTGATTGATACACTTTGTCCAGAGATATAAGAATTTTGTTAATAATGTTGCCCAACGATACTGGGGCTTGCAAGCTGTTATAGCCCTCTGTGGAAGCTCGTTGAAGTTGATAGTCAACTAAGGCGCTAATACGGTCGAGTTGTTCATGACCTGTGTGTTTAACTTCAGTAATATCAATACTATTTTCTAGTTCACCACGAAATACAGCCAATGGCGTCTTTAGGCTGTGCGCTAGGTCAGCGAGTGAGTTTTTATAACATTTTCGGCGAGATTCTTCATGGTCAAGCAAGTTATTTATATTCTGGGTGAGTTGATTTAATTCCTTTGGGTAATCTTTTAACAAGCGTTTGCGATCACCTCTTTCAATAGCGTGAAGATCATCCGCTACATCGTGCAAGGGTCTTAAGCCCCATCTTAATATTAAGGCTTGAGCTATTAATAGCATTAAGCCTGTGCCTCCTAACCAATACCACAAATTACGTTGAAATTTAGCCTTTTGTAGATTAATAGCATTAAGATCTTCAGATACATTAACTGTGTATTCAAAATATTTACCTTGCCCACTCTCCCAAACGAAACCATAAGCTAAGTTTAATATCTTGACCTTATTATTTAGCTCGATAACAGAAAGCTGTTCATTTGATGGTCCAGGATGTTTTGGTAGAGCAATAAATAATCCTAACGATGACTTTGATTGCCAGACAATTTGTTGTCCTGTCGTTATTTGTGCATATAACCCTGAGTTCGGGGTAGAAAAGTCTGGCTCAGCGAGGGCGTCGGGCATTGTTACCCAACCATGATCACCAAATTCAGCTGAGGCTAATAAGGTATAAACATAATTTTTTAAACGTTTGTGTTGAGCGCTATCGGTACTTGCTTGGAAGGCATTATTTAAACTAAAGGCAGATAGTCCCAAAAATGCAGTCAAAACAAAGCTGACGGCAATCAGTAATCGGTTACTGAGTGATAGGTTTTTAATGTGCACGCGCTAAAGTTAGTCGATAACCACGGCCACGCAGGCTTTCTATGGCATTAAGTGATTTATCTGGATCTAGTTTGTTGCGTAAGCGCTTGATAAACACTTCAATAACATTACTGTCACGGTCATGATCTTGTTCGTAAATATGATCGACCAATTCCGTTTTAGATATAACTTCGCCAGCATGGAGCATCAAATAATGTAATAGACGATATTCGTAGGCGGTAAGGTCAATTACATTGTCATCACGAGTGACTTCTTGGCTGGATGGATTAAGGGTGATAGGGCTGCAGCGTAAGATTGCATTAGACCAACCAGATGCTCGTCTTGCTAAAGCGTTAATACGTGCGGATAATTCTTCAAAATGGAATGGTTTTACTAGATAGTCATCTGCGCCTGCTTCCAATCCAGCAACTTTATCTTGCCAACGACCTCTTGCTGTCAGAATAAGAATTGGGAATTCTTTGCCGGCGCTACGAAGTTTTTGTATTACTTCAATACCCGATAGTTTGGGTAAGCCTAAGTCGATAATAGCGACATCGTAGGCATATTCTAAGCCAAAATACAGACCTTCTTCACCATCCGCAGCGGCATCAACAGTCAAGTTTTGTTTTTGCAATTGTTGACTGATTTGTTGACGCAAATGGCTTTCATCTTCAATGATTAAAATACGCATTTATAGTCAGTAGGGTTCGTGAGCTGTTTGGGGATCAAGGCGGTAAATTTTTATTTTACCATCATCATGGAGTACTTTAATTTTAAATATAAATTTACCTCTGTGTGGTGTTTCTTCGACCGATAATATTTTACCTTTTGACTCCATTCGAATTAGCTCTGCGGCAGATTCTCTGGTGAGAGGTAATTGAATTTCATTCACGCCATCACCGGGCTCTATATCATCTGCTAAATACTTAGCAAATAATGGCGCTGACAATGTCAGAAGCATGATAGTGAATAAATACCGCAATAAGAACATGAATAAACCTTTTATTTTTACGTGTATTTTTAATGGTATTGGCTGAGAGTGCAAGTCCCCTGTTATCGTTTCTTAGTAAGAGGAGGACTTGCAGCTAAAACTTATTTGGCTTTTTTAGGCTTTTCAATACCAATGGCACCATCTGACCGAGCTTTTAGATAGGCGTAGATTTTATCCTGATTCTCCATGACTTCAACATTTGCTTTCCATGCAGGCATACTACCGATAGTGCCTGTCTTACCATTTTCAACCGTGTCAAAAAACTGTTCTTTAGATATTAGTTTTAAGCTATCAGCCAAGTTAGGTCCGACCATGCCTTGACCATAAGTGCCATGGCAACGTGCACACCAGTTACGAAATAATTTAAAACCATTGTAACTATTAGCATCCATCTCATTACCATTAGTGACGGTGTAAAGCGCATCTTCTGCATAAGAGGGTAGTGATACTACACCGAATACTAAGGTCGTAGCGCTGGCAAGCATGATTAATTTTTTATTTAGTTTCATTTTATATCCTCTTAAAAATTGTCTTATAAAGTTAGTTTTAACGCCGGTCTGTTGGATAATGACGTTTACAATGGCCTAGTTGTGATTAGTAATAACGGTGAGCAGGTTGGACAGAAACATTAACTGGAATGCGTTTACCAGGATGATGATCCATCTCCGTGGTATAGCTTTCACCTTGATAGCGATACGTTACACGATAACCATCGATGCGCTCTTCTTGTTGAATATGCTCTGTAACATGGCATTCTTCAGCACGATCATAACGGTCATCATTTGAATTGCTTTGTGATGAATAGCTGCCTGCATCGCGACCTATTGAACCGCCAAGTAAAGTGCCTGCGATAGTCATCGCCGTATTACCTGAACCTTTACCAAATTGATTACCTAACACGCCACCAATTAGTCCCCCAGCGATAGTGCTCGTGTAGGATTCTCGTTGGCGATATTGAGGGCGCTCATAACATTCTCGTTGTGGCGATGAGATCCTAACCATTGTGTAAATTGGTTCAACATGGGTAACACGCGCTGTTTCTTGATAAAATCTTTCAGAGTGGTGACCATCATCATAATGATTTTGATGATGTTTATCGCCGGCCAGCAAGCTGGCAGATGACAAACATAAAATAGTTGTTAAACCTGCCGTGATTAATAAGTTTTTCATTGCAGCTCTCCTGTTTTGTTAGCTGTTAGGTGCAGATTAACAAAAATAAACTGAACTGAAACTGAATGAATAAAGATATTTTAGACTTAAATTATATGGCTAAGGAGGCTAGGAAAATTTCACTAAACACTTTGTAAGCCAGATATGAAATATTGAAAGGTAGAGTCAAAGTGGGAATTCATTTACCCAGACGACTAGCATTGATAGGATATGAGATTCTATCACCTACGGATATTTTTCTATGCTCCCTGTTTTGGCTCAAATGTCCTTACTTATTGCCTGCGGCACCTTTTGGAAGATGGTTGCCCCTGCGCATATTTCGCCCGTAGCACACCGTCGAGCATTGACTGATCTGGTGTTCTATATATTGTTGCCAGCATTAGTCTTAGACGTTATCTGGCGTGCGCCATTAGATAGTTCATCATTACAGATTTCATTTCTGGCAGCCTGCGGAATTCTAATTGGTTTAGGCACCATGTGGTTAGTGATGCGCTGGCTGAAAACAACTAAACAACAAACGGGTGCATTATTGCTCGCTGCAGCATTTCCAAACGCCACATACCTCGGTTTGCCAGTATTGGACCAAGTGATAGGTCCTCATTCTCGTGTGACAGTATTGGAATATGATTTGTTTGCTTGTACACCCATACTATTATCTTTTGGCATGTTGTTAGCACAGTATTATGGAGGTAATAACTCGGAGGTTCATCCGCTACGTGCTCTTTTAAAAATACCACCATTATGGGCTGTGACAATAGGAATTAGCTTAAATCTTACCGGTATTCAACAGCCTGCAATTTTAGATTCAGGTCTTTCTATGTTGGCAGGTGGAGTAGTGCCTTTAATGCTTATCGTTTTAGGCATGAGTATTCGCTGGCAGAGCTTGCGTCTGCGTTTTATGGGATTATTGTTGCCTGTAGTGATTATTTCTTTGGTTTTAACACCATTTTGCATATATGGTCTCAGCCACATCATTGGATTAAATGCAGAGTTAATAATACCCGTCGCTTTAATTACCGCGATGCCAACGATGGTATTTGGCATCGTTATTTGTGAACGCTATGGACTAGATAGCGAGCTTTACGCTGCTGCGGTTACCTTAACTACTATTTGCAGTTTAGTGACCTTACCATTATGGTTTCATTGGTTGTCAGTTAGTTGATTTGACCAAGTAAATCCTGCTTGGTCTATGGCTATTTTAAGGATCGTCATCGCATGCATTATTTGAGCTGTGTTACCGCGTAAGCTAAGTTCAATATGAGGCTTGTCACTAAGATGCGGCAAGCTAGACAAACGTAATTCAGGATAACGTCTAAGCACATCATGCATCGCTTCTAGAATCTCTGACTCGCGACCGTTGAGCACATAAATAGTTTGTTCATCATCCGGTGCGGTATTTTTCAAATCTGGATAATGAGTATCCAATATCCACTCCAACATTGGCCATGACATTTGAGGAAAGCCAGGCATAAAGTGGTGGTGGCTAAATGAAAATCCCGGTACACGATTAATGGAGTTTGGAATAATTCGACTGCCTTCAGGAAGTTCAGCCATCAAAATACGGTTAGGGTAGGCTGTTTCACCGAATTGTTGTTCAATTTCTGACACCGCTTCAGGGTGCCGAACTAAGTTGACCTTAGCGACGTTAGCGACGGATTGTCGTGTTCTGTCATCGGGTGTGGCACCTATTCCTCCAAAGCTAAAAACTAAGTCATTACTCGCTAAACTGAAAGCTAAAAAACGTTGTAATTGAATGGGGTCATCACCAACGATAATGGTCCAGCTTAGTTCTAGTCCTCGTTTTGCTAAAACTGATTGTAGGTGGCTAAAATGACGATCTTGTCGTTTACCGGAAAGTAATTCATCACCAATAATTAATGCGCCAATTTTCATCATAGTATTCATTCAGACATTCATCCGCATGTTAATCTCCATCACCGTTATATTTATTGTTGTTCAGGTTGGTTTCTCATGAAATCTGCTGTTTGAACAAAAGAGCTCATTAATTGTTGGGCAAACAAATCATCGATATCCATCGTTTTTAGTGCTTGGGCCATGCAATATAACCATTGGTCACGTGCTTCTATGCCAATTGGAAAAGGCAAATGTCTTGCCCGTAGTCGTGGATGACCATATAAGTCAGTATAAAGTGGCGGGCCACCTAACCAGCCCGTGAGAAATAGATATAATTTCTCTTCACTTATCTGAATATTTGTAGGATGCATTGCGCGGATCAGAGACGTTTGTGCTGTTTCACACATGATCTGATAAAAAGTATGGCAAAGTTTACGAACTGCGACTTCGCCTCCAATACGGTCATAAGGTGTTTTAAGTTCGGACATTATTGGGCTCAATCAAAGAAATTACATTAAGTTTAACGTTGTTTGATTAAGCAATAAAGCGGTTTGAGGTTGCGGCATGGTCTACAGACAAGGATAATCGGCGAGTCTAATAGCAATCTTAACGGGAAAAAATCTCATGAGCGAAAGAATTATTATGCGTACTGGCGAATGTTTAGTTGCCGGTGGACCACCATTCACAGCCGCAGAACCAGAAGTTATCATTGGTGAGTTTGACGGCCCATTTGGTACTGCATTTGCCAATTTATTAGGCGACCAAGTGCAAGGTCATTCACGCGTATTTGCGTTGATGAACACGGATATGATGGTGAAACCTGCGACAATAATGGTTAGTAAAGTAACCGTTAAGAAAACGGCTTATACCGCAATCTTAATGGGTACTGTCCAAGGCGCGATATCCAATGGCGTATTGGATGCTGTTCGTAATGGCACTATTCCTAAAGAAAAAGCGAATGATTTAGGTATTATCGTTTCTGTATGGCTGACGCCAGGCGTCGAGAACGTTGAAGATTTAGATCATGAAGCTTTATTTAATATTCACCGTGAAGCAACACGACGCGCTATTGAAAAAGCGATGAATAATGAACCGAGTATTGATTTCTTACTAGAAAACCAAGATAAATTAATTCATAAATATTATCAAAAAGGTTTAGACGCTAAAAAGAAATAATTAGTTTCTTTAATCAAGAAATCAACGGTCTAACCGATACAACGGTTAGACCGTTTTTTTTGAGAATTTGACTATACTTGTAATGAATAATTCAGCAGAAGCCATTATGGATCTCTATTCCATTGACAAATTAATGCATGAAACGCGTCAGTTAGCGGCTAAGTATCGTAAAACGACGGGGAGTACTTTGCCTGTAACGGGCGAAATTTCACGCTTTGATGTAGCTAAAGCATTAGATTTACAACTCATGGACGATATGACTTTGGGCTACGACGCCATTGGTCGTGGTGAGCGAAAAGGTTTACGGATCTTAATTAAGGGGCGTGTTATATTCGATGATAGCCGCTCAAGCCCACGTATTGGTCAAATCAAGTCAGATGGTCGCTGGGATAGAGTTGTCATGGTGATATTTGATGATGATTATTTACCCGTTGAAATGCATGAAGCAACGAGTGAGGACATCGAATCGGCGCTCAATACCAAAACAGAGAGCGCTAATAAAAAGCGTGGTGCAATGTCGGTGGCCCAGTTCAAAATAATAGGTCGATTAGTTTGGTCAAACGAAGATGGGCTATCATCAGAAATATGGGATAATCACAACAACTAACTTATCTGGAGTGATTGTCTATGAGTATTGCCGGTTTCATTTTTTGGGGTGTAATAGCTGTTGTTGTTATTTATCTAATTGCTATTTATAACGGTCTTGTTACTTTAAAACACAACGTCAGTAAGGCATGGGCGAATATTGATGTACTGCTTAAACAGCGTCATGATGAACTACCAAAGCTAGTTGAAACATGTAAACAATACATGAAGTATGAGCAAGAAACCCTTGAAAAGGTTATGAAAGCTCGTAGTTCAGTGGCCGCCGCACAACAACAAGGTAACATCCCTGCACTAGGACAAGCCGAAGGTGCTTTGCGTATGGGACTAGGTAGTCTATTTGCTGTTGCCGAGGCGTATCCTGAGTTAAAAGCCGATCAAACATTCCAACATTTACAAGCTCGAATCACTGGTTTAGAAAATGCCATTGCCGATCGTCGTGAATTTTATAACGAAAGTGTCAATGTTAATAATGTACGAATTGAACAAGTGCCTGATCTATTTATCGCAGGAATGTTTAATTTTCAAGCACACAGCCTCCTAGAGTTTACTGACGAAGAAAAGACTGACGTTAATCTTGGTCAATTGTTTAATTAAATAATGCTAAAAGACATTATTGCCTCAGCTGAGAGCAATATCATCCAGTTCGATCCAGTAGAGTTTTGGGTGGGTTGGACTATTACGGTAATTTTTTGCTTAATAGCATTCTATCGAATGTCACGTGGGCTTCACCAAGCACGGTTGATTGAAAATACGCCCACTGCAAAAATCAGATCTGCAGTGCAAGGTTATGTTGAGCTTAATGGTCAAACACGGCTAATGGATGGCCCTGTTATTGTGTCGCCCTTATCGGGAAAATCATGTGTTTGGTATCGATATAAGATAGAAGAGAAATCTGAACATCGGCAAGCTAATGGCAAATCGGTCAGTTATTGGCGAGTCATTAAACAAGCAACCAGTGGTGAGCTATTTTTGTTAGAGGATGATACAGGGCGTTGTGTTATCGATCCTGATGATGCCGATGTTATCGTCACAAATAAACGCACATGGCACAAAAATACAAGCGTTGCACCTAGACGTTATACCGAAGAATTGATTACAGAAAACGAACCACTGTATGCCATAGGTTTATTTAAAACGATTGCCAATATTGAACGGCAAAAATTAAAACAGCAAATCAGTCAGTTATTGCGCCATTGGAAACGAGACCCTAAGCAGTTATTAGATACGTTTGATCTCAACCGTGACGGCGAATTAAGTATAGAAGAATGGGAGCGGGTTCAATTAGCTGCCGAGCAACACGTAAAACGTGAACATGGCGAACATCTAAAACAAGAGCAATTGAATGTGTTAAAACAAAGTGACCATGCCGATCAGGTATTTATATTATCAACCGTATCAGAAGACAAATTGATCAAACATTATAAGCGGCGAACCATGCAATATTTACTGGGATTTTTCGTCTGTGGTTGTCTGTTAGTGTGGGCAATAAATGTACGGTTGGGGCTATAAATGTCTGAACAAATGCAGCACGTATTTGGTGAAGGCGGATTATTATCGCAACATATCGAAGGCTATGCACCGCGCCAGCAGCAACTGGAAATGGCTGAGAAAATACAAACTACATTAGAGGATAGTAAGATCTTGATTGCCGAGGCTGGAACGGGAACAGGTAAAACCTATGCCTATCTAGCACCTGCGATTCTATCAGGACAAAAAGTATTTATTTCAACGGGCACTAAAAATCTACAAGACCAATTGTTTAGTCGCGACTTACCAACACTACGTAAAGCGCTCGCTGTACCTTTTCGTGCTGCATTACTAAAAGGCCGAAGCAATTATCTCTGTCATTATCGGCTAGAAATGGCACAAAGTGATCCATTGCAAAAGCGACATTATGAGACGCTGCATGAGTTAACTGTTTGGGCAGCAAAAACAAAAAGTGGTGATTTAAGTGAAAGTGATTTGTTGGAAGACAATTCACCCTTATGGCCAAAAGTAACCTCAACGATTGATAATTGTTTGGGGCAAGAATGTCCCAGTTACAGTGATTGTTTTATTGCAGAAGCTCGTCGAAAGGCACAGGAAGCCGATATTGTGGTTATCAATCACCATTTATTGATGTCTGATATGGCCTTGAAGGCATCAGGGCAAGGTGAGATTTTACCCAGTGCAGATGCCTATATCATTGATGAAGCACACCAACTTCCAGAGATAGCGACGCAGTTTTTAGGCAATCGGATTAGTAGTCACCAGATCCAAGAATTGTGTCGAGATAGCATTAGAGAAATGGAGCAAGATGCTAATGATATGGCGGGCATCCGCGATTATGCTGATAAGCTTGAAGCCTCACTACATGGTTTTAGAATAAGTATTGGTGAAACGGATAATCGTACACCATGGTTAACAGTATTAGAAAAATTAGGCGTCAAAAACAAACTCACTGATCTCGTAGAAAGCCTCAATGATCTTGCTGAGCAGCTTGAATTATCAGCAGAGCGAGGTAAGGGTTTAGAACAATGTTATAACCGCTGTAAAGAGCTAACGGCAACACTAGAGTTCTTTGAACAAGAACATCAAGACGATAATATGATCTTATGGGCAGATATTCGTTCAACGGGGATTGTTTTGCATGCGACACCGCACGATGTCAGTCAATATTTCCAAAAATGGATCGATGAGAAACCCACTGCCTGGATATTTACCTCGGCTACTCTGGCCGTTGCAGGTAAATTTAATAATTTTAGTCATCAATTAGGCATTGATGATGCTGAAACTAAGATATGGCCGAGCCCCTTTGATTATGCTCGCCAAAGTTTATTGTATATGCCTCATATCCCTGTTGAACCAAGCCATGATGATTACACGACCCATATTATTGACTTAGCTAAACAGTTGATTAAGCTCAGCCAAGGTCGAACTTTTATCCTTTTTACCAGCTATCGAGCAATGAATATAGTAGCTGATGCCTTAAAAGATATTGATTATCCATTGATGGTGCAGGGCGCTGCAGCCAAGTCAACCTTGTTAGATGAGTTTCGCAGTCATGGCAATGCGGTGTTATTGGGTACTAATAGTTTTTGGGAAGGCGTCGATGTTCGCGGTGAGGCATTATCCTGCGTTATCATCGACAAAATACCTTTTGCCTCACCCGGCGACCCTATATTGCAGGCACGAATTGATACCTTGCGAGAACGTGGTGGTAATCCCTTTTCTTCTATCCAAATTCCTGCAGCGGTTATTCAGCTTAAACAGGGTATTGGTCGGTTGATTCGAGATCCCAAAGATTTTGGCGTGTTGGTATTATGTGATCCACGATTTTTAACAAAACCTTATGGCAAATTATTTTTACGTAGTCTGCCTGCAATGCCTATCACTCAAAAAATGGATGATGTCGCTGCTTTTTTTGCAGATAAGATCTAACTAAAGATTTTCAAGATAAGCAAAAGCGGTGGTAAAGGAAGATTCTTGAAATTGTTTTAAACCTGTATCGCTAAAATTCATTACAACCTCACTGCGTTTTACGATATCTTTTATTTTTGAAGGTGCAATCAATGAAACGTTGATGTCATTGGCTAATTGAAGAGCTGCTTCCAGTTTAAAACCGACGGAGCCACCAACAAACTTCCCTCTGGTCATACGTTCACGAATAACAACATGTTCGACCTGATAATCATGCATTAACTTTGCAAAATCAAATTGAAATTTACGTAACTGGTCATTATCCCTGTCATCGTTAATCGTGAGTTTCTTTACGCGACATTCATGTAAAGCATATAAGCCATCTTTTAATGACATTAGACAGATAATGGCATCATTGCCTTTTAATTCAACTCCACAGACTTTCATTTTTTATAATCCCACTAAATTTAAAATATGTGAGATATGGTACTCGATCTTAGCTTTGATTACCGAGTCCTTTACATCTATATGATTGGTGTTTGAGACTATTCATTACTGCCAACCAGCAGTGCGCTAGCAATGAGCCCTATGGGTGAAGTAAGTACAACAAAGCCTAAAACAAACACTTCACGTGAGATGATTATGGCGTCAATTAGGTAAGACATCGGATGATTCCGTATTTAAGGTGATATTAAGATGGTGCTTTGAATTATAATCAATGATTATCACAGCCAAATGACACTAAACGATCCTATGAATATCCTTGCTTTAGATACCTGTACAGAGTCTTGTTCCGCCGCCTTGTTGTATAAAGGCGAAGTGTTTGAATGTATTGAAATGACACAACGTGGTCATTCGGAGCTTATTTTAGGCATGATGGATAATGTGTTTTCTCAAGCAGGTGTCAGTATATCGGCCGTTGATGCACTTGCGTTTGGTCGTGGACCGGGATCATTTACTGGTGTGCGGGTGGCTGTTGGCGTGGCGCAAGGCATCGCCTTTGCCAGAGATATTCCGGTTATCCCTATTTCATCACTTGCAGCGGTGGCTCAAGGTGCGGCTGATGAATTAGACATTGATCATTTAGCTGTAGCGATGGATGCACGGATGGGCGAAATTTATTGTGCAAGTTATCGCCGTGAAAATGGTTTAGTAAAGTTGGTCGATCATGAACGTGTTTGTCCGCCGCAGGATTTTTCAGCTGCCTCTGGACTATATTCTTCATTGCTGTGGAGTGGAATAGGCACTGGCTGGCGAGAATATGACGCAATATTGCGTGAATGTTTTATTAACCACTTAGCTCAGGTGAGCACTGAACATTATCCGCGCGGTAGAGCTATTATTAAATTGGCTAAAGTTGAAGCTGAGGCTGGTCGGTTATTACCAGCAGAACAAGCTGTGCCAGTCTATTTAAGAAATAACGTTGCCAAGAAAAAAGGTGAACAATAATGGCTAAAAAACAAGATGCTATTTACGCTTCACCCTTAGATGAGATTATTGATTTTCGTTTTGATGAACGGGTGGTTGATGTATTTCCTGACATGATTCAACGCTCAGTGCCGGGTTATGGCACGATGATTTCAACGATTGGCATCTTGGCTGCTAGATACGCTCAAGCAGATAGTCATTGTTATGATTTAGGTTGCTCGTTGGGTGCAGTAACACTCTCTATGCGACAACGTATTACTAAGCCAAATTGTGACATTATCGCCATTGATAATTCAGTGGCAATGATCGAGCGAGGTCAACAATTATTAGCTGGTGACCAATCATCCATTATTCCGGTCACCATGGTCTGTGCTGATTTACAAAATGTTGAAATTGAAAATGCTTCTGTAGTGGTCCTTAATTTCACCCTACAATTTATTCCAGTAGAAGAACGTTTTTTGTTAATAAATCGAATCTATCAAGGCTTAAAACCAGGTGGTGTTTTAATTCTTTCAGAAAAGATTGCCTTTGATGATCTTGTAAAACAAGATTTCCATATTGAAGCTCATCACGACTTTAAACGTGCTAATGGCTATAGCGACCTAGAAATAAGTCAAAAACGCTCAGCACTTGATAAGGTATTAATCCCAGAAACGTTGTTAAGTCACCAACAACGTCTAAAATTGGCAGGCTTCAATTTTAGTGAGCTATGGTTTCAATGTTTTAATTTTATTTCACTGGTTGCTATTAAATGAGCGTCTATCAATCTCTTTATCCAAAATTGGATGCCATAGGACTTGAGCAATGGTCGATGCAATTACGGCAGACTATACCGGCTAAGTTATCTGAGGATGGTCATGGCAAAATGATCGGCTGGCAAATGGCATTGGCGGCACTACCCAATATAACTCCCATATCGATCAATTTGAAAGAACACATCCATATTGGCTCTTCTAACGATATCGCTGATCATGACCGTGACGCTTTTGTGGCAAACCTGAAATCATTTCATCCGTGGCGCAAGGGGCCATATAACTTGTTTGGTATTGAGCTTAATACTGAATGGCGTTCGGATTGGAAATGGGATCGCTTATTACCCCACATAGAACCATTAGCTGGTAGAAAAGTACTCGATATCGGTGGGGGTAATGGTTACCACGGTTGGCGAATGCTGGGTGAAGGTGCTGAATTAGTCCTTGGTATCGATCCAACATTAGTCTTTGTGATGCAATATCAAATAATGCAGCACTATATTGGTGAAAGTAATCATTATGTTTTGCCTATAGGTATTGAGGATTTGCCGGAAAAGCTAGGTTGTTTTGACACTGTATTTTCGATGGGCGTGTTATATCATCGCCGTTCGCCACTAGATCATTTATATGAGCTACGAGCATGTTTGCGATCCGGAGGAGAATTGGTGTTGGAAACCTTGATCATTGAAGGTGAAGAGGGTGTAACACTAATGCCAGAAGGGCGTTATGCCAAAATGCGAAATGTTTGGTTTTTTCCAACCATAGCGACAATGGAATTATGGTTACGTCGCTGTGGGTTTAAAAATGTGCGTTGTGTAGATATCAATACTACAACGATACAAGAGCAACGGCCAACAGAGTGGATGACGTTTGAATCGTTAGCAGATTTTCTTAATCCTGATGACCATAGTAAAACGATTGAAGGGCATCCAGCGCCAGTTAGGGCGATATTTACTGCCACAGCACCGTAATAAAAAAGGCCACAGTATGGTTACATACCGTGGCCTTTAAATTATCTGAGTCTAGTAATAACTAGATGTGTACTGTTATATAGAAGTCGCTGATAATACAGAAGAAATCCACTGACCATCATAATTCATACAGGCGTTCAATTCTTGTTTTTCAGTCTTTGAACTGTGTTTAGTAGTCAATGTATAAGCGATACATGGGCGTTGCTCTGCACTGTAATGTTTGCCTATTTTGACATCATAATGTGTTGTTGAATCTCTGTTATACCAAGATTCGACTGTACCTGTTGTTTTTGAAGACAAAATTTCTTGTGTTTTTGATAAGTCATTAACTGTCATTGCCGTATCTGAGTCGATGCCTGCTTCAATGCCTGCTAATAGCTCAATTTTAGATTCTGTTGCGTTGATACTCATTGATAAAAAAGTACCAAATAATGCTAAAACTAGTGATTTCTTCATTTTATCGCTCCGTCAGAGTGGGTAGTTGATAGAGAATAGAATACAGACTAATAGTTGAAAACCCTAAGCGAAACATCCCTATTTATAAGGAGTTTATTCCTGATGTTTATGACGAACTGTCGTATTTAGTTATTGGTCAGACTGCATTCTATGTTCTAGATCTTCCCATAAGGAAAGTCGAGAAGCATTGCCAACGCGTTTGCCTTCACCACGTGATTTAGCAAGCCACAAACCATCACCGTTAAAACTATAAACAGGGACTAGATCAGTTCGTAAATTAGCGGGTTTGATTTCAGTATCAAGATTATCTAATACCATGGGGATTGCACGTTTGTTTTTAAAATAGGTCAATACCATATGAGCTTGGCCTATTTCTATTGCTTTAACATAGGTAATACGTAGTTTGTCCTCATCAACCCCGAGCTGTTTAAGTGTGAAATATTTAGCGATGGAATAATCTTCGCAGTCGCCAGCGCCAATTGATAAAGCTTCTATTGGTGTTGCCCAGTAATCTTCTTTTCCCCATAAAGCTTGGTCATTAATAAATAGCATGTTGGTATTGAAAAAACGATTAACGACATTCAATTTTTCATCATCGGATAAATCTTGAGATGACTGAATAAGTGTTTGCCAAGCTTCGACCCGTTCACGAGCAAATTTATTATACTTTTCTTCTATTTTTATAAGTAAAGCTTCACTAATCTCACCTTTGGCAATAAGTGAGCATGACAGCATCAAACACAGCGTGGTCATAATGCCCAAAATGACATTATTGGAAAGCCGTAGCCGTTTTAGCATGGCAATCATGTGGGCAGTCTTAGCGACCTATGCCGTAAATTCCTGACTTCCTAACGGATTCAAAATCATCCTCTTGAGTAACGCCCTCTGCAATGACATTAATATCTAATAAATTTGATACTTCGTGCATGATATCTAGTAGATCAGCTTTATTGCTATCCGCTCGAATATCAAAGGTTAAGTTGCGGGCTAAACGGATATAGTCAATATGTAGTTCTTTTAATAAATTAATCGCGATAATATCTGATGAATAACGTTTCAGTAATGTTTTTGCTCCTAACGCTTTTACAAAAATACTGAAGTTGGCGAAAGCAGTGAGATTTTTCGCCGCAGAATAAGCCGTGACACTAAATACTAAAAGTCTTGGACTAAGGATTGTTTGATCAATTCTAGCTTGTAACCATGCACAGAATGAAGATGAGGACACTGCGGTCATCGATAGATTAATAGTGACTGGAACGGACTGTTGAGTTTGCTCCATCAATAGAATGATTTTATTAACAATACATTTATCTAATTCTTCCTCTAAACCGAACTCTTGTGCCATCGAAAAGAAGGTACCAATAGATAAGGCATTTCCGACGGAATCTTTCACTAAAGTAAAGGCTTCTTCCATTACCTTAACTGGTGTTTCCCCATCATAATTATAGGCATCTGATGTAAACATTATCTCAGGCGTATTATTTTCAATAACATTACTAATGGTGGCTTTCCAGTCTAATTCACTCATTGAGCTCATACTTTCTTGTTGAATGAAAAAAGCGTTATGACCAATTTTTCTAGCTTGTTCGTACGCTTCGATCATGGCAGGAGATAATTTATTAAAGTCGCTGCTACGTTCAAATCGTATGATGCCCATATGCACTAAATCATCTATATAGTATTGCAGACCTAGGTCTGCAATAGCTACTTTTAGTGAATCAGCGAGTGCGGTAATTTCGTCCTTATTAAGCGTCGGGCAAAGTAGCGCAAACTCTGAACCATATAATCGATAGACACTTGAACGGGGTTCTGATTTCTGTACCTGTTCTAATATCTGTGCAAAGCTAATTAATAATTGATTGACGGCTTCATTACCTTTACTTTTGGCGATACTGGCTAGGTCATCAAATTTAATAATGGCCGCATAACCAGATTGTCCCATCGATAGTATTTCTTTCAAATTCACATAAAAGGTGGATTGATTTAATAATTTAGTCAGTGGGTCACGTTTCAAATTCTCACTTAAAGAGGCAAGCTTACTGTTCAGTCTTCCTATCATCGAACCAATTTTAAGTGACATGCTGTTCATGGATTGCGCTACATTTTTTACTTCGAGAGTCCATGGTAGGTCTTCAATAATTGTAAAATTACCCGCTGAAATGTCATTGGCTTGTTTTTGAATTGATCGTAAAGGTCGCAAAGTAAAGCGAAGCGTCAAAGCTAATAAACTAATAGCAATTATGAAAATAATGAACGAAAATTTAAGTGTTGTTTTACCTTGCTCATAAAGCTTTAAATAGCCGTAACCTGGATTAGTGGTGACAGCTAGTGTGCCGCTAATACTCCAACCAGAGCTTATTTCTGAGACGGCTGTGGCTACTTTCATTGGCATGAGCGAAACAAGCCACGACGGTACCCCTGGAATTTCTTCTGCACTAGTGAGTGAGACTAAAACCTTGCCATCAACATCAACTAAACTCATTTCTTTGAAATAACCCATATCAAAAATAGCATTCATCATCGTGCGAATTATAGGGTCTTCAGCATTTGACATGTAGGGGCTTATCGACAAGCCTAACGAGGTCGCGGTATCCTGTACATGAATCTCTGATTCAACTTCTAGATAACTTTTAATATTGCTTATGCTCAATACAAAGTTGACTGAAAAGACGATAAAAAAGATAATGCTAATTAACAGTAATAATTGTTTAGACAGTGACATGGTCGTTACCTAAGAATAAGTTGAATAGTTTATAACTTTAAATAGTGTGCTGAATTGTCATTACAAGCCAGATTAATTAGCTTTAAGACTCATTTTGGCGTCTTCTATTAATTTGATAAGACTGGCTTCTCCGCCCATAAAAGCCATCATGAAATCTTGTCCGGTTAGTGGTTGCACCGGATTTATATCTAACTTTAACTGTTTTGGTTCGCTGCTGAATTTAATCATTTCATCAATAAATGGTGAAAAGACTGGGCCCCATTGCTGAGCAGAAGTCATTTGTAACTGTTTCAATTGAGCAATACTTTGTTCGGTTAATTGCTCAATTGTTTGGCCTGTTTGCGAACTGATATCCGCTCTTATCTTTTCAATGAGCCCTGTGTTTTTGTAGGTTAAAGATAGAGTGTTTAAGGTTGAGTTCATTGCTTCTGACATCGCTTGCGCTGGCATTTGTGCTTGTTGTCTATCAACAGCTGTTAACCACGCCATATTACCCAATGTGATTTCACCATCAAAAAAGAAATTTTCTTTGACAGCTTGGGTTAATGATAGCTGTAATATATTTTGAGAAGGATCAATCTTATAACTGAGTTTGCTGGAGAAGGGGATAGTGTCACCAAAAATACGGACCAGTGCTTGTAATTCCGTACTTGTTTCAGCCATACTTTTTTTAATATGAAGTTGACCTTTTTTGACGTCAATACTCATTTCTGCGGGTAACTTATTTTTATTATTGTTTAAATCTTGCCAGCTGAAACCTTTCATTTCGACCTTACCAAGTCGGATATCAGGTTCTTGATCAGTTCCTATAATCGTAAAGTCAGAAATTTCAACGGTTTGCGTTAGGGGTGAAGCATCAACAGCAGAATAACTAATTGCCACACCTTGTGATTCGGCCTCAGTAACCAGCGATGTCATTGTTTCCGTAGCACGTGAGTCGGCTTGATGATCTAGATAAAAATATGACCCAGCTAAAGCAGTAGTAACTATGCCAGCAATGACAACCAGACTAATACTACCCTTCAATTTAGCTCTATTGTTATTCAAGCATTTTCTCCATTTTTGTTTGTTTGAAATATTGTTGTCAATATATCATGCAAATGCTAGCTGTGTGCAGTGATACGGGTGAAAAAAAGATCTGGTTTTAATGTATAATTTGACCACTATTCTGGTGTGATGCAACAATAATTATGCCATGCGCTATATTCCTAGTCTTATTGCTCGACTAAATCTCTCTAATTATAGATTCATTATTAGTCTGGTATGCATTAGCTTAGCGTCTTCTCAATAATTCATAATAATTTAGGAATAAACAATGCTGTTATCAGCTAAACAAGACTGGCTGGGCAATATTCGTGGTGATATTCTCGCCGGGATTGTGGTTGCCATTGCACTTATACCAGAAGCTATTGCATTTTCGATTATCGCAGGCGTTGATCCTAAAGTAGGGCTTTACGCCTCATTTGCTATCGCGTTTATTATCGCGATTGTTGGTGGTCGAGCAGGTATGATTTCAGCTGCTACGGCTGCTACGGCTCTGTTAATGGTCACATTGGTTAAAGACTTTGGGCTGCAGTATCTCTTAGTGGCGACGATACTCGCGGGTATTCTTCAGGTTGTGGCAGGGTATCTCAATCTACATAAGTTCATGAGTTTTGTCTCTAAATCTGTGATGACTGGATTTTTAAACGCCCTAGCAATACTTATTTTCATGGCCCAATTACCTGAGCTACTCAATGTGACATGGCATGTTTATGCTCTCACAGCAGCTGGTTTGGGTATTATCTATCTGTTCCCTTATGTGCCTGTCATTGGCAAAATTCTGCCTTCACCGCTGATTAATATTATTGCATTAACCGTGTTTGTTTATTTTTTAGGTATTGATGTTCGAACGATTGGTGATATGGGAGATTTACCTGATACGTTGCCGATCTTTTTATGGCCTGATGTACCATTAAATTTCGAAACCTTGAAAATAGTTCTGCCATATTCCTTATCAATTGCTGTCGTGGGCTTATTAGAATCATTGATGACAGCCAATGTGATTGATGAACTTACCGATACCACAAGTGACAAAAAACGCGAATGTAAGGGCCAAGGAATTGCTAATATTGGTTCAGGCTTGATTGGTGGTATGGCAGGATGTGCAATGATTGGCCAATCTATTATCAATGTGAAGTCAGGTGGTCGCGGTCGTTTATCTGCGATGACAGCTGGTGTAGTATTATTGATCTTAGTGGTGTTTTTAAGCGACATTTTGAAGATCGTACCTATGGCAGCCCTAGTTTCGGTGATGATCATGGTATCTATAGGAACGTTTAACTGGACATCATTGAAAGAACTCAGAACAAACCCTAAAAGTGCCTCAGCTGTTATGATCGCCACGGTGGTAGTGGTGGTGTGGACACATAATTTAGCATTTGGCGTGTTTACTGGAATATTAATTGGTGCGCTATTTATGGCACAACGTTTAAGCCAATTTATGTATATTGAATCCAGTTATGATGACGCTACAGATACCCGTAGTTATAACGTCGTAGGACAAATTTTCTTTAATTCATCCGATAAATTTATCAGCCTATTTGATTATAAAGAAGCGGTTGATAAAGTGGTGATTGATGTTCATCGTGCTCATTTTTGGGATATTACTGCGGTAGCTGCTTTAGATAAAGTGGTTATTAAGCTACGCCGTGAAGGTGCAGATGTGAGCATTATCGGCTTGAATGAAGCAAGTGAAACCTTATTAGATAAGTTTGCTGTACATGACAAACCAGAACAAATTGAAAAAATCATGGGAGGACACTAATTATGACCACGATAGATAAAAAATGCATTCTGGCTTGTATTGATGGTTCAGAATTGAGTGAATCAGTGATTGAACAAGCTATTTGGTTAGCTAAAAATAGTCAGTATCCGATTAAATTTCTCCATACCATTGAGCATTCACACCTCAGCAAACATGTACATCATGAAGGTACGCTTACGCCGAACATGACTGAAAACTTACTGAATGAACTTACTGATGCAGAAAGGACAGAAAGTAAGCGTTTGATCGCTGAAGGTAAAACTATATTAAACAATGCCGTTCAACGAGCAGAACAAGCTGGCCTTACCAATATAATAGCTAAACAACGTCACGGTACAGTGTCAGAAGTTTTGCAAGATCTCGAGGTCGAAATCGAGCTTGTAGTCTTAGGCGTCAATGGTCAACATCACAATGGCAATAAAAAAGGTTTAGGTTCACAACTTGAACAGGCTATTAGAGTGACCCATAAACCGATGGTGATTGTAAAAAAACCGTTTGTCGCACCACGTAATTTAATGTTGGCTTACAATGGAAGTCCAACATCTAAAAAATCTATAGAAATCATTAAGAAAGAACTATTTTCTACGCAGTTATTTAATATTCATATTATTAGTGTTCAGAAGAATATTGAGGAAGCACAGCGTCTAGTTGATGAAGTCGAACAGGAATTATCTTCGGTGAAGTGTGTGTTAAAGACAACAGCATTAACGGGTGATCCAGTTGAGCAATTAACGAAATATCAACAACAACATCATATCGATTTGACGATGATGGGCGCTTTCAGCCACGGTAAAATTCATGGCTTTATGTTTGGTAGTTTGACTACTCAATTGTTACTAGAGGGTTCAAGTAACTTTTTTTTGTTACGATAATTTTATTAGTAGTAATAAATAACCTCTAATTGATTTTTTAGTTATAGGTTTTTTTATCAATAGTATTTGGTTCAATTAATAGATTAATTATTTTCAATAATTCAACATAAGCTCCATTGTTTTTCGAGCCGTTTAGTTGATATTGGATAGGCTGTTTTAATGCCTTGGGCAAATAAAGATATGCGATATTCCTCCAACATCCAGCGGTAAAGTTCGAACTCTACGGTATTTCGCTTACCCACATTATTGAGATAACGCTGCCAATGCGGTGCAATATCTACCATCCATTGTTTATCTCTTGTCGGATCGCTACTCAGTTTATCTAAACGCTGACCTATCGCTTGAAAATAAGCCGGTAGACGTTTTAGCGCTTCATTAGCCGTGTTATGCACAAAACCTTGATAAAGTAGGTGATTGAGTTGTTCTCGAATGTCTTTTACTGCATTAATTGCTGTCAGTGGCATTTTGCCAGACAAACGCTTAGCAATAGCATGGTATTCAGCGAGGGGACTGGCAATTTGTTGAGCAAGTTCAACGGCAATATTGATGAGTTCACTACGTTTGTTTTCTAAACGTTGTTCAAAATCGTGTTGGCTCAGAATAGCAGCTTGATCGAATAAAAAGCAGCGATCAAAAGCAACATGAATCAGATCAGTTTTAAGCTGTTCACAGGGTGTTTGTTTAACATCACTTTCAACATTCGCAAAGGGCGCAGGCGGCACATTGACATAATGTAGGCACATTTGTTTAATATTGGGCAGGTGTTTGTTTAAGTATTTAATGGCATCAGGTTGAGCCAGCATAAATAATCGACGTAAGCCTTTCTTTGTTTGTGTTTGTGCCTGAGCAAGCGTATCCATCAACGTTAAATCAACAGATTGCCCTTTATCAACTAAGGCGGGATAGGCGGTCATTTCTAAACCGTTTTGTTGTAGGGTTATCTGTTGAGGTAGAGTAGCAAATGACCAGCTAGTTAGACCTTGTTGTTCATAATCACTATCCGGAATTTGGCGGAAACTTGCAGCAGCTTGTTTTGCCCATATTTGTTTGAGTTCGTCTAAATCACGGCTTTCAGCGAGTAATTTGCCATCTTCATCAATTAAGCGGAAATTCATTTGTAGATACAACGGTAAATCGCTGGTATTCCAATCTGACAAGGCAATTTCTACGCCAGTTAACTTACGTAGTTGTTCGCTCAATGCCGGTAATAACGCACCTGATTCAGGTGTCATGCTTATTAAACAGTCGTCAGCATATTTAGGTACAGGAATAAAATGACGTCGTTGTGTTTTTGGCAAACTTTTAAGTAAAAACATCACCTTGTCACGTAATAAACCAGGCACTAGCCATTCATAACGATCAGGATTGGTTTGATTGAGTAAGGATAGCGGAATAGTTTGCGTGATACCGTCATGTGCTTTTCCCGGTTCAAAGTGATATTCCAAGGCCAACGGCACACGATTGACCAAAATTTGATCGGGGAAGCTGTCAGCAGTAACATGATCAGCTTGATGCTGCATCAAGTCATCACGTGTTAAGAACAATAGTTTTGAATTTTCGTGCTCGGCTTTTTTACGCCATTTTTCAAAACCAGCACCATTGGTAATATGGGCTGGAATACGTGTTTTATAAAATTCAAACAATACATTATCATCAACCAATACATCACGACGCCGAGATTTTTGTTCGAGCAACTCTATGTTTTCAATCAGATCGAGATTATGTTGGAAGAAGGGTGCTCGGCATAACCAATCCCCTTGCACTAAAGCATCCCGAATAAATATTTCATACGACATAACAGGATCAATCGGCCCAAAATGAACACGACGTCGAGGTACAATTGGTAAGCCATACAAAGAGACTTGTTCAAAGGCGACGACTTGTGCTGGTTTCTTTTCCCAATGGGGATCGGAATACTGTTTGCGAACTAAATCGCCAGCAACGGGTTCAATCCATTCTGGTTCAATTTTGGCAGCAATACGGGCGTATAAACGACCCGTTTCCACCAATTCAGCCGCCATGATCCACTTGGGACCTTTTTTATGTAACGCAGAGCCAGGGAATATATGTAGTTTTAAATTACGAGTCCCCGTGTATTCTTTATTATCACTTTTAACGGCAATGTTACTTAACAAACCAGATAATAAAGCTTGGTGTATTTCTTTATAGTCTGCGGGAACCTGATTGGGTTTTATACCCATTTGGCTAACTTGAACATGTAATTGTTGATGAATATCATGCCATTCACGTAAGCGCAAAAAGGATAAAAAGTGTTCTTTACAATATTGTCTTAGTTTGTTTTGACTGAGATGTTTTTTCTTATCGTGGTACAGATCCCACAGCTTAATAAAGGCTAAAAAGTCTGAACGTTCATCTTTATATTTATTATGAGCCTCGTCAGCGGCTTGTTGTTTATCCATCGGCCGTTCCCGCGGATCTTGAATACTTAATGCACTGGCAATGACTAATAGTTCGGTGACGCAGTTGAGCTTTTGAGCCGCTAGCAACATTCTGGCAATACGTGGATCAATGGGTAATTGAGCTAGCTGTTTTCCGGTTGCGGTCAACTTGCGATTTTTATCAACTGCATCTAACTCTTCCAGTAAACGAAAACCATCATTTATCATTTTTTCTGGTGGCGGATTAATAAAAGGAAACTTTTCTGGCTCGCCTAAGTTCAATGATGACATTTGCAAAATAACGGAAGCGAGATTAGTTCTTAACACTTCTGGATCGGTAAAAGCAGGGCGGTTTTTAAAGTCATCTTCATCATATAAGCGAATAGCGACACCTGCTGCAACACGACCACAGCGTCCTGAGCGTTGATTAGCGCTAGATTGTGAGACTTTCTCTATCGGTAGTCGCTGAACCTTATTACGCACACTATAACGGCTAATACGGGCATAACCAGGATCCACCACATAACGAATGCCGGGTACCGTCAACGATGTCTCAGCGACATTGGTTGCCAGCACGATACGACGATGGCCGCCGATTTTGAATACCCGATTTTGCTCTGCGGCAGATTGGCGAGCCAGTAGCGGCAAAATTTCTGTTTTAGGTGGATGATGTTTACGTAAGGCTTCAGATACATCACGAATATCGCGCTCGCCAGACAAAAACACCAATATATCACCTTGGCCTTCACGACATAATTCATCAACGGCTTCAACAATGCCATGCACCATATCGTAGCCTCGTTGTTCATCGTCTTCCCCCATCGGTGGGCGATAGCGAATTTCAACCGGAAAGGTACGTCCGCTAACTTCAATTACTGGTGCATTACTAAAATGTTTAGAAAAACGCTCAGTATCAATAGTTGCCGACGTAATAATAACTTTTAGATCAGGACGTTTGGGCAGTAACTGCTTGAGATAACCCAATAAAAAATCAATATTAAGACTGCGTTCATGGGCTTCATCAATAATGATGGTGTCATATTGGTTGAGAAACTTATCATTTTGAGTTTCAGCAAGCAAAATACCATCAGTCATCAATTTGACGTAACTAGTGTCAGCTTTAACTTGATCGTGGAAACGAACTTTATAGCCTACCACTTCACCAAGTTCGCTTTTCAACTCTTCCGCAATACGGGTGGCGACGGTTCTAGCGGCAATACGACGTGGTTGAGTATGACCGATCATGCCTGCTACACCACGGCCTAATGCTAGACAAATTTTAGGTAATTGCGTTGTTTTACCTGAACCCGTTTCACCACTGAGAATAATAACTTGATTTTCACTTATTGCTTTAGCTATTTCTTCACGGCGATCAATAACCGGTAAGTCGTTTTCAAACTCAGGAATAGGAATGTTTTTTTGTCGTAAGGCTCGGCGATCTACCGATGAAGTAATTTGAGCTTGAAGTCTATTGACTTGTTCTGGTTTGATATCAGCTTGTTTACGTAGTTTATTCAGCCTTTGGCGCAAGGGAAATTGATCCGATAACATTGCTGTATCGAGCATTTTTTCAAGCTGTTGGAGTGTATTTTTCAAGATAGTATCAAACGATTAGAAGCAAAATAGCCGCTTATTGTAACGTAAGCGGCTATTGAAGTGCGTAGCTGAGTAATGGCAGGAGACTTATTTAGATGTAGGGCAACCATCATTATTAATCTTACCATCTGGCATCGTGGTATTACAGAAGGTAACACCGCGGAGGACAGTATCAACAATTGTTGCGCCCGTCAGATCAACATTCGTTAAATCAGAGAAGTTGAGTTTGGCATTAGTTAGGTTGGCTGCTTTTAAATTAGCATCTGTAAAATTAGCATTATCCATTAAAGCGTTAGAAAGATCAGCTTTTTCAAAATTAGCATTTTGTACTCTTGAACGGGTAAACCATGCCCCAACTAATTTTGCCTGACTGAGGTTTATGCCTTTTAATAAGGCTTCACTCATATCTGCACCAGTAAAATCCTGTCCTTGTAGATCGGCACCACTTAAGTTGCAGTGATGACATATATGCGTATCGAATAATCGGTCTAAATATAATTGGTCTACTGCAAAGCCAGATGTAGCAGTTAGTAAACCGGCAACTAGTAAAGTTGATTTCATTTTCTTTCACCTCAATTAAGCGGAATATTCCAATCACCACGATAAAACTGTGTAGCTAAAGGACGCCGTTCGCGTGCTTTTAGTTCCCGTTCTAATTCTTGTTCATTTAAAGTGTCTAATGCGGCAGGATGACCGATAGCAATCATTGCCCATAAGTTGATATCTTCAGGTATTGCAAAGACTGTTTTAAGTTTATCGCCATCAAAGCCACCCATTTGATGACTCATCAAACCCATTGCGGATGCCTGTAAACATAAACTAATACTAGCTGCACCGGTGTCATAAGCAACCCATTTATTGGGCTTATTATTATGGCTAAAGGTTTTAACTGATGCTGCAAGAATTAAAAGTGGAGCATTTTTTGCCCATTCTTGATTACCCGGAACCAAGCAACTAAGAGCCTTTTGCCAGTTGATTTCATCTTGGTAGCGATTCCAAACAATATATCGCCAAGGCTGATCACCAAAACAAGAGGGCGCCCAACGAGCGGCTTCAAAAATAGCGATAATTTGCTCATCAGTCACTGCTAAGGCAGGATCAATGGCGCGGCCACTCCAACGTTCAGCCAGCACTTTTTCGATTTTTTGCTCGGTATCAGCGGGTTTTTCAATCATCATGATATCCTTAAAAACGACAATATTATTTTTTTGGTAATAAAATTTTCGGTTCTTTTGCTGGACGGTAGAAAGCACCAATATGACCAATCACCATGACCAAATTTGAACTGGTTTTAAGCGCAATCGTTTGAATCATTTCAGCTTGTTCAGCTTTCTCTTGTCCGCTAACTCGTACTTTAATTAATTCGTGGTGCGCTAGAGCATTTTCAATTTCAGTAAGCACTGTCTCAGTTAAACCCTTGTTACCAATCATAACAACAGGCTTAAGTGGGTGTGATAAGCCTTTTAAGTAGAGCTTTTGTTTATCATTAATAGCCATGAATATTTTTACCTGTATTAAAATAGCTAGGAATTATATCAGGATAAAATATGACACATAAGTTTACCGTCACTGCTGCACGCGGCATGGTGCCTTTATTAGCTAAAGAATTAGTTGAAATGGGCATAAAAGAGACCAAACAAGAGCAAGGTAATATTCGTTTTATCGGCAGTCTAGAAGATGCTTATCGTGTTTGTCTATGGTCTCGCGTTGCTATTCGAGTATTGATGCCAATTGCTCATTTCTCAGCCACTACGACGGATGCCTTATATCAAGGTATTTATGATTTACCGTGGGAAGATCATATTGATGCAGAAGGCAGTACAATTGCGGTTGAATTCAATAGTTTTCGTTCTAAAATTCATCATACACAATATGGCGCACAGCGAGTAAAAGACGGTATTGTAGACCGTTTTCGTGAACAAACGGGAGAGCGACCTTCTGTCGAACTATTGCAACCTGATCTCCGCATCAATGTCTATCTTAAAAATAACCAAGCGATCGTCAGCATCGATTTATCGGGCGAAAGCCTCCACAAACGTGGTTATCGCATACAAAATACGCCTGCCCCATTAAAAGAACATTTAGCCGCAGCGATTTTACTGTCTGCTGAATGGCCACGTCTTGCTAAACAAGGCTGGGGGTTAATTGATCCGATGTGTGGTTCAGGCACATTTTTAATTGAAGCGGCGATGATGGCCGCTGATATTGCACCAGGTAATTTGCGTGATTATTTTGGTTTTACTTATTGGAAACAGCACGATAAAGAAGCATGGAAACGTTTGAAAGCTGAAGCTGAACGACGTCGTCATAGTGGTCTAGCACGATTACCTGTTATTACTGGCGGTGATTTTGATGCTAAAGCCGTTGAAGCTGCTCGAGCGAATATTGCAGAAATCGGATTGTCAGATCGTATTATAGTAGAACAACGTGATTTATTAGATTGGCCGTCACAGGCCAAATCATTACCCGTCAGCGGCATGGTGGTGTGCAATCCCCCATATGGTGAACGTATGGGTAATGTCTCGGAATTGCACCACCTTTATGAAAGTTTAGGCAATATAGTCAGTGAATCCTTTCCGGCATGGCGTACCACGTTGATCACCGATAATGATCAGTTGGGTAAATTTACCGGTTTAACAATATTCGAACAATTCCCATTCGATAATGGACCGATAGCCTGTCAAGTCCTGTGTTATCGAGCTCCACGACCAGTATCACTCCATTCCCAGCGTGAAGATATTCCACGTGAACAACAAGCACAAGAGCTGATTGATAATGACGAAGAAATGTCTATTCAGTCAACGTATGAACCATCTGAACATGCAGCCATGTTTGCGAATCGTTTAAAAAAGAATCTTAAACATCTTAGTAAGTGGGCGAAAAAGAACAAAATAGAATGCTATCGCCTATACGATGCAGATTTACCAGAATATGCTGTAGCCGTTGATTTATATGGTGATTATGTTCATGTTCAAGAATATGCACCGCCTAAATCAATCGATCCTGAAAAAGCAGTCCAACGTTTGAATGATGTAATGGAAGCGATTCCTCATGTATTGGCTTTGCCTGCATCACATATTGTGCTTAAGCTAAGACAAAAACAGCGTGGTACTCAGCAATATGAATCACACGGCTCACAAAAACAGCGGATAAAAGTGCTTGAATCTGATTTGTCTTTTTGGATTAATCTAACCGATTATCTCGATACCGGTTTGTTTTTAGATCATCGTCTCACCAGACAAATGATTGCTGAACAAGCTGCAGGAAAAGATTTCTTAAATTTATTTGCATATACTGGCTCTGCGACCGTTTATGCAGCAGCAGGTAATGCTAAATCAACAACGACAGTTGATATGTCTAATACTTACTTAGAATGGGCACAAGATAACCTAGCTTTAAATGGTTTTATGGGTGAACAGCATAAATTTATTCGTGCTAACTGTTTAGAATGGTTAAAAACTGCGGAACAAGAATCATCACGTTATGGCTTGATTTTCCTCGATCCACCGACGTTTTCGAACTCGACACGCATGGAAGGTGTATTTGATATTCAGCGTGATTACGTTTCACTGATTAATATGACGGCAAATTTACTCACTGACGATGGGGTTTTACTATTTTCGACTAATCGTCGTGATTTCCAAATGGATAATGATGCTTTATCGAATTTGACAATTAAAGATATTAGTCGTGTGACCCTGCCGCTGGATTTTGAGCGTAATCCTAAAATTCATTATTGTTGGTCGATCAGTAAGTCATAGACTTCAAACGGTCACCGATTAGTCATTATGGTGTAATAAAGCTACAGTAAGCTGCACTTTAAATTCTTTATGTATTTAGGGAGCAGAAAATGTTAAATGAATTCAATACACTTAGTAATTGGCTACAATCTGCACCAGTGTTTAGCGAAAAATCTCCAGCAGTGGAGTTATTACCCACTTATCAAGAGTGGTTGAGCGAACACTTTAACTGCAGCAAGTCTCCTACTGACGAAACTCGCTCAAGGTAGTTTTAATCTCTTGCCAAAGTTGTTTATAGGCTAAGCTAACTGCCGAAGTTTTATCAAAGGCCGGAAGTGGAGCACGGTGATCCCCCATACGTTCAACGACTGCTGCATAGGGAATAGTTGTTGATAAGCCATTTTTTAACATAGCCGGTGGATGTGCCAGCATAATGCGATGTAAACTACGACGTCGATCAACCATGGTAAAAAAGGCATGAAGACGTTTAGGTTTTAGTTTATGTTCTTTGAAAAAATCGCGAGTTTGTTCAAAGGTGCGTAACGATAAATGAGTCGGAATAATAGGCACAAATAACGAATCTGCCGTATCAAATATTTGCTCAGTTAATTCAGAGAAACTAGGTGGGCAATCAAGAATAATGAGTGCATATTTTTCGCTGAATGGCGCGATGATTTTACCGATCAGATTATGCCGGCCTTGATCATTTTGTAAGGTCAATTGCTGATCAAGATGACGATATGAAAAATCAGCTGGAATAATATCTAGATTAGCAAAATCGGTAGGCTTAACAAATTCACCCATCGGGGTTTTACCTGACAAAAATCGTTTAGGTTCTGATTTTACTTTGGCTTTACTTTTTAATAACCAGCTTGATGCACCTTGAGGATCGAGATCCCAAAGTAGGGTGGGGATGCCTTCATTAGCTGCATGCCAAGCGATATTGACTGCGGAAGTAGTTTTACCCACACCTCCTTTGAGATTAAAAAAAGCAATAGTTTCCATTAATAGGTTATTGCCATTTGTTCTAGCAGTGTAGTCTGTGCACAGATTATTTCAGCATCTTCATTATGCTCAACACGACGATAACGACCATCAGATGATAAAATCCAAGCTTGTGTATTATCAGCTAAATAGATATTAAGATCCTCGATAACTCTATCGCGTAAGCGTTTGGATTCTATAGGGAAACAGGTTTCTACACGACGTAATAAATTACGTTTCATTAGATCGGCACTGCCTGCCCATACTGCGGGTTCATCATTATTAGCAAAATAGAAAACGCGTGTGTGTTCAAGGAATCGACCGATAATACTGCGTACATGGATGTTTTCGGAAAGTCCTTCAATACCGGGTTTAAGACAGCATACGCCACGAATAATGAGATCAATTTTAACGCCTGCAATGGAAGCTCGATAAAACGCCTGAATTATTTCTGGCTCAACCAGTGAGTTCACTTTGGCAATAATATGTGCCGGCTTTCCAGCCTGTACATTGTCAATTTCATTGTTGATGCGATTTAACAAACCTTCGTGAAGCGTAAAAGGAGCATGCAAAAGTTTGTTCATCTTAGGTACTTTACCCAGACTTGTTAATTGAACAAATAAATGGCCAACATCTTCACCAATCTGTTTATCTGAGGTCATTAGACCATAATCAGTATATATTCGTGATGTACTACGATGATAATTACCTGTACCTAAATGAACATAATGGCGTAATTTATTATTTTCACGTCGTAAAATAAGCAACATTTTAGCATGTGTCTTATAGCCTACAATCCCATAAACCACGTGAGCAGCAGCCTGTTGTAAACGTGATGCCAAAGCGACGTTTTCAGCTTCATCAAAGCGGGCTCGCAGTTCAATCACCACGGTGACTTCTTTACCAGCATGAGCCGCAGCTACTAAGGCATCAACAATGGGTGATTTTGCACCAGTGCGATATAGTGTTTGTTTGATCACTAGTACATTAGGATCAGCCGCAGCTTGCTTGATAAAATCAATGACAGGTGTAAATGATTGGTAGGGGTGATGTAATAAAATATCTTGCTTACGAATAGCCGAAAATATATCAGCGTTGGTCGCTAAAGCTGATGGTCGACCTTGTGTGAAAGGTCTGAATTTCAAGTCTTGTCTATCAACTAAAGCATACACTGCTTGTAGACGGCTTAAATTAACGGGGCCATTAACAAGGTAAACATTATCTTCATGCATGCCACACTCAACGCGAAGAAAATCTACCATATCCTGAGGACAGTTGTGGGCTATTTCTAAACGGACTTCGTCGCCATAATTACGGTGTGTGAGCTCATCTGAAATGGCCCTTAGTAAATCGCTGGTTTCCTCAGTGTCAATCGCGAGATCGCTATTACGCGTCACTCGAAATTGATAAAGGCCTTTAATTTTCATGCCGTAGAATAAATCTTCTGCAAAGGCATGGATAATAGATGAAAGAAATACAAAACGATGTTCCCCATCAGGTTTAAGTTCTACAGGTAATTCAATAACGCGAGGTAAAGCCCGTGGTGCTTGTAGAATGGCGTAACCGCGATTACGCCCGAATGCATCACGACCAATTAATGAAATAATAAAATTTAAACTTTTGTTTAATAATCGTGGAAATGGATGGGCCGAATCTAAGCCCATTGGGCTTAAAACGGGCGCCACTTCTTCAGCAAAATAAGTGGATAACCATTTAGCCTGCTCTTCAGTCCATTCTGCTCGAGGTAGGACTCTGATCGATTCTTGTTCTAATGCTGGCAGCAATACCTCGTTTAATACTTGGTATTGCTCAGCAACTAACTCGTGAGCCCTGACGTTGATGAGTTTAAGCACTTCTTGAGTGTTAACTTGGTCAGCTTCAAGGTAGGTATCACCGATTTCAATTTGTTGAATTAAGCCTGCAACACGGACTTCAAAAAATTCATCTAAATTAGTGCTAGAGATGCAGAGGTAATTTAAGCGTTCAAGTAGCGGTACATTGACATCTAAGGCTTGTTGTAAAACACGCCAGTTAAATTCAAGTAGGCTAAGTTCTCTGTTAAGGTAATATTTGGGGTTATTAATTTCGATATTATCAATACCTTCTAAACTACTCATATCTTCAAGAGTATCCAAATTATCTATATCACCCATGTCTTCTATACCACCCATGTTTTCTAAAGTATCCATTTTATCCCAAAATTCTACGTTTTTTTATTATAAGTATCTTGTGTGACAGGTAAATGACAATAGTCATCATTTTGTCATATAAATTTAATTAACCATTTTGAGACTATATCAACACCGTTATGGTTTCGTAATAAATGAATCAATAATGCTGAATAGCCATGTTAATATTAACACTATTGAAGCTATGCTTACGATCGAAGAACTACTAGAGTCTATAGTTTATTGGTCTAAAAGTAATGCTGAAATAGTTATCACATCCAATGAGATTTGTTCGTGCTGGATCTGCCTAGCTATTAGAGTATTGAGCTTTCTACGATGCCCTCTAAAATAACACACAGCGAAATAACAGCTATTCTGGCTAATAGGCAGTCTAGTAAATATTTTTTTGTAAAAACTGTCCCGTACCAGGGAAAATCATAAAGGATAAAAATGCTGCTTTATTTACTTGCTTCATATTAATAGTTGTAACCTATGGTCAAGGGAAGAGAGCTGGGATTTACATTGTGTAAAGCTGTTTTAGTGAGCAGATAGCCTATTATTTCCTAAATGGAGCACTTATATTTAAAATTACACTGAATACCAATCTTCTACTCAGCCTGATCAAAAATATCGATTGTATTAAACCTCTCAACTTGATAATACTTAGTCGTTTGTCGTTCGGCAATACTATAATAGCCTTTAAATATACGATTTATTAGGAAATTCACTTTGTTAAGTTACCGCCACTCATACCACGCCGGAAATTATGCTGATGTTATTAAACATATTGTTCTCATTGAAATTCTGGAGCATTTAACTAAAAAAGAAAATGCTTTTGATTACATCGATACCCACGCTGGAGCAGGACTTTACAACTTACACAGCGAGCATGCTGCTAAATTGCAAGAATATACCCAAGGCGTCGGTAAGCTAAACCCCCAAGATTGGCCAGAACTTGCCAGTTATTTTGATGTGATAGCAAGTTATAACAGAGATGAAATCTTAAACTTTTATCCTGGTTCGCCATTATTTGCATCGAACTTTCTACGTCGGCAAGATCGCAGTTGGTTATATGAATTACACCCAAGAGATGCCGAGCTTTTATTAGAAAATAGTGGCAACCAGAAGGGCGTACGTGTGATGTATGAGGATGGTTTTAAAGGGATGGAGGCTTTACTTCCTCCTATTTCCCGCCGAGGTTTAGTGCTTATCGATCCCTCATATGAAATCAAAACGGATTATGGTCAAGTGTTTGATGCCATTGATAGCGCTTATAAAAAATTTCCTACAGGTACCTATGCACTTTGGTATCCGGTAGTAGATCGTAAAAATATTGATATTCTGGAGCGAAAATTTATTCGTAGCGGCATCAAAAAAATACAACAATTTGAGTTAGGCATTGCCGCCGATCAATTTGGTAGTGGTATGTCAGCTAGCGGTATGATCGTGATTAATCCGCCTTGGATGTTAAAAGATAAAATGGCAAAAGTATTACCAAAATTAGCCACAGCTTTAGGTGGAGAAGGTGCCTTTTATAAGTGCGCCGACTTAGTAGGGGAATAGCTAAGTTTTAGAGCAAGTAGAAGCATATATAGAATAAGCGCCAACCATACGACAATAAAACAAAATTTCATGATAAAGCAACGCGATTAGCTATGTTGCTTTATCGAAATGATTCTCGCCTCGATTTTACTAATCGAAGCTTACCAAGGTTCAACTTTAAGTTTGTCGCTATCTTTATCCTTAGAAAAATAAATTTCAACTTTGCGGAATAACACATAAAACACCGGCGTAAATATTAAACCAAAAAATGTCACACCTAACATACCGGAAAATACCGCGGTTCCAATCGCTTGACGCATCTCTGAGCCTGCGCCATGACTTAGCATTAGCGGTGTTACGCCCATGATGAAGGCAAAAGACGTCATCAAGATAGGCCGTAGTCTCAACCGTGATGCTTCAATAGCCGCTTCAAGTGTAGTACGTCCTTGATGTTCTAGATTATGGGCAAACTCAACAATAAGTATTGCGTTTTTAGAGGCTAATCCTGCCAGTAGAAATAAACTTATTTGGGTGAAAATATTATTATCACCTCCCGAGATATATACACCAAGCATGGCGGATAAAATGCTCATAGGTACAATAAGGATGATCGCCATAGGCAAAGCAAGACTTTCATATTGGGCTGCAAGCACTAAGAAAACAAGAAATAAGCAAAGTGGGAAAACAAAGATAGCAGTATTACCGGCCAAAATTTGCTGGTAGGTAAGTTCTGTCCATTCAAATTCCATACCTGTTGGCAAGGTTTCATCAAGAATTTTAGTAATGGCTGCTTGAGCTTCGCCAGAAGAATAGCCCGCAGAAGCATTACCGTTTATATCTGCCGAGCGATACGAATTGTAATGCATGGCTACTTCTGGCCCAAAGGCTTCTTCTACTTGTATTATCGTCGCTAGAGGCACCATTTGTCCTTCACTATTACGTGCTTGTAGACGAGAGATATCTTGTGGCGTAGATCGAAATTCCTTATCTGCTTGAGCAATAACTTGATAAGTACGGCCAAACTGATTGAAGTCATTGACGTACAGCGATCCTAAATAAATTTGTAGGGTACGAAATACTTCTTCGACAGGAATGCCAAGTTGTACGGCTTTAGTACGGTCAAGATTAGCAAATAATTGAGGTACATTGACATTGTAGTTTGAATAAACGCCGACTAAAGCAGGATCTTGATTAGCCTTTAATTTAACTTCATTAACAATATCATCTAATATTTTATAACCTTGATCGGTACGATCTTCAATTTGCAGTTTAAAGCCACCCGTGGTTCCAAGTCCTCGTACCGGAGGTGGTGGGAATATGGCAATAAATGCTTCTTGAATAGTATTATATCTTTCTTGTAAACGACCCGCTATAGCATTGGCACTTAGATTTGGATCTGTTCTATTTTCAAAATCGTCTAAGGTGACAAACACAATACCGGCGCTAGCTGAGTTCACAAAACCATTTACAGACAAGCCTGGAAATTGCACGGCACTAACCACACCTTTTTCAGCCAATGCGGCATCAGCCATTTCTCGAATTACTTCTTCAGAACGCTCAAGTGTCGAACCGGTAGGAAGTTGTGCAAAGCTGATTAAATACTGTTTATCTTGTGCAGGAATGTAACCTGGCGGCACTAAGGAGAAGCTATAAACTGTAAAGCCTATAAGCATCGAGAATAGCGTCATCATGATCAATTTGCGTGAGGCGAAAACACGTACGCTTTTAACATAACCACGCTGACTTTTATTGAATACTTTATTAAATAAATTAAACAGCCAACCAAATAGAAAGTCCATGATCTTAGCGAGTCTGTCCTTTGGCGCATCTGGCGAGCGAAGTAGTAATGCGCATAAAGCAGGACTCAAAGTGAGTGAGTTCAAGGTAGAGATAAACGTTGCAATAACAATGGTTAGGGCAAACTGTTTATAAAACATGCCGGTCAGGCCGGAAATAAAGGCAATAGGTATAAACACACTAGCCAGTACTAATGACGTGGCAATAATAGGACCCGTTACTTCTCGCATTGCCTGTACGGTTGCATTGCGAGGCGTTTTACCTTCGCGAATATTACGCTCAACATTTTCAACGACAACAATAGCATCATCGACCACGATTCCCACGGCTAATATCAAGCCAAATAATGACAAGACATTGATCGAAAACCCGAGAAAATACATGAAGGCGAAGGTACCAACAATAGAAACGGGTACAGCAAGTAGTGGAATAATCGAAGCTCTCCACGTTTGCAAAAAGAGAATAACGACAAATACAACTAGAGCAATCGCTTCGAACAAGGTAATGATTACTGAATTAATTGAACTACGAACAAACACCGTAGGATCGTAGACAATACTGTAATCAACATCTTCAGGAAAATTCTGTTTCAGTTGCTCCATCGTAGAGCGCACATTTTTAGAAATATCTAATGCATTAGCACCCGGCGCCGCAAAAATTGGGATCGCAACGGCAGGCTGATTATTTAATAAGGAGCGTAAGCCATAACTTTCTGCATCGAGTTCAACTCGGGCAATATCCTCTAATCGAGTAATAACGCCATTGGCATCACGATTGACTAGTATTTGTTCGAACTCTTCTACACTTTGTAGACGACCTTGCACATTGATTGGCAATTGTAGTTCAATGTTATCTTTGTATGGTGGACCACCGATTACGCCAGCAGCTACTTGAATGTTTTGTCCACGAATTGCATTTACAACTTCATCTGGCGTCATGTTACGTTCAGCAATCTTGTCGGGGTTAAGCCAAATTCGCATCGCATAATCACCAGAGCCAAATAATCTGACCTGTCCAATACCAGAAATTTTAGCTAATTGATCGCGCACATGCAGCGTTGCAAAATTACGTAAATAGAGCATGTCATAACGTTCATTGGGTGATCGTAAATGTACGACCATCGTTAAGTCAGGCGAGCTTTTAGTCACCGTGACACCTAGTTGACGGGTAATATCCGGTAGTCTGGGCAGTGCCTGGGAAACACGGTTTTGTACTAACTGTTGTGATAGATCAACGTCAGATCCAATGGCAAAGGTTATGGTGATCGTTAAACGGCCATCCGTTGATGCGAGCGAGTTCATATAAAGCATATTCTCGACACCATTGATCTGCTCTTCTAGTGGTGTTGCAACAGTCTCTGAGATGACAGAAGGACTAGCTCCTGGGAAGGAAGCATTGATAATGATCGAAGGCGGGGCAACTTCTGGGTATTCAGAAATGGGCAACTGAAACATTGCCACGGCGCCAAATACAAAGATCAATAAGGAGATCACACTAGCCAGAATTGGCCTGTCAACAAAATGACTTGAAAAACTCATGGTACATTTACCCTCAGAACGTCATGTTCTGGATGTTTAAATAACAATAGGAAATAGTTATTGGTGATCTATTTCAAATATATTAGTTCTATCTAATATCAATTCAGGATTTATCCGATTTTAATTCCGTAGTAGTTAATACTTTTGGCTCGACAAGCATATCTGGCTGAATTCGCATTAAGCCACGAACAATTACTTTGTCTCCACTCTTTAGGCCTGAATGTATAATTCGACTACCCTCGATGCTGTCACCGATAATTACTTCTCGATAAGCTGTTTTATTATCGTCATTGACGACATAAACAAATTTTCTATTTTGATCGGTACCTATAGCGCGTTCGCTAATGAGTATCGTTTTTTCTTCAGTAGCACTACCCAATTTTAAGTGAGCATACATACCTGATAACAATTTTCCTTCTGGGTTACTAAATATCGCACGGGCACGAATCGTACCTGTTGAAGGGTCGATTTTATTATCAAAGGAATGAATTTGTCCTCGATACACTCCATTACCATCTTCTATGCTGAGTTCAACAGGATTTTGAGTTTTAGCATTTAGTTCTGACGATGTGTTTTTACGAAAACGTAAATAGGTTTGCTCATCCACTTCAAAATCGGCATAAACGCGATCATTTGCTACGATCGACGTTAATAACGGAGCGTTAGAACCCGACGACACCAAGTTACCAACCGTTAATTCAGTGCGACTAATGGTGCCAGAAATCGGGGCCTTGATATATGCGTAACTTAAGTTGATTTCCGCTGCTGATAACTCAGCTTTAGCACGATTTACGTTTGAATCGGCAACCCGTTTGTTATTGACACGGTCATCGAGAACCTGTTGTGCTACCATTTTTTTAGCCACTAAATCAGCAGTTCTCTTATATTCTTTTATAGAAAAATCATAACTATCTTTAGTAGAAATTAAATTGGCCTTTTTTTGCTCAACGATTGCTTGTAGTGGACGGGGATCAATAATGTATAAGACATCATCTTTAGTAACATGCTGTCCGTCATTAAATTTTACGTGGGTGATTAAGCCAGTTGCTTGTGGTCGTATTTCAACATAATCGACTGCTGAAAGTCGTCCTGAAAATTGTTTCCATAGTCGAATGGCACGATCTTCGACGATAGCGACATCGACAGGCATTGCTTGCGGGTCACTAGTTAGTGTGGTTTGTGCTTCTTTTGCAGAAGCCGTATGAATAAACCCCGTAGTGCCATATATGGCGGTGACCATAACGGCACTTAATATCGTGACAATTCGCAATTTATTGATCATTGTGTTGCTCCTGAAGCTTAGCGCTCATTCCTGAATTAGTTATTTCTAGACCTAGTGTTTGAAATAAACTGAGTCTGACATCTTTTTTTAAGTTGCTTAGGTTATTTTGAATACGTGCCACCATGACTTGACCTAATATGGACGTGATGATTTGTGAACCTGTGTTAGAAATATCTGTTTGAACAGGCAAAAGACCAGTATCGACCATCTCTTGGAGTGTTTCTTTAAACATATTGCCCTGACGGTGTAATATCTCATCAGCCTTTTTTTGTATAAGTTCTTCATTACCTGCCATTTCAGAACCTAAAGAAGCAAAAGGGCAGCCACAGACTCGCCCATATTTATCGTATGCTTGTTTTTGTTTTTCATAGATGAATTCTGCTAAATTTTCAAAACGTTGAACAGGAGTGATATTTGGCGTAAATAGGCTAATTATCTCATTCTCATAGCCTTCATAAGATTCTTCCATTACGGCAACTGCCAATTCTGCTTTGGAAGAAAAGTAGTAATAAAAACTACCTTTTTTTATACCAGCCGCTTTACAAATATCATCAACGCTAACAAAGCCATAACTACTCTGCCAGATTAGATCCTTTGCAGTGAGTAGAAGTTTTGATTTAGTATTGGTAGGAAGACGTCCCATTAACACCACTATTATTTTAAGTTTAAAGAAAAGGTATCTTATAGTATTTGACTGACTGGTCAAATACTATTTGTTATTTCAACTTATTTATAGTGAAGCAATTTGATAATAACTTACTCTAGATGCTCGGAAAACACACTATGGCTGTCCTATTTCAGGTCTGATATAGATATAAAACAGGCTTATCATAACGATCACTAGTTTTGAGTTACATAATTTAAGTTAGTCAAATTATTTGTATCAATGCTATATTGAAAAAAGTAACACTTTAGAACTTAAAAATAATAAAGTTTGACTCACTTTGCTTAGATAAAGCACTCTAGGTATTTTAATTTTTTTAATTATGGGCTCTTTGTCAGCAACACTGCAAAACTGACCCCATAGCACCGTAGTAAAATTGACCCCCTTGGGCAATTATGATGACCTTTTACCATTAAGGTCGTATCACTATGTTGACAAAGGAGATATTTGTGGAGATCC